>Ga0207511_100076_pt1 | contig 24203 bp, 23 predicted proteins | sample NitcycUWRSCHO22C_FD_188265 | JGI IMG/M metagenome (GOLD analysis project Ga0207511, IMG submission 188265) | Soil microbial communities from Arlington Agricultural Research Station in Wisconsin, USA - Nitrogen cycling UWRJ-SCHO22-C (SPAdes) | ecosystem: Environmental > Terrestrial > Soil >... | reverse complement strand
TGCCCTCCCTCACGGTCGGGCTTCTGACTCGGTTGTGGTATTGTATGCGGCCACGCCTTGCTGAGTTAGCTACGGAACCGAATTCACGCATGACCAGCGAAGTCCCCGAATCGCGATCCACGCTCAAAGCCGCGCTCGTCTTTTCAATGCTGTTCGCAATTTTGGGCGCCGTCGTGGTGTTCGGTTACTACACGACGTTTCGCCGGCCCGTCACCACTGTCATCGTGGTCAGGCACGCTGAGAAAATCATCGATCCAAACAATCCCGACGTCGACTTGAGTGAGGCGGGCTACGCGCGCGCGCAAGAGATCGCGCGGGAATTTGGCGACGCCGGCATCAACGCGATCTACGCGACGCAGTATAAGCGCACCCAGGAAACGGTGAAGCCATTGTCCGAAAAAACCGGCGTGCCGATTAGCATCGTGAATTCGAAAAGCACGACGGACCTGCTCGCGCAGATTCGCGCGCAGCATTCCGGCCAGACGATCTTTATTGCCGGTCACAACAACACGGTGCCCGAAATCGTCGCGGCGCTGGGCGGCCCGAAGTATCCGACCATCCCTGAACCTGAATACGACAATCTTTTCATCGTGACGGTCTATCGCACCGGAAAAGCAAAAGTCGTGAAGATGAAATACGGGACCGCGAGTCAGTAGAGAACGCTCCTACGGAGCTATGCCAGATTTAATGATGAGGGTCTATAAATATTTTGTCCCTGCGGGACAATGAACATGTCGAGGACTCAATGAAGAAAAAACGCACATCAATCAACCGTCGTAACTTTGTCAAAGTTCTGCCAGCTGCCGGCGCCGCCGCCATTACGATTTCAAAGGCGCCGATCAAGGCCCTGGCGCAAACACCGACACCTGCGCAATCACCGAGTCCATCGCCGACGCCGCTGCGCATCACCAAAGAGATGATGCACAACGCCGAGAAGCTGATCGGCATTGAGTTGACCGATGCGCAAGAGACAATGGCCCTGCGCAACGTGAACGGGAGTCTCGACAGTTACGAGGTGGTGCGCAAGATCGACGTGCCTTTGGATACCGAGCCGGCGATCGTTTTTCATCCGGCGCTGCCGGGCTTTCACATTAAGCGCGCGCCGGCAAAAGTGAAATTCAGGTTTGGCAAGAACGAGCCGGCGCAATTCAAATCAGTTGAGGATCTGGCGTTTGCGACCGTGCCGCAGCTGGCCGAGTTGATTCGCACAAAAAAGATTTCGTCAGTCGAGCTGACGAAGATGTATCTGGATCGCTTGAAGAAGTATGGGCCGAAGCTTTTGTGCGTGGTGACGCTCACCGAAGAACTCGCGATGAAACAGGCGCAGGCCGCCGACGATGATTTGAAGCGCGGGAAATATCGCGGGCCTTTGCATGGCATTCCGTGGGGCGCGAAAGATTTGTTTGCGACCAAAGGAATCAAGACGACCTGGGGCGCTGAACCATATCGTGATCAGGTGATTGATTATGACTCGACTGTCGTCCAACGTCTGGCTGACGCCGGCGCGGTGCTGGTAGCCAAACTTTCGATGGGCGCATTGGCGCAAGGCGCGCGGTGGTTTGCCGGCGTGACGCGCAACCCGTGGAACATCAGCGACGATCGCGGTGGTTCGAGTGGATCGTCGGCGGGACCGGCGTCAGCTACGGCCGCAGGGCTGGTCGGATTCTCGATCGGCACTGAGACGCTCGGCTCGATCGTTTCGCCTTCCTCGACTTGCGGCGTGACTGGTTTGCGTCCGACCTACGGGCGCGTGAGCCGCTATGGCGCGATGGGTTTGAGTTGGACGATGGACAAGATCGGTCCGATTTGCCGTGGCGTTGAAGATTGCGCCGCCGCGCTGGACGCGCTCTATGGACCCGATGGACACGATCTTACGGTCGGCGATGCGCCGTTCAATTGGAATGCGGAGGTGCCGTTGAGCAGTCTGCGTGTTGGATATTTGAAGACTGAATTTGAAACCACTCCGCCGGCCAACCCTAATATCACTGAGCAACAACGCAAGTTCTTTCAGGACCGCAACGCGGTCTATAAGCAAGCGCTGGCCGATTTAGAAAAGGCGGGCGTGAAGATGACGCCGATCGAATTGCCAAAGTTTCCCACCAACAACATTCGCTACATTCTGACTGCGGAAGCGGCCACGGCCTTTGACGACATCACCCGCGACGGTCGCGTCAATCAGCTTTCGGGACAGAGTCCGGGTGACTGGCCCAACTCGTTTCGTTCGTCGCGATTCGTTCCAGCGGTTGAATACCTGCGCGCCCAACGCGCGCGCGTGCTGTTGATGCGCGAAATGGACAAGCTGATGTCGCAATGGGACGTGTTTGTCGCGCCGGCGCCCGGCAGCGCCAGCTTGATCATTACGAACATGACCGGCCACCCCACGGTCTGTCTGCCCTGCGGATTCGCCGACGTGCCGCAGCCGAACAATGCGCCGGCGGCCAGTCTGCCGCAGGCAATCATGTTCACCGGTGGGCTTTATGACGAAGCCGCGCCGCTGCGGGTCGCACTCGCATTCGAGAAAGCGACGAAGTGGCACACGATGCATCCGAAAGTTGATTGGGCTTAGGGAGAAGGAATTACGCGTACGATGCGACGACGCATCGCCATTGCCGTCAGCTTAGGTGTGCGGTTCTTTGCACATCTCGCGCTAAAATGAACCAGATAACAGCATTGGGATAGAGTCGATGAGCGAGCCAACTCAGCCTAAGAAACCACGTCCCCGCGTATTCATTAGCTATGCCCGGGCAGATAGTGAAGCCGCCAAAAAACTTGTCGACGCGTTACGTAATGCTGCCCTACATGTTTGGGATAGTTCCTGGGAATTAGCGCCTGGCGATAGGATTGCACCACGAATTGAGCAGGCGGTTGGTTCGAGCGATCTACTAATCGTCCTACTATCGCCGCAATCGGTCGGCTCCCACTGGGTTAAGAGCGAACTCAGCCTGGCGCTTTCAAAAGAACTTAAAGAGCGTGCGATTACGGTCATACCGACGATGATTGAGCGATGCGTAATTCCCCAATCTTTTGCTGACCGTGGTTACTTTGACCTGACTCATGATTTTTCTGCCGGAGTTCAGCATCTTGTAGATCGACTCGCTTCGGCACCAGATATCGATTTTTCGAAACTTGATAGTTCACGATTCGAAAGCCTTATCGCTGATTTGCTTCAAAAGTTAGGCTTCACTGTCCAGCGTACGCCACTTTCCCGGGACAGTGGCTTTGATTTCGTTGTGTCATACAAGTCTCGTGACCCGTTTGGTGCTGAAGAGATAGAGAAGTGGCTTGTCGAAGCGAAGTTTTATCAAAAGGAGCGCGTTAGTATCTCGGCACTGCAGCAAATGTTGGGTTACTTGATAACTGCACCTGGAGTTAAGCGAGGCTTGGTTGTGACGAATAGCCAGCTAACATCAGTTGCTCATCAGTTTCTTTTAGATTATTCCGAAAGATCCGGTCCGCTGCTACGGGTTGTTGATGGAACCGAACTCACAAACCTTTTGATTCAGCATCCCGGTTTAGTTCGAACTTATTTCTTGCAGAGTGACCAGAATGAATGAGGCGCAATCAATAAGGCGACAACTCGAACAATGCAGGCGTGGGCATGACGGCTGGAAGCAATTCGAGGACGCTTGTATTGAAGCTCTTCGCTTCTTGTTCGTTCCCCCTCTTAATGAGCCTCTCATCCAACCCAGAACATATTCCGGAATTGACCGACGTGACGCGGTATTTCCCAACCGAAATGTGGATGCATCTAATAATTGGGGACATCTTTATAAAGAGCTCAACTGCAGAATGGTGCTGTTCGAATTCAAAAACTATGACGCTGAAGAGATTGGAAAAGACGAAACAAACCAAACTCGGAATTATCTAACGCCACCTATGGGAAAACTCGCGATCATGTGTTGCAGCAGTCAACCAAACCATGCCGCGCACATTAAACGGAATTCTATTTTCAGTGAAGAAGGAAAAGTAATTCTCTTCATCACCACAGATCAACTCATTGAAATGCTCTTCAGAAAGGAGCGTGGAGAGGATCCGTCTGATTTGATCATGGACATGGTCGAGAGGTTTTATCTCCAACACGAGTGATCTTTTTAGGTCTGCAGAGGTCGAACGCGTTGGTGAGTTAGCGAGTATTCACGCTGCGGCGTGCCTTAGCGGCTTCAACCGATCGTATTCCCGCCGATTTGCTTGCCAAGCATCCCAAGATATCTACGGCCTCTTCCAGCCGTAACCAAAACTCGGGAGTGGTATTGAAGACGCGGGCTAGACGATGCGCCAAATCAGGAGTGACTGAGCGGCGTTCTCGCAATAAGTCATTGATTCCCCGACTCGATACGCCGAGACGATCGGCCAACTGCGCGGGCGACAGATTGGCAGCGGGAAGCGTCTCTTCGCGCAACAGTTCTCCTGGATGTGTTGGTCTTCTTTTCGTCCTGACAGCCATGGTCTCTCCTAATGATAATCCTCTAAGTCAATATCCATGGCTTCGTCGTTCACAAATCGAAAGGTAATTCTCCAATTACCGCTGACTGAGATTGACCATTCATTTTGTCTTTCGCCCTTGAGCTTGTGAAGCGCGAAGCCGTGAGCACCAATATCGCCAGTCTGCTGCGCTGCCCACGCGCGGTGAAATCTTCCGTTTCGGCGCCGATTGGCGACAAATGTCCGTAAATACTGACCCCCCAAGGGTTGCAACGAAGATCTGCACTCAAACAACGGCGACCTGCAGCCTAACAACCGCGAGTTGCAGTCCCGCAATGGCGACTTGCAGTCCCGCAATGGCGACTTGCAGTCCCGCAATGGCGACTTGCAGTCCCGCAATGGCGACTTGCAGTCCCGCAATGGCGACTTGCAGCCTAACAACCGCGACCTGCAGGCAAACAATGGCGAGTTGCAGTCCCGCAATGGCGACTTGCAGCCAAGCAACACCGACTTGCAGCCTAACAACCTCGAGTTGCAGGCAAACAATGGCGAGTTGCAGTCCCGCAATCGCGACTAACAGCCAAGCGATGACGGCTTGCGGTCGAGCAATAGTCAGTTACGGCGCCTCAAGTACGTCAAGGCGGCGCGCAATTCTCGCCGAGAGTTCCGGTGATGCCGCGTTTCCTTTCTGTCTCAAAAAACTCCTTCAGCCCCTTGTGACGGAACGAGCCAATCATCTTATTTTAGCCTAACCCCAATTCGGTATGTGAGGCAACGATTATTGCGGTAGAATCCCCGGCCAATGAATCGGAAGGGAACCATCTTCTCATTCGTTCTTGGCCTTTGTGTGCTGCTGATTGCATTGGTGGCGTGTCGCTCGACAAATCAAGGGTCAGTCGCGTCATGGTCGAAAGCCAGAGTTCTCGCTGACAAAGAAGATCATCCTTCAAAGATCGTTACTGATCATGAGGCGGTTTACTTCGTCACGGGTGGCACGGTCGCCAGTCAGCACGAAGGCACTAACAACATCAAGAGGATTTTGCTGACGGACGGGAGCGTCAACGTCTTGGTTCGCGGTGGCGATGTCATTCCCGACACGACGCTCGCGATCGACGACAAGTATCTCTATTGGTCGGACGGCGGCAGTATCCTGCGCGTGCCGAAGACCGGCGGGGCGAGCGAGAAAATAATTCCGAAAGCGCCAAAGCCGGACGAGATGATAATGGACGGCGACAACCTCTACTGGTTGATTTGGGGCGGGGAAGGATCGCCGCCGGAGCCTTTGATGGTCGCGCCGAAAAAAGGCGGCGAGGCCAAACCGCTGACGCCGAAATATCTCGGCACGAGCGGAATTTCCCAGGACGAGAACTTCGTCTACTGGATGACCGGCGACGGCATTAAAGAGATTCGGAAGATCGGCGGCGAGGTAATTGCTATTTCTCGCGGCTCATCGCCATCGCCGAGTCTTGGGCTGCGAATGGATGATGACAATTTTTATTTTTGCCAGATGGCGAGCAACGGCCATTCGTCTTTGATGAGACTTTCGCGGAAGACGGGCGAGTTGAGTCAGCTGGCGCCTTCGATTAATCACACGATGGAATTCGTGATCGACGACGCGAGTGTTTACTACTTCGACGAAGTGCGCGGTCAGGGTTCGTTCGGTCCGGTGGCGTTGATGAAGGTGGCGAAGAATGGTGGGACGCCGGCCGAAATCGATCGCGGCAACGCCGGTTGGATCAAATACCTCGCGGTCGACTCGAAACAGATTTACTTCACCGACATTTCGAAAGTCTACGCCGTCGCGAAATAGCTCCGCAGGCCTTTGTCGCCTCGGCGATCATTTGCGCTACGACTGCTGCTGCTTCGGCCATGGTTATTTCTCCTTGAGCGGATTTCGCATCGTCACGTCCAGTTCCACGGGCACGCACCGCTTGAAACTGAATAAGCCTTTCTTGAATTTGCCGAAGACGTAAACACGTCCTTTCACCGGCCAGGTGTCCTGTGAATCGGTCCATTCGCCGATAGCGGCGAGCAAAGCGCTGGACAAGTAGATGTAGATGCGCAGCGGATGATTCAAGGTCAAAGGTTTACTGTTAGGCAGACTGAATGAATTTTCATAGTCCGAGATGTTGACTGAGTGACCATTGATTTCGATGTCTTCGAAAACCAGAAACTCGACCTTGCCGCTTTGGGTTACCGGCGCCACCACCATCGGCACCTCGAAAGTAATGCCCAGCGGCGTCACGCGCGCGAAAGTCGGCTTGCCTAAACTGATCAATTGGTCGACGCTCGGATCGGCAGTCTGAGAATCGGCGCCGTTGTTTTTGGCCGCGTTGGACGCAGTGCGTTTTACTTCGACCACAGTTCGTTCAACTTTGTAGCCGCGAATCTTGTCAGGGTACGCGCGAGTTTGTGCGCACACAGTGGCGCCGGCCAAGATCACCAGTACGATTCCGATTATGCCGAGCGATTTCATCCGGCCTGCTGCTCCAATCCGCTTTCAATCAATTCCGGCAAATCCAAAACCAGGGCCACGCTACCGTCGAACAATTCCGCGGCGCCGCAAACTCCCACCCAACGATACGCGTGGCGGCCGAGACCACGGACCAGCGTCTCTTGCGTTGTGACGATCTCGTCAACGCCGATGCGGTAGCCGGGCATGCCGTTGCGTTTACCGGGGATTGAGACCGGCGGCCGGTGCCAGACAAGAAACACGGCCGACTCTGCGTTAGATTTCTCTTCATTCATCAGATCGCTGAGATGGACCAGCGGCAGGTCGTGAGCGTCAACAGTTTCCGAGTTCGTGGTAATCGTGCGGCGAGGAATTCTGCCGTCTTCAACGTTGGCCGCATCGATGGCGTAGAGTTGGCCCGCGCATTTCACGATCACACAATTAACCAGCGACAGTGCCGCCGGAACAATCATGGCGAAAGTCGTGCCCTTGTTTTTCTCGGTGGCCACGCGCACCTCGCCGCCGGCAATGTCCATGGCCCGATCGACAACATCGAGACCGATACCGCGCCCGGCCAGCTCGGAGGGTTCACGCGAAGTCGAAAACCCGGGCCGGAAAATCAGTCGCAGACATTGATCTTCAGAAAGCGTGGCGTTGGAAATTCCCTGTTCCGCCGCGGCGGCCGTGATGCGGTCGAGATCGATTCCGCGGCCGTCATCGCTGACCGTGATGTGAATGCGGCCCGATTGATTTGCGGCCGTGAGAATCACCCGCCCGAGAGGGTCCTTTCCCAGCGCGCGCCGCTCATCAGGAGTCTCCAGCCCGTGAATGATGGCGTTGCGCACCAGATGCAAAAGCGGATCGCCGACTATATCGGCGAGCGAGCGTTCGATGCCGACCTCGGCTCCTTCGACGCGAAACTCAACGTCTTTGCCCAGCTGGCGGGCAACCGTTCGGCCGGCGCGCAACGCCGCGCGCTCCAAAACTTCGCGCGCCGGAACGAGGCGCAACCTGATGAGCCGCTCTTCGAACGCGACGAATCGCCGCCGCAGGTCCACGCTCGCGCGCTGGTTAAGCGCGAGCGGCGCCGACTCAACCGTTTGGGTCAAGGTATTGCTTGCTTGCCGAAAAAGTTCGCCCGCACTCGTAATCAAATCATCGAGCAGCGGCAAGTCAACGCGGATGGGGGATCGATCAATCTCCGGCGGCGCCGTTGAGGTTGGCGCCAACGGCTCATCCGCAGCGGATTGCGGGTCTGCCGGCAAATTGAGGATGACTTCGCTGTGTTCGACCCGAGCCAGCAGTGAAGCCTGACGCGTCACCTCGCCCGAAATGAAATCGGTGGCATACAGAATTCGAAAATTGATTTCATTGTCTGTCGCCGAGCCGCCCGGAGTGGTCGCGATTACCTCGCCGCCATGACCCAACAGTTTGGTCAGCTCACGAAAGTTTCGATCGAACGTTTCGAGAGCGAATGCTGCCGCCACCACAAAGAGTTTTGCGCCTTCGCGAACAGCTTCGCGCGCGTGTTGCAGATCGTATTCACTTAAAGAAGAGGCGATGTCGGGCGGCAAAGCGGCGCGCAGGCCGGTCGCGATTCCCTGACTCCTGGTCGAGGTTGCATATCGCGCCAGCTGTTGCACGATCTCAGTCTGTTGTTGGACTGATTTTTCATGAGGCGCTTGCAACGCGCGATCGATTGAGCTGACCGCCGCTTCGAAAACATCCAGCACGTCATCGGCCAGCAAGAGCCGGCCCAACCTCATGCCATCGAGGACGGCTTCGAACTGATGCGCGATTTCGCTCACGCTGTCGAACCCGAAACTCGCAGCGGAACCTTTTAAAGTGTGGACGCGACGAAAAATCTGCGCGGCCAGCTGCCGGCGTCGCTTTCCTTGCAGACGAACCGCGCGCAGTTGCTTGAGGTCGCTATACAGTCTCTCGACGATCTCATTGGCATCGTCGAGAAAAAGGCGCTGCTCGTCAGTCATTGCGGTAGTTTAGCTCAAAACAACAATCGCCGCGTGGCTTGATTATTCTTCGACGGCCGGTGCTGTGTTTGATTCCGGCTCGGGTGAATCACGATCGATGTCGCGTTTGATGGCATCGAGGATTCCGTTGATGAATTGAGTAGCTTCCCAGGTGGAAAAGCGGCGGGCGATCTCGAGGGCTTCGTTGATGATTACGGTGCGAGGCGTCGGCTCGTGGAGAAATTCATAGACGGCCAGCCGCAGCAGGTTGCGATCGACCAGCGCCATGCGCGAGATGCGCCAATGTTCAGCGCGCGATCGAATCTTGTCGTCGACTTCGTCAAGATGGGCGAGTGCGCCCAGCGCCAGCGCGGTGGCAAATTCCTGCGCCCCCGGTTCGACTTCGCCATCAGACAATTCAGACCAGAACATCCGCGCGAGTTGATCTCCGCGTGTCCCAGCCACGTCAGCCGCAAAGAGCATTTGCAAGGCGCATTCGCGCGCCTTACGACGAGAACCCATAAAAACCGTGATAAGTGATGCGTGATGGGTAATGAGTGATGAGCGATGCGCTCGCCCGCTTTGGCCCTGGACCGAACCGAAATCTCAACGCATTACTCATGACTCATTACTCATCACTATGAAAACATTCTCTGTACAAATTCACAACCTCGACCGCGGCCGTGGCCGCTTCGTATCCTTTGTTGTCATGCCTGGCGCCGGCGCGCGCGTTAGCCTGCTCGACCGTATTCGCGGTGATGACGCCGAACAAGGCGGGCACTCCGGTTTTCAAATTAACTTCGGTAATGCCCCGCGCGGTTTCGGCCGCGACGTAATCAAAGTGCGGCGTGTCGCCGCGAATAATTACGCCCAGACAGATTACCGCGTCGAACTTCTTCGATTCCGCGGCTTTCAGCGCGCAGAGTGGCAGCTCAAAAGAACCGGGCACGCGATAGACCGCGATCGCGTCGTCTTTGACCGAGAGTTCACGCAATGCTTCGAGCGCGCCGTCGACCAGGCGCGACACGAGCGAGTCATTCCATCGGCTGGCGACTATCGCAAACCGAAAATTATTTCCATTCAACGGCGGGCGTTCGTTTGTTGGTGAGTCAATTCGCAAGTTCGGTGCGCTGTGTAGATCGCGATCTGGAGTATAGACGCGCGCGCCAAAGCTTGCCAAACAGATGAATGAATTGGCGGAAAGATTTCTTACCGGACTAAACGCTCGTGAAGTATCATACGCCCGAGCTAGCCAGTTGATTTTTCAAAGGAGCCTTAACGAATGATTCGTTGTCCCCGTGGTAATCAAACTTCGCGATTGCTTTCAATCATGACCGCAGCTTTTGTCATCAGCGGGGCCCTTTCGGGAACCGCCGCAAACTCATTTGCCCAGGCGAAGAAACAGACTGTCATTCTCGCCGTGCAATCGGAATCGGGCGAAGGATCGCTGGACGCGATTGGCATTCTCGACGCGAAGAAACTGCGAGCCCCTTACAACGACGAACAGAAGGATCGGCAGACAGCTTTTGCGAATGATTATTTCAAGAAGGGAACCGTGTATCGTTTGATTTTCGGGGGCGGGGACGCCGGCAGCGCGACCGTGAGCAAGTGGAGCGAAGGCTGCAACAACGTTCACGCGCAAGCGACAGTTTCCACGTCGGCGCGACTGGGCGGAAAGGTGATGGCCCTGGCAACTAACTCTGAGACGCTGGGCAAGCGCGCAATCTCGCGGCGGCCGCCGACTGACGCTGAGCGGGCAGCTACGCTGACGCTGATGAAGAGCATCTATCAACAGCATCGCACGCCGGCGAGCCTCATGCCTTCGATCAAAGTCACGAATCTGACGGCGTCCGACCTGAATGGCGATGGCCGGTACGAGATGATTGCCAGCTTTACCCTCGCCGCTAAGAATAAATTCGAACGCGACCTGTTCTTAATCGCCACGCCGCAAGGCGCTGCCATGCGCGCGGACTTTGCGAAATTCCAGGCCTATCAGCCGCCGGCTGAAGGATTTCTTTCCAGCATAGACTTCATCGACCAACTCGACATCGACGGCGATGGTGTCGGCGAAGTCTTCACGACGCAGGGCGCCTTCGATGGCTACGCTTTATTGGTCTTCAAAAAAGTAGGCAAGCGCTGGCGTCAAGTGCACGATCAAATCGGCGACTTGTGCTGACCAAATCGAACGGGGTTGGTTAACGCGCTGAGGCGCAGGCCAGCTTACCACTGAGATTGGGCGAGATATTTCAGCACGTGCTTGATCGAGGTCACGAAATAACTGCCGTCAGACTTCTGCACCGGAATGTGCCGATAGCGACCGATGGACATTTTATTGAGGGCGATAGCAATCGAATCAGTTTCGCGCAGGACTTCGGGGTTCGCGCTCATTAAGTCCTTTACCGGTGTCGTCGTCGGCTGTGCGGTGCGACCTGTCAGTTTGCTCAGGAGGTCACGTTCAGTGAAGATGCCGACCAACTTTCCATCGTCGAGCACCAGCGCACAGCCCAGCCGGGCCTGCTTCATTTGATTGACGACGTCGCTCGCCGAGGTGTCAGGCGTGACCGCGAGAAATTCGTTTTCGAGTTTGCGCAGATCCTCTTCCATCGCCGAGCGGGCCATCCCGGCAGCCGAGTCAGCGCGGGGCGCATCGCGATTGAACAGCGGCGTCATGCAGTCATCGCACCGGTCCGCGCCTTCAATGTTGTCGTAACCGCAGGAAGGACAAATCATAATTAAATTGCGGATTGCGGAATTCGGATTGCGGATTTCCCGCCGCTCCGCGTACCGTTTGAACGTGCTGTTCGAATAGACGAGACAACAATTGAGACGATTTCATTCGCCTCCGACAAGAGTGGTTGAACCAGATTCTCTCTCACCAAGCCGCAATCGATGAGCATCTCCATCCAATACACGGCTTCATCGGCCTCTTCTTCAACAATCCCCATCTTCGCGGCGAAATCGGCTCGCGATTTCGCGCGACACGATGCCCTATAATTGGCCCCGACCGACATGCCGCACCTCAATAATTGACCCCCAATCACATTTGCTGTCCGTGAATTCGGCAGAGACTCAACCAACCGCACAATTCGCAGACCAAATTCCCTGGTGCGCTTCTTCATGTCATCGGGAGTCATGGCCTTTTCAATCCGCAATCCGAATTCCGCAATCCCCAATCACTCCACCGTCCACATGTCGCCGGTATTAATCAGTTTGTCCAGACTTCCCGGACCTGACTTGGCGATGGCGGCATCGATTTGATCGACGAGCAACTGATCGTAACTCGGCCGGTTGATTGACCGGAAGATTCCTACCGGTTGCGGAAAGTCGGGCTGCTCCATCCGCGCCAGCATGAAAGCGACTGAAGGATCTGCGAGATTAATGTCGTGCACCAGGATGTCTGCTTCCGTCACACCGTTTTCGCCGATCGTTACGACTTCGGGTAACGCGCCGTTCATGCGGATGCCCTGGTTGCGATCCTTGCCGAAGATCATCGGCTTGCCATGTTCCAGATAGAGCACCTTGTCCGAGCGGACACTGCGTTCGGCGAAGTAATCAAACGCCCCGTCATTGAAGATATTACAGTTCTGATAGACCTCGAGGAACGAAACGCCTTTGTGTTTGGCGGCGGCTTCGACCATCACGCCCAGGTGCTTGACGTCGATATCGATCGAGCGCGCGACGAAGGTCGCTTCGCTGGCGATGGCCAGCGACAGAGGGTTCAGCGGATAGTCGATCACGCCCATCGGCGTCGACTTCGTGCGCTGACCGAAAACCGACGTCGGGCTGTACTGACCTTTCGTCAATCCATAGATGCGGTTATTGAAGAGAATGTAATTGATATCGAGGTTGCGGCGCAGCACGTGCACAAAGTGATTGCCGCCAATTGACAGCGCATCGCCGTCGCCCGTGATTACCCAGACACTCAAGTCAGGATTCGCTGCTTTGATGCCCGTGGCAATCGCCGGCGCGCGCCCGTGAATGCTGTGGAAGCCGTACGTGTTCATGTAATAAGGAAAGCGCGAAGAGCAACCGATGCCGGACACGAACACCACCTTCTCGCGCGAGATGCCGAGCTCCGGCATGACCTTCTGCACGTTGTTGAGAATCGCGTAGTCGCCGCAACCCGGACACCAACGGACTTCCTGGTTGGAAACGAAATCCTTCTTCTTCAATTCTCCCGGGGGTGGGGCCACGTGAAAGAGCGAAGCGCCGCCTTCACTCTCAGCCGAGACCGATGTCTCGACAATCTTGTGTCCGTTACCGTTTGCACCGTTACCTTGTGTGTTCATTATTGCTCCTCAAAATCATTCGTCCTGCCGTGCTGGACCGCGTTCGCTTACAAATACTCCTCTACTTTTTGCACAATCTCGCGAATCTGGAACGGCCGGCCCTTTACTTTCGAGAAGGCCACGGCGTCGACCAGATACTTGGCGCGAATCATCGTGCAGAGTTGACCGAGATTCATTTCGGGCACGATCACCGTTTCGAAACTCGCCAGCACTTCGCCGAGATTTCCGGGGAAGGGATTCAAGTGTCGCAGATGCGCGCTCGAAACCGGCTTGCCTTCTTTGCGCAGCCTTTCAACTGCCGAAGTGATGGATCCGTAGGTCGAGCCCCAGCCGAGCACCAGCACCTTGCCCGTTGGATCTCCGAAGACCTCGACGGGCGGAATATCCGCGACCGCGCGATCGACTTTCTCCTGACGCAACTTGACCATCAGGTGGTGGTTCTCAGGATCGTAATTCACGTTGCCGGTGATGTTCTGCTTCTCGATGCCGCCGATGCGGTGCTCGAGTCCGGGCGTGCCCGGCAGCGCCCAGGGTCGCGCCAGCGTGGCTTCGTCGCGCGAGTAAGGCATGAAGTTCGTGGGATCGGTCGCGAACTTCACTTCGATGCGCGGCAATTTTTCGATCGCCGGAACGGCCCATGGCTCGGCGCCGTTGGCGAGATAGCCATCGGATAGATAGAACACCGGGATCATGTATTTGAATGCGAGCCGCACCGCCTCAATTGCCATGTCAAAGCAATCGGCAGGGGTGGCTGGCGCAATCACGATCGCCGGGCACTCACCATTTCGTCCCCAGACTGCCTGGAACAGATCCGCCTGCTCCGTTTTGGTAGGCAAACCGGTCGATGGACCGCCGCGCTGTACGTTGACGATGACGAGCGGCAATTCGGTCATCACGGCGAGCCCGATGGCTTCCTGCTTGAGCGCGACGCCCGGGCCCGAGGTGCCGGTCAAGCCGACGTGGCCGGTGAAGCTTGCGCCGATCGCGGCGCAGACGGCGGCGATTTCATCTTCGGCCTGAAATGTCTTGACGCCGAAGTTCTTGTGCCGCGCCAGTTCATGAAGAATGTCCGAGGCCGGCGTGATCGGATAAGAGCCGTAGAAGAGCGGCCGCCCGGCCAGTTCCGCAGCCGCGACAAAACCAATCGCGGTCGCTTCGTTGCCGGTGATCTTGCGATAACGACCCGGCGCGATGACTGCTTTCTTGACCGTGTAATGCGTCGTGAAAACTTCGGTGGTCTCGGCAAAGTTATATCCCGTCTTGAGCGCGACTTCGTTGGCCTTGGCCAGTTCCGGGTTCTTTCTGAACTTCGAGTTGATCCAATTCAAGGTCGGATCGAGCGGGCGGTCGTAAAGCCAATAGAGCACGCCGAGCGCAAAGAAATTTTTGCAGCGCGCGATCTCTTTGCGCGACAACTCAACCGTGCCTTTCAAAGCGTTCATGTTCAACGTCGAAATCGGCAGCGTGTGCACGCGATAGCCGGTGAGCGAGCCGTCTTCGATCGGATTTGATTTATACGCCGCGTGCTCGAGGTTCTCTTTGGTGAACTCGTCTGAATTGATGATCAGCGTGCCGCCTTCTTCCAGGTCCGGCAGATTCACTTTCAGCGCGGCGGGGTTCATGGCGACGAGCACGTTTGGCTGATCGCCCGGCGTGCGAATGTCATGGCTGGAGAAATTCAGTTGGAAGCCGCTGACGCCCGGCAGGCTGCCGGCGGGAGCGCGAATCTCAGCCGGAAAGTCCGGCAGAGTCGAAATGTCGTTGCCGACGATCGCTGAGGTGTTCGTAAACTGCGTCCCGGTCAACTGCATACCGTCGCCCGAGTCACCGGCAAAACGAATCGTGACCGTGTCGAGTTCTTCCAGATGCTTGTCAATGGTTTCGACTGGTGGTTCTAAGACTGCGCTCATTATGGCTCCATTTTGGATTTTAGATTTTCGATTTGCGATTGATTCGAGTTGAAATCAAAACCGCAAATCCAAAATCAAAATGCCTCATCCTCCGTCAACTGTTCCCATCACCTGATGTAACGGCGGCAAATTCATGGTGGTCTTCGGATAGCACTCCGCGAGAAACGTGATGATGTCGAAAACTGAAATCGATCCGCGCAGCAACCCTTGATCGACGATCGGAATATTGCGAAAGCTGCGCTCGTTCATGAGACGCACCGCGTCACCGATGGTTGCTTCCGAAGTCAGCGTCTGCACGTCGCGCTGCATCCATTGCTCGATAGGTGCTTGCAGGTCGATGTCTTCACCGGAAACCCTGGTCAGCAGATCGCGTTCGGTGAAGATGCCGGCAACGCGGCCGTCGTCAGTGATAATGACGCAGCCACCCTCGTCCTGCTTCATCGCTTCGATCGCCTGCGCCAGCGGAGTGTAGCGGGACACGGCCACATAATCATCGGTGGGCAGGACGCTCACTTTTTGTTCACAGGCGTTGGGTAGCAGATCCATCAGGAGTGACCGGCTCAAGCAGGCTCAGTCTATCTGACCGCAATGAGCTTGCGAAAGAGGGATTTTACCACACGATTGCGTGATCAGAAGGTGACGGCGGACACAAAAGGCGGAACATTGCTCAATGGCCGACCATCTCGATCGCCATCACGGTGAGGTCGTCATGGACGGGAACTCCGTTTGCGAACTCGCGCATATCTTCGAGCAATCTGTTGACCAAATCTGGAGCGGCAACATCAGCACATTGCGAGACCAGCGAATGAATTCGGCCACCGTACTCTTCGTTCTGAGCGTCACGCGCTTCGGACAGACCGTCGGTATAGAGCAACAATCGATCACCCCGGTTCAGATTGAATCGCACAGTTTCATATCTTTCCTGGCAGAACATGCCGACCGGCAACCCGGTAGCGGCGATGGGGCTGACAGTTCCATCGTGCATCACCAGCGGCGGACAATGGCCGGCATTGCAAACCTCGACCTCGCCATGGACGGACGCCTTGCCGCAGACGAGCGTCGCGTAATACGGCCGCATCGTCGTGTCGGCGAACAGCTGATTTGCCTTTTCGACTAACTGATTCAGCGGCAGTTGGTTGCTGATCAGGCTGCGAACGATCGCATGCAGCCGGCTCATGAGCAGCGACGCGGCGACGCCCTTGCCCGCGACATCGCCAATCAGAAAATACAGGTCACCTGAATCAGTGCTGACCAGGTCGCAGTAATCACCGCTCAGTCGGCCCGCCGGTTCGTAGTAATAGGAGACTCCCCAACCGTTGAACTTGAAATTCTGTTTGGGCAGCGATTCGCCCTGAATCAACCAGGCGCGGCTGAGATCGTCATCCAATTCGCCGAGTTGTTTCGGTGTGAGGCAGGTCAGACAGCTCTTTGCCAAAGGGTCGGCGTTCATCGCGGCCTGGCCGATCAAATCGTGGCAGACCTGGCAGACGCCGTACGATTCCGGCGCGCTCAGTCGGTCGATGGCGCTCTTAACTTCGCGCAGCAACCCACTCAGCTCGAGGTTTTCCGCCGCGGCCGAAGCCGACTCGAGTCGTTCTCTCCAGTTGATTAATTCGCTGCGAAGATCGGGCGTGGCGGCCATGATTGTGGCACTCATAATGTCCCCCCTTGGACGGTTGGAAAAGGCTAAATCTTGTACGAATAAATCGTTACCCCGGTTCGTAAAAGAAGGCCGATCTTAGCTGAGAAATTACGAAAAATCTCTCCGATTCTTCTGATCAAAACCGAAATTCTCATCGCGATTATAACGGGGTTGTATTCATTAGAATAGTCTTTGCGATCGCGTGCAATCTCGCGACCTGAGTGATTCACGATCTGATTATCTCGGAAAGCGCCGCGACTGTTTGCACAATGTCGGCATCGACGTTATAGCGGCCGAATGAGAACCGGATCGAGCCGCGTCCAATGTCGCTGGGGACTTCCATTGCTTGCAGCACGGCGGAGATTTGCGCAGAGCCCGAGTGGCAGGCTGAACCGGTGGAAACGCAAATTCCGGCCGCGTCCAGCCGCGTCATCACCTCGGCGCCGTCACGTCCAACAAATGAGATGTTGGCCGTGTTCGGCAGTCGCTTTTCGCGGGAGGCAACTCCATTCAACGTGGCGCCGGCGAATCTCGTCAGGATCTCGTCTTCGAGTTTGTCCCGCAACGAACGCACCCGATCATGTCCGTCAAACTGTTCGGCCAATTCACACGCCCGGCCGAATCCCGCGATGTTGGGCACCGCTTCAGTCCCGGAGCGGCGGCCCCGCTCCTGCCCGCCGCCGATTACAAAGGGCGGAAGATTGATGCCCGAGCGAACGTAGAGCGCGCCGATGCCTTTCGGCGCGTGAAATTTATGACCGGAGACGGAAAACAGATCGACGTCGAGTTGCTTTAGGTCTATCGGAATCTTGCCGACGGCTTGCACGCCGTCAACGTGAATGACCGCATCTGAATGCTCGCGCACGATGCGCCCGATTTCGGCGATGGGAAATATCATACCGGTTTCGTTGTTGGCCATCATTATCGAGACCAGGCCGGTGTCACGCCGCAGCGCCTTTCGCAGATCATCCAGATCGAGTTCGCCGTTTCGATCGACTGAAAGCCAGGTCACTTCACAACCGATCTCATTGAGGTGAAGGCAAAGGTTGCGCACCGCCTCGTGTTCCACGGTGGTCGTGATAATGTGCCTGCGCGCCGGGTTCTGTTCGAGGAATCCTCCGATGGCCCAGTTGTTTGATTCGGATCCTCCGGAGGTGAAGACGATTTCGTCCGGCTTTGTGGCACCCAAAAACTGCGCAGCCTGGGCGCGCCCTGTTTCCACGGCCGCGCGCGCCGCGCGGCCCAACGCGTGAGTCGATGAAGGATTGCCCCACTCGGTCGTGAGATGCGGAAGCATCGCCTCGAACACTTCCGGGGCCACGCGTGTGGTGGCGTTGTTATCCAGATAGATCATTACGGCAAAAAGTCTGATTGCGCCCGATACAGAAAATAGCCACCGCTCTTTTTTATGACCATGCAATTCAGGCAACGCTCTTCCGAACTGATGACCAGCGCGCCCGTCGGCGGCAAGTAACCTTCCTCGAGATGAATAAACATGTCGCGGTCGCGGCCTTCCACCGTCGCATACCACAAAGCATGCTCATACGATGGTTGGGTGCCGTCGACCAGAAAAATCGGTCGCGCGGAAATCGCCATCGCGGCGTCGTAGACGTCTTTGTACGGCGCATCGAAAAACACCCCGCGCGCCGGACCGTCACGACGAAAGACCTTTTGAAAATAGATTGTCTGTGCCGCCATGGCCAGCAAAAGAATTCCCAGAACGACCCGCCGCGACCATAACGAAGTCTCTCGATAGCGTCCGATTAATGCAGTCTTATCGGTGCCGAGCAAGGCCGCCAGGCCGGGTATCATGAGGGTCAAAAGAAATATCGGATATGCCACCAGCCGCAGCGAGTGAAATTGATCGGCAGTCAGCGCGCCGGGTACGATCGAGGCTGCGGCGCCGAATATTACGAACCGCCAGAACGGTTGGTGCGGGTGCCGCACCATGATCACAACGATGCTGATGATTGCGATCACGAAAGCCCCAATCAAGAACGCGCCCAGCGAACCATAGACATGGTGGCGCGGATTACCATCGCCGTCGAAAAGCAAGCTGATCAGACTTAAGTCTTCCAGGTAGCGGTGAAAGAACTTCGGGATGATCTCGCTCCAGGGTGTGTCGGGCTTGATGTAAGAGATCAGGTAGAAGCGCTGCGTGAGCGCCTCGGGATTTTTTGATCTAAAAATCAACAGCGGGATCAATGTCACCGCGAACAGGGCCCACGTCTTGACGATGCTGATGATGCGCGGCTGTGATGTCGCAAACAGGATTAGCCCGCCGGCCAGGAGCGGCCCGAGCAAACGGCCAATCGTGTAGCTGTAGGTCAGCAGCATCAGCGACGCCGCCAGCGCGATCACATTCAGCCACGACCACGATTCCTTTTTCTGGGCGGCATAAAGCGCGATCAGAAAGAGCACGACCGCCATCGGATAGAAAAAAGTTTCCATCACCAGGCGGCTGACCTCGAAAAGCCAGGGCGTGAAGATCGCGATCACCGCGACCAGAAAGCCGACGGCATCTCTCCCGGTGATACGTTTCGCCAGCCAGCCCAAGAGCAGACAGGCGGCGAACACCCACGAGGCGCTGTAGACACGCGCCACCAAAATGCTCGGCTTGATGAAGGTAAACGGAATCGCCAGCAGATAAATCTGCGTCGGATTGCCGTACTGAGTCCAGGCCCCGGTATAGACCGGAAAGAACAAAGGGAAGCGAGTTCCGAATTCGTTGGCCCCGGTCCTGGCGATGCAATACGCGTTGTAAGCAATCGCCGACTCGTCGACATAGAAGCCAGGCGGATTGTTCGATAGATCGTTTACATAAAAGATATAGAGCAGCACAAAACCGAGCGCGATCAAGCCTACGCGCAACCATGAAAGTGTGCGGCGCGTTTTTACCACTGGTGTTGGCTGGACGATCTGTTCGGAATCGGTCATGGCGAAAGTTCGGCGAGAGTATATTTGAGAAGCACGATGAGTCAACGCGGCTCCCAACTGGGCGCGGGCATCCCTTTCCGCATTGGGTGCGTTTGAGAAACTTGCGAAAGAACCAGCTTGCTTTGTGCGGGCAGGGATGCCCGCGCTCCAATAGACGCATTCGACAAACCTCGCGACGCTTCGGCATACTTTCCACATGTCTCAGTTAAGTGAAGGCGTTGTCCTCGATGCGCTGCGCCAAATCCAGGACCCCGATTTACATAAAGACATCGTCACGCTTGGCTTCATAAAGGATCTGAAGATCGACGGTGGCAGTGTGTCCTTCCGGATTGTTTTGACCACGCCGGCCTGTCCCGTCAAAGCAGAAATGGAGGCGGCGGCGCGCGAACTCGTGGGCGCGATCCCCGGGGTTCAGTCGGTGACTGTGACGATGGATGCCGAAGTCCCGAAAGGCCGCGGCCTGGGCGACAAGGTCTCGGTGCCCGGAGTTAAGAACATCATCGCGGTTTCGTCCGGCAAGGGCGGCGTTGGTAAATCGACAGTCGCAGTTAATCTGGCCGTGGCGCTGGTACTTGACGGAGCCAAGGTTGGATTAATGGATGCGGATGTTTATGGGCCGAACGTTCCGATCATGCTGGGTGCGGGCGACGCGAGGCCGGAAGTTGAGGTCAATAAATTAATTCCCGTCGAGGCCCACGGCGTTAAATTGATTTCGATGGCAGTGCTGCAACCGGGTGACAAGCCGCTGATCGTACGCGGTCCAATCTTGCACGGCCTGGTCAAACAATTTCTTTCGGATGTGAAGTGGGGCGAACTTGATTACCTGATTGTCGACATGCCGCCGGGCACCGGGGACGTGCAGCTGAGTCTCGCGCAACTTGTGCCCGTGCAGGGCGCCGTGCTGGTGACCACGCCGCAGGAAGTTGCGCTCATTGATGTGCGCCGCGCCTTGCGCATGTTCGAGACGGTGGCCGTGCCGGTCCTCGGCGTCGTCGAAAATATGAGTTACTTCATCGCGCCCGACACCGGTGCGCGCTACAACATCTTTGGCGAAGGCGGCGGCGAGAAATTGGCCGCCCAATATGGCGTGCCGTTTCTCGGCTCAGTGCCGATGGGCATCGAGGTGCGCGAGGGTGGAGACAAAGGCATCCCCGTCGTAATCGGCCAGCCGCAGTCGCCGCAGGCCCAGGCTTTGCGGAAAGTTGCCGAAGAAGTCGCGCGTCAGGTCTCGATCGAGGCCATGAAACCTGAGCTTGTCGTTTTGAAAAAATCTCAGTAAGATGGCTCAAAGAAAAAAGGCACGCAGAGGAACCTTAATTAAGACCAGGAGTTAAACGAAAAAATGTCAACGAATATTGAAACCACAACCCCCGCACCCACCGGCGCGCCATCGGCTCCGTCGGTGAACCTTAGCGTCACTGAGCCGGCGGCGGCAGAAATCAAGAAATTTATGTCAGGCGAAGAAGGCTTGCCGGAAACAGCGGGCCTGCGCGTTCGCGTCGTGCCAGGCGGCTGCTCCGGATTTCAGTACAGCTTGAATATCGAAGAGGCTTCGCGCCAGGGCGATTTCATTCTGGATGACAAGGGCGTGCGCCTGTTCGTCGACATGTTCAGCGCGCAATACCTGAACGGCGTCGAAATCGATTACGTGACCAACGTGATGGGTTCCGGCTTTACGTTCACCAATCCGAACGCGACCGGCAGCTGCGGATGCGGCTCTTCGTTCACCGCGTAAGCGTCAGACCCGGAGCATTAGCGACGGGATCACCACGGACCTTCTTAATTCGACTCGGCCTGATGTAACGTCAGGCCGAGTTTTTTGTGTGTTCGCGCGACCGGGCAGGGACAAGCCCTGAGACCGGGCAGGGACAAGCCCTGCGACCGGGCAGGGACAAGCCCTGCCCCTACAGAATTCATGACAATCGTCTCTGCGGAAACCGCCGAACAGATCGAACAAGCCGGTCATCTCTTTCGCGAGTACCAGTCATGGCTTCAGATCGACCTCTGCTTTCAGAACTTCGAAAGAGAGCTCGCCGAACTCCCCGGCGATTACGCTCAACCCGCCGGGCGTTTGTTGCTTGCTTATCAAGAATCCCGGCTGGCCGGTTGTGTCGCGCTGCGCAAAATCGATGAACGCATCTGCGAGATGAAACGGTTGTTCCTGCGCGCAGAGTTTCGCGGACATGGGTTAGGCCAGCGGCTGATCGAAACGATAATTCGCGAGGCCAAACAGATCGGCTATGAACGCATGCGTCTCGACACACTCCCGCCGAAGATGAACGACGCCATCGGCCTCTATCGATCGTACGGCTTTAAAGAGATCGCGTCGTATTATGACAATCCTGTCCCCGGCGCGATTTTTATGGAGTTGGATTTGACTTCCTGAAGCGTTCGGCTTGGTGGAGTTCCAAAGAGCTTATTTCGTCGCGCGCTTTTGCAGAGCTTCGCAATTCTCATTCGTCCCCGGTTGCTGCCAGAGCGTGCCATCGTCGTAAACCACACACCGAAGGACCACGCGCTCGACCACGGTCGTGTTTCCGGGCGACGGTGAATTCTGCACCGTGACCACGCGAGACGGCGATACTCGCGATCTCACCCGCAGGCCTTTGACGCTATTGCGCCCGATCTTTTCGAAGCTGACGAAATTGTGCCGCCCGAGTTCTTCGTTGTTGCTGCTGTCGGTGATGATGTAGTCCCAGAGGATGGCCTTGATCGGTTTGCTGCCGTCGTTCGCTACTTCGACGGAATACTGGAAGAAGGCGTTGTCGCGGCTACGCACGCCGGACGCCTGATCCGGTACGTTGGAATCAATCGAACTACCGCCGGAAGGCGAATCGCTTTCGGCCTTCATGCTGGAATCGACTGACGGCCCCGGCCCGATTTTCTCCCACTTGTATTTACGAATGGCGATGCCCGGAGGCATTTCATTGTTGGAAGGTGATTGGGCGAAAACAGAAGCGCCGGCGAGCCCAATCAGTAAGAGGGCAAATATCTTCATGGCATTACGCGGCCGCGCGATGAACTAATGAGTCTACCGCTTCAACAGTTTCCATCCCGATGGCAGGACTGCAGCCGCCAGACAAATCTTGAGCACGTCACCGGGAATGAATTTCAGGACCGTATCGAAGACCGTCAGCGCGGGCGAGGTGCGCAGGACCAAAGAGAACCACATCCAGCCAGCCAGTAGAATTACGAGGGTGCCGATGGCCATCGCCGCGACGGCAGTCAGGAACCGGCGATCCCATTCGTGTTCGGCAAATGCGCCGGTTATGTACGCGGCCGCCGGAAACGCGACCAGATAACCGCCGGTTGGTCCAACCAGATGCCAGTAACCGCCGCTGCCACCCGAAAAGAACGGCAGGCCGAACGCGCCTTCGATCAGGTAAACAATCATGGCGATCGCGCCCAGCCGCGAGCCGAGCAGAGCACCGGTCAGCACGACCGCGAACGTTTGCGCGGTGAAGGGAACGGGCGGCACCGGAATAACAATCTGCGCCGAGAGCGCCGTCAGCAGACTAAACCCGATGACCAGGCCAACTTGCCTGACAAAGTCGAGAGGCGCGAGCGCGACTCCTAAAAGCGTTTCATTCTTGGCGATTGATGCGTTCATATCAAATGAGTTTCAAGTTTAAAGTTTCAGGTTTCAAGTCCAACTTCGACCTGAAACTTTAAACCTGAAACTTGAAACCGATCTATGGTCTCACACACAACACCGGACACGGCGCGTTGCGAATAATGAACTCAGCCGTGTCAGTAAAGTCCGGCGCGCCACCCGAACCGATTGCCGTCGTAATCGCAATCAGGTCAGCCTTGTTACGGCCGGCATATTCGATGACTTCTTCGCCCACGCCGCCGTGCAGACGCTTGTAGTCTTCACACTGGCAGTCGACTTCGGCGAAGAAGCGGTCGAGCGTCGATTTGCCGCCGTCGGCGGGTTCTTCGTCACCTTCGCTGAAGACGCAGAGCGTCTCCAATTTGGCTTTGGTCCTGGATGCCAGTGATGCGGCAATCGGCAAAATGCGCTTGGAATCCTCAGCCAGGTCGCTGACAAACAGGATCTTCTTGAAGCGATCGATTGGCCGCGTGGTTCGGCGGGGGCCGTAAAGCCGCGCGATGATGGTCGGAACTTTCGAATCGCGAGCCACTTGCTCAGCGACACTGCGACCGAGAAAGAATTGGGCCACGTCCGAGCGGCCGTGTGAGGCCATTACGATCAGGTCGCAGGTGCGCGCCTCGGCTTGCTTCATGATTACCTGCGCCGGATCGCTGTCCGCCGGCACGATGGTTTCGATGACGCGCACAGCCGATGAGCCGGTCGGCGCCGCCGGGAATTCATAACGAGATGTCTCAGTGATGTGCGGATCGCCGCCGGAGGCGATGTGAATCGACTGCACAATGGCGTCGTACTGCGCGGCCACCGCGAGCGCCAGTGGGAATGCGCTGTTCGCGACAGCCGAGAAATCAGTCGGAAAAAGAATCGCGCGAATCATGAACGTAAGCAGTGAATATTGACGAACAAATCTTACTTGAGGCTGTCGGTGCTGGTCTAGCCCAATAAGTTGGGGACCATGCAACCCGAAG
>Ga0207511_100075_pt1 | contig 24219 bp, 3 predicted proteins | sample NitcycUWRSCHO22C_FD_188265 | JGI IMG/M metagenome (GOLD analysis project Ga0207511, IMG submission 188265) | Soil microbial communities from Arlington Agricultural Research Station in Wisconsin, USA - Nitrogen cycling UWRJ-SCHO22-C (SPAdes) | ecosystem: Environmental > Terrestrial > Soil >... | reverse complement strand
ATCAAAAGCAGCCTCGGCCTGCTCAAAATCTTCCACGCCGCCCAATCCCTTGAACGCCCGATTGACATGCGCCGCGCCCAGCCCGTCGTAAGCCAATCCAAATTCGGGATCGAGTTCGATCGCCCGGGCGAAATGAGCAATCGCAGCATCGCAATCCTCAGCCGACACGGTGCGAAAAATGAAGCGCGCAAATCGATCGCGTCCGCGCAGGTATTCTTCGTAGGCCTCGGCATTGACCGTGGCCGGCTGGGCCAAACCTTTTTCTTCGTCCGGACTCAACTCCAGACGCAGGCCGTCCACGATGCGTTTGGTGATATCGTCCTGCACCGTGATGATGTCGGCCGCCGAGGCATCGATGCGATCGCTCCAGATAATTTCGCCGCTCTTCACATCCAGCAGTTGCGCGTTCACCCGCAAATGCCCGCCGACGGCGAGAAACCCCGCGGACAAAACTGCGTCCACATTTAGTTCGCGTCCGACCGCGGGCGGATCGACGGCCACGCCCTGATACTTCGACATCACCGACGAAGGCCGCACGACAACTGAGCGAATCCGCGCGAGCTCCGTGATGACCGCGTCCGCCAGTGCGAATTCGTAGAAGCCGGCGGCCGCGTCGCCGGCGAGATTCTTGAATGGCAGGACCGCCAGATTCGTCTTCTCGCGATCGGCGATCGTCGTCGTCAGAGATTGCTCGCGCGTATCGGTCTGTGCGTGCGAAGTGAATTGCGGCGAGGTCGTCGGTGTTTCCTTGCCGCCGCTCATCTTGCGCAACCAACGCATCGCGCGTGACACCGGACTTGGGCCGCCGAGATGGCGCGGCACGGCCGCCACGTCCATCGTCGCACCCACCGACACCTCTTGCAGGACCTTGCGCAGGTCATCGCGCAACTCATCGATTCGCTGATAACGATCGCGCGGCTCCTTCTGCATGGCGCGATCGAGAATCTGTTGCAGCTTCGCGGGCGTCGCGCCCGGTCTCATCTCGGCCAGAGACTTCGGCTGATCGTGAATCACCGCGTGACGTACATCGATCGTGTTCTTGCCGCGGAAGGGCCACGTGCCGGTCAACATTTCGTAAAGCAAGACGCCGGTGGAAAAAATGTCCGCGCGCGAATCAACTTTGTCGCCGCGCGCTTGCTCGGGCGCCGCATAGGTGGCCGTGCCGTACGGCACGCCGACTTCCGTCAATTCAGTTTGATGAATTCCGGAAAGCACCCCTTGCTGTTCGTCGAGCAGCTTCGCCAAACCAAAGTCGAGAATCTTGACCTGGCCGGCATCAGTCACCATCACGTTGCCCGATTTGATATCGCGATGAATGATGCCGCGCACGTGCGCCGCGGCCAGCGCATCAGTGACCTGAATGCCGATGCGCAGCGCGCTGTCCAGTTCCAGCGGCCGGCCGTTGCAAAGCTGCCGCACGTTCTTGCCGTCCACGTATTGCATCGCGATGAAGTGCAACCCGTTCGCTTCATCCATATCGAAGATGGTGCAGATGTTCGGATGGTCCAGCGCCGAAGCCAGCTGTGCCTCGCGCTCAAAACGTTTCAGGTTGGCTTCTTTGACAGTGAGTTCAGCGGGCAGAACTTTCAGCACGACCGTGCGGCCCAGTTTCTGATCGACAGCTTTATAAACAGTCCCTTGACCACCGGCGCCTAACTTAGCGGAGATTTTGTAGTTGCCGAAGAGCTGCCCGATCATGGCGGGCGTATTCTAGTGCAGAAGCGAGATCAGCACCATAGCATCATGCCGTCAGACCAATTCCCGGCGGGGACGGCGACGCCATTTTCCATTTGTCATTTTTCATTTCTCATTTGTCACTCGCGAATTCAATTGCGCTATCCAGCCCGACCAATGAATCAAACGCGAATCTTCGGTGCGAGACTCTCTAAATGAGAAAATGAAAAATGACAAATGATAAATGGAAAATGTTTCTTGGATCTTTCTCACAAATGGTCCAGCCGCCCACCATCGATCCGCACCTGTGCGCCCTGCACGAACGCGGCGTCATCCGATGCCAGGAACGCAATCACGGCGGCGATGTCTTCGGGCTTGCCGACGTCGTGCTGTTCGATCTTTTCCTGACCTGACTTGACGTTGGGATTGTCCCAGAGCATCGGCGTATCAACCGCGCCGGGCAGGATACAGTTGACGCGAATGCCCTTCGGCTTCCCTTCCAAAGACGCGGAGCGCGTCAGCGAAACCAGCGCCGCTTTCGCGGCCGCGTACGGCGCTACCAATGGTTCAGTCTCGACCGCATGAATGCTCGAGACGTTGACAATCGAGCCGCCCGCTTTCATGTGCAGGAATGCCTGCTTCGTAAAATAGAATGCGCCGAGCAGATCGACGCGCAACACGCCGAGCCAATCGTCCGTGCTCAACTCCTCAATCGGCTTGAAGACCATCAGACCGGCGTTATTCACCACCACGTCGACACGTCCGAATCTTTCAAGTGTCCTGGCGACGGTCAGTTCCACCTGTACTTCTTCGGCCACGTCACAAGCGAACCCGAATGCGTCCGGCGTGCCGCCGCGGCGCAGCTCGTTTGCCGCTACATCAGCTTTCTCCTGATGCAGATCGGCAATCACCACGCGCGCGCCTTCACTACCAAAACGTTTCGCGGCAGCCAGGCCGATTCCGCTGGCGCCGCCCGTGACGATGACAACCCGATCAGTAAATTGTCCCACTGCCCTTCCTCAAACCAATGACCAAATGAAACTTGATTCGAATTGCGTTGCGGCTTCGCCGCAGCCCCAGTGCGGTAAGGCTTGCCTTACCGTAAGGAGCTAAAGCTGTATGCAGGCTACGCCTGCAAGTCGAAGCGCAGCTTCGAAAACATCTTGACGAGTTTCGGAAAGGCAAGCCTTTCCGCACTGGGCTGCGGCAAAGCCGCATCGCTTCCTCAAACCAATCAACAAATGAGAAATATCAAATGATAAATGCCAAATAGTTTTTTGAATCCTGATCACCACCGGCCGCTGAATCACCTCTTCTCATCCGCGTTCGCCGGCGCGGCCGTTTCATTGCGCGCTTTCCTCTCCTCCTCGCTCCGATGCTCGACCGCCCACTCGCTCAGACTCTCTTGCGGCATCACCACCGGCACGCGCAGGCAGACACTCTGCGTCGGCAAAACCTCGCCCCAATCGGCAATCAATTGTTTATACGCTTCGCCAACCGGGCGAATTTTACGATCGAGATCGTAAAGCCCGACCGGATGCACGCGATTGTTCACTTCGCGCAGGGCCACGTCCCAGTCGATTTGATCCGTCAGCGAATACCAGGTGAACCCGACAATCGGAATGCCGTCGTTGCGCACCCGCAGCACGTTGGCCCATTGCTTCCACAGCCAGTTCACCGCTTCATCACCCGCCGGACCTTGCGCCAGATTTGTTTCAGTGTGCATCACCGGCAGCCGGTAGCGGTCATAGTACTGATACGTCAGCTCGTAATAACCAAACACCTCGCCCGCCGGCCGCGTGGTGCCGTCGTTCGCCACGCGATGCTCGTTGGTGATGTAGTAGTCGTTGCCCATGATGCTGTGGTGCTTCAGATTGTTATCGAGAAAGAAGTGGTACTCATCGCGCGTCATGCCGTTGTCCATCAGGTACTCGTACATTTCTGAATCGACGCGCCGGCCGTAATTCAGATCGAGCGACAGAAACCGTTCGGCATTCATGACCTCGGCAGGCTTGATCGCATCCGGATCGTCGGCGTGGTGATATTCAGTCGATTCACTCTGGATAAAGATCGCGTCCGGACGTCCATCGAGGATCGCCTGCATCGCCAAAACGTTTCCCTTCACGATGTGCTTCAGGGCCGTGACAAACGTCTGGTCGCTCTTTAACTGTTCGTTCCACCAACCCCAGCGCGCCGAAAACAGCGCGCAGATGTACATCTCATTAATCGGCGTGTAGAGCTGTATCCAGGGATAACGCTTGGCAAACGCGCAGGCGTAATCGGCAAACAGCTGCGGGAAGTCGGGATTCTGAAAATCGCCAATCCAATCGGGCACGCCAAAGTGACAGAGGTCGGCGATGGGCACGATGTTCCGCGTATGCAGCTCGCGAAAAACTTCGTCGCTGAGCGACCAGTCGTATTTCTTCGCGCCTGTGTAAACGCGGTGCATCGGCAACCCGTAACGCAGAAAGCGGATGCCGGTCTCTTCCACCAGCGCAAAATCCTCTCGCCACATGTCGTAGTGACGACATTTTTCGAGTTCATCAATCCGCACCCGCCCGTTATCGATCGTCGGCGAAGAATTCTCGATGCCTGTAGCAAATAAAAATGAAGGAGCCCCATCAGTCATGTGGGCCACTGTGGCGCGACATTGAGGATTAACCGTCGCGATTTCGTTGAGTGAGTGTCACGGGGAGGAAGTGGGCGGTGGGCGGTGGGCGGTCAGTGGTCAGTGATCAGTGGTCAGTGATCAGTGCGCGGTGGTGAACAGCAAATACCATCGATGACGGCTCTGCCGCAGCACATAGCGGAAAGCCTCTGGCTTTCCGGGCGGGTTGAATTAGGAATGGAGGCTACGCCTCCATTTTGATTTACGTCGCTTCCTGGCGATGACAAAACTATGCAGAGCCCCGGATGTGACGCCTTTGCCGCCGCATCCGCGGAAGCCTCTGGCTTTGCGAATACTCACCTATAATCCGCGCCTCGAAAGTTATGCACACCATCTCCCGAGACTCTCCGTGTTATTACCTGACGTCAGTGGCCAGAGCACGATTGCCGATTTTCAGAACGGATGAAATCAAGCTTGTCACCTGCGCCGCTCTTCATGAAGCGCGATGCTCTGGAGCATTCGCACTCTATGCCTATGTGATCATGTCCGATCATCTACACCTTATTACCAACTCGCATCTTAGTCCCGCTGAGACTCTCCGATTTGTCAACGGCATCATCAGCCGGCGCATCATTGATTATCTGAAGAATCACCATTACGGAAGCTCATTACAAAAACTGCGGCGTGAAGCCGGGCCACGGCGTCACAGTTATTCCCTTTGGGACCATCATGCCGATGCCAGGCTGCTGCTGACTGAGAGCATGTTGATGCAACGCGTGACTTACACACATCAGAATCCGGTGCGCGGAGGAATGGTCAGTCATCCGCAGGATTACCGCTGGTCAAGTGTGAGGTGCTGGAATCGAAGTGCGCTTGATGATGAGCCACTGCTCATGGATCTGGATCAAATCAAATGGAGGCGCAGCCTGCGCTCTTAATCGAGGTTGGCCCGAAAACCGGAGGCTTTCCGCTCTGTTGAGTCAGATCAAATGGAGGCGCAGCCTCCACTCTTAATCGGATTGGCCGGAAAGCCGGAGGCTTTCCGCTATGTGCGGCGGCAGAGCCGCGAGCGCTATGGTCACGCACGACTACCGCCCACCGCCCACTGCCCACTGACCACTGCCCACCGCCCACCGCCCACTGCCCACTGACCACCGCCCACTGCCCACCGCCCACTGCCCACCGCCCACTGCCCACTGCCCACTCAAGTCCCCTCTGTTTCCATTGACTTTTCGTACCCGTAAACAGTAATCTTCGCGAACATTTACAGGTGATGTTCACAGCGCACTTCGACGGCTGAAATCCGACGCCTTTTTGCGCTAGGTCCCTTTGAGTTTCAGTTTGGTGAGTGAAGTCTAAGCTCAGTTGTGTCGTCGTTTAGCGTGAACCACGGCACCCTTCGTCAAGGTTTGGTTATCGAGGAAGCTCGCCCAATGCCCCAGCCCCTTCGCCCGACGTCTCTTGAGCCTCAACCCGAAACGGCTTCGCAACGTGCAGAGACGGCTTCGCAACGTGCAGAGACGGCTTCGCAACGTGCAGAGACGGCTTCGCAACGTGCAGAGACGGCTTCGCAACGTGCAGAGACGGCTTCGCAGCGTGCAAACTCGGGATTTCCAACTGCAAACTCGGCATTTCTAAGTGCAAACTCGGCATTTCCAAGTACAAACTCGGCATTTCCAAGCGCAAACTCGGCATTTCTAAGTTCAAACCTGGCATTTCCAAGTGCAAACCTGGCATTTCCAAGTGCAAACTCGGCATTTCCAAGCGCAAACTCGGCATTTCTGAGTGCGGAGACGGCATTTCGCGGTACGCGGACGGCTTCACGGCGTGAGGAGGCGGCAACATCCCGCAAAAACCCTAAGAAATGCGCCCAAAAGAGCTTTTCTGCCCACCGCCCACTGCCCACTGCTCACTGCTCTTCGCCCACTGCCCACTGCTCTTCGCCCCCTGCCCACTGCTCTTCTCCCCCTGCCCACTGCGCCTCTGGCTTCATCCGCCTGAAAGCTCTGTTCGGCCTCGCCGGTTTGCTCCTGGCGTTCGTCGCGATTCCGATAGTGCTCGCCAGCCCACGCTTCGCCGAAGTCCGCCAAGCGCCCCTGTCGATTAGCTCTTATAAGAAGGTCTTCGCGAGTCGGAAGGCGCGCGCGTTAGCGCCGACGCCATTTGCGGTTTCTTACACCTGGAATCAGACGGGCACGGCCGCGTGGACCACCTCTACGAATTGGACGCCGACGCGGACCACGCCATCGAGCGACGACATTCTGCTCTTCAATAATGGCGCGACGACAACGGTCACCAGTGTGCCAAACGAGACGGAGGGGCAGATATCCGTCACCAATAACACGAACGTAACGCTTCAGGCGGCCGTCGGCGCAACCGCTCTACAACTTAATGGCGGCCCTGGAAGTTTGAATGTAGCTTCGGGATCGCAGCTCAATGTTAATACAGGAAATAGTCTCTCAATCAGCTTACTGAATGGATCTACCGGCAGCATCAGTGGCTCGATGACATTTTCGGGCGGCGCTCACACGCTCATCGGCGTTAATGCAAGTGCAATAACCTTCAACTCGGGTGCGACATTCACACAGGGCGCGAGCTTCAGTGGCAGCGCATTCGGAACCACCGGCACTGCGAACACAGTTGTCTTTGCGTCTGGATCGATATTCGATCACAAGGCCGGATCGAACCCCTTCGGACTGGGCGCGCCAAGTTCTAAAGTCACGTTCCAGAGTGGAAGTCTTTACCGCATAACCGCCAGCGGTACTTCCCCGTCGTTCGCCGGACGCACTTACGCCAACTTCCAATATAACCCCGGAGGGGCTAACAGCATCACGGCATCAGGAAGCACGGCGCTCGTAATGGAGGACGTGACCGTCACAACGGGAACGTTCAACTACAACATGACTGGCACGCCCGGCCACGCAATCAAGGGAAACGTTTCCGTTGCGGCCGCAGGTACCCTTTCCTTCAATCCAGGCTCGGCGGGGACTGTCCTCTTCAACGGCGCCGGCGCGCAGACAATATCCAACTCCGGAGCGCTTCTTGTCAGCGGAAATCAGACATTTGAAATTGCGAATACGAGTGGTGTCACACTTAATAACGCGCCCTCGACGTTCCTGGCAGCATTGACCGTTGATGCGGGAGCAAAATTTGCTCTATCGGCTGGGTTACCCAACAACGGGCCGGGCGTCACGACCGTCAACGGTACACTTCAGTTGAACCAGGGAGGGTCGCTATCGGGCAGCGCTACTTACGGAGCCAGCTCGACCCTCAGTTATAACGGCACCTTAGCGCAGACCACGAGCAGCAACGAGTTCCCCCTCAGCAACGGCCCAACGAACTTAATCATTAACAACGCCGCCGGCGTAACGCTGGGCGGCGCGCGCACAATCAACGGCACGCTCACGCTGACGAGCGGCGCCTTTAATAACAGCACCAACAACCTCACCCTCGGCAATGCCGCGACGATTATTCGCGACCTCGGCAGTCTTTCCTTCGCGCCCGTCTTCGGCACGAGCGTTAACGTCACCTACACCGGCACGACGGCTGCGACGACCGGCAATGAGATCCCCGCATCCTCGCCGGTGCTTAGCTCGCTGACGGTCAATAACACGGGCGGTGTGACGCTCGGCTCAAACGCGACGGTCAACGGCGCGAGTTCGATTGGTTCAGGCGCGACGCTGAACACGGGCGCGTTCGCTTTCGCCCTCAACAGCACTTTAACCAACAGCGGTACCTTCAATGTCAGCAACGGCGGCACCTTCAAAGGGACCGGCACGGTGTCGGGACCGGTGGCGGTAGCGAGTGGCGGCACAGTCGCGCCGGGCAACAGCGCGGGAGCACTCAGCACCGGCAACGTCTCATTCACCAGCGGCTCGAACTTCAACGTCGAGATTGGCGGCACGACGGCAGGCACTCAATACGATCAATTGAACGTGACCGGCGCGGTCACCCTCGGTAATGCGACGCTGAACTTGACGCAAATCAACAGCTTCGTGCCGGTGGGCGGAAATACTTTCACGATCATTAATAATGACAGCAACGATGCAGTCAGCGGCACCTTCAACGGACTCGCGGAAGGCGCGATAGTCTCGACCAATTTCCTTGGTTCGGGACTGACGGCCAAGATTACTTATGCCGGCGGCACGGGCAACGACGTGTTGCTGGTCGTCACTTCACCACCATCGCTGCAAAAGTTATTCGGCACGTCGCCGATCGCCGTGGGCCAGCAGTCCATGATGACGTTGTCGGTAACGAATCCGAATCCATCGACGGCGCTGACAGGAATTTCGTTTACCGACACCTTGCCGACTGGACTTCAGTTCAATGGCACCTCGGGTCCGGATCCGATTTGTAATGGCGGGACGGTAACGAAGACGCTCACGACGCTGACGATTAGCGGCGGAACTGAGGCCGCGTTGGCCGGAGACTGCAATATCACTCTGCCGGTGATTGCGAATGGAGACGCGACCGGCTTGCTCACGAACACCACCAGTACAGTCAGCTCGAACGAAGGAGGACCGGGCGCGGCCGCCTCGGCACAGATTACTGTGCAGCCCGCCTTTGCCGTTTCGTCCACGAACCCGGCTGACGGCGCCACCGGCGTTTCGGCCGGCACTAGTATCTCGGTAACTTTCAATCAAACGGCACAGACTTCGACGATCACAACCAATACGGCGAATACCACGTGCAGCGGATCACTTCAGGTTTCCCTCGATAGCTTTTCGACCTGCGTGCAAATGTCCGGCGCGCCGGCGACCGGCGATAACACTACCTTCACCGTGACGCCAGGGTCAGCGCTCGCCGCGGGTGCGACTTACAAGATCCGAGTCACGACGGCGGCGCAAAGCTCTTTGAGTCAGGCGCTGGCATCGACGTTTACCCAGGCGACCGGGTTCACGATCACTGACGCGACGGTGGCCTCGGATTGCTTCCGGTCGAAGGCTACGGGCGCCTGGTCGACCGCGGCGACGTGGCAGTCATCGCACGATTGCAGTGGGGCTTTTGCGAATCCGATCACGGCGACGGCCAAGCCCACTTCGTCGGCGACCAATATCGTCATCGTCAGCCCCCACATCGTTACGGTTTCGAGCAACGAAGCGTCACACAATCTGACGGTCAACAGCGGCGGCGAGCTAAAGCTTTCGTCCAATACGCTCTTTACCAGCGGCTCGACGACGGTAAACGGCACTCTGAGGATGAACGGCGGCGCGATCGGCAACGGCCCTCTCTGGGGCAGCAACTCGATCCTCTATTACGACAAACCGTTCTCGACGCTGGGACGCAGCTCGGAATGGATGCCGCCCCCGAACCTCTCCTACCCGCAGGAGGTCCGGGTCACGACCAACACGACGGTCAATATCGATTCCGGCGCTGACGTGCTTACGGTCAACGGGCTGCTGACCAACGACGGCACCCTGAACATGGGCTCGATGACGGCCGAGTTGAGGGTGCTGGGCGGCGCGCAGCTCTCAGGCACCACCAGTCTCTCAACCGTAGCAGGCGGAGATCTCGAGATCGCCGGAGGCGATTTCTTTAATAACGGCGCCGGCTTTACGTCGAACGCGGGCAAGCTGAAGCTCAGCGCCGCTGGATCGCACTTCGACACCTTTGGCAACAGCACGTTCGGCGACATTGTGATCGCTGCCGGCAATCATTTCGCGCAGAGCGCGCTGTCTATCAACGGGAATCTGACACAGACGGGCGGCACATTCGACAACTCGAACTTTGGGACGAATTTCGTCGGCAACGCGAATCAGACCGTATCGGGTTCCGGATTTAACTTCTCGAGCTTTAACAGCAAGCTCAACCCGGGCGACACCGGGACCGTGGATGCGTCGGGCGCGACCTTTACCACCGCCAACCTCAATGTCTTTCACGGCACGCTCATCGTGGGCAGCCCGACCGTCACCGGCAACGTCAACATCAGCAGCGGTGCGACCCTCGTCGTCAACGGCACACTCGGCAATACTTCGGCGTTCAGCGTGCCGGGCACGCTCGGCGGCACGGGAACGGTGGGTCCGGTGAACATCTCGTCCGGCGGCGCCGTCGCCCCCGGCAACAGCCCGGGAATCCTTAACACCGGCAGCATCGCCTTCTCCTCGGGCTCGAACTTTAATGTTGAGATCGGCGGGACCACCGCGGGAACGGATTACGATCAATTGAACGTGACCGGCACGGTCACCCTCGGCAATGCGACGCTGAACTTGACGCAAATCAACAGTTTCGCGCCGGCGGCCGGAAATACTTTCAAGATTATTAATAATGACAGCAACGATGCCGTCAGCGGCACCTTCAACGGGCTGGCCGAAGGCGCGGTGATCTCAAACAATTTCTTTGGTTCGGGACTCTCGGCGAAGATCAGTTACGCCGGCGGTGACGGTAATGATGTTGTGATAACCGTTGTAAGCGGCAACACGATTAGCGGCACGGTCCTGAATGCGGCCGGCAGTCCGTTGTCAGGCAAGACGATTAAGCTAATTCAAAACGGCACTCTGTCAGGCGCGACCGCGACGACAGACGGGTCGGGCCTCTACACCTTCACTGGATTGACACTGGTCAGCGGCCAGACGCTGGCCGTTTACATCTCTGGTGCGTCTGAGAAAGGCGCAACTGCCACTCTGACGGCAGCGGCGGACATTACGACTCTCGACATTTATCAGAACCGGCTGATTATTCGTTCAGACAATGGCAGCACGATCACCAACGCGAATCTCAAATCGGCGCAGGGCGCAACTCCAGAAGCAGACCTGATCAGTGTTGATATCATCGACGTAACCAACGTCGTCACGACTCCGGCAGGGTTCGGACTGCAAATCTGGTCGGGCACGACCTATCAGCCTGACGCTGACATTAACAACGGCGGGGATTGGATTAATAACGGCACGTTCAATCGCGGCGCCGGCACAGTCACCTTCAACAGCACGAATAGTAATCAGACGATCAAAGGCAACAACGCGACCGTCTTCAATAACCTGGTGATTGCGAATACCGGCACGAGCCCCAACAACGTGGTCACGCTGGACGTCAGCAGCGGCGCAGTCAACACCACCGTGGCCAAGGTTGACGTTAGTAATGGCGTGTTCGATTTGGGAGATGGCGCGACGTCCACCTTCATCTGTAACGGAAGCGGTGACGTGGTCACGGTACGCTCAGGCGCGACCTGGCGCTGGCATGGTTTTGGCACGCTCACGCTCTGGGGCGACGTTAATAACAGCGGCACTATAGATTTCAATTCGCACGGGACTTCGTGCCCGGACAACGACGACATCCTGATTCGTTCTTTCCCGGCCACTACCCAGCGAACCTGGAAGGGCAACGGCACCTTCTCGATGACAGATGTGGACGTGCAGTATCAGAAAGTGCCCGGTCTGGCTCAGCTGCCTTTACAGATTCTGGTCAATAGCGGCACTGACCATCCAACCACCAACAACGGATGGTTATTCACGAACACCTGTAGCGGTCCTTACACGTGGATTGGCGGCCCGAACCAGGATTGGACCATTGCCACGAACTGGTCGCCCGTGCGCGGGACTCCGGCAACCAGCGATATTCTGATCTTCGACGGCAACGTCACGCCATCGCCCATCGTTACCAATGTACCGAATGAAACCGACGCGCAGCTGCTGTTGACGAACGGCGTGTCCGTAACGTTGGGTCCGAATACCTTCGCCTCGACTTTGACCCTGAACGGCAAAATCGACATTCCGAATAACAACGTGCTCAAGCTGGCCGGTTCGGGTGGACTGACCATTGCCCTAACCAACCTGGCATCCAATTCCACCATCGCGGGCGGACTGATTTTCCAGGACAGTGGTCACCGTCTGACTGGACAGAATGTTGGACAAATCACCTTCGCCGGCCCCAATGGTTTCTTCACCGCCGACAGCGGCTTCTCGGGTAATCCATTCGGCAGCGGCACCAGTGGCTCGGTCGTCTTTCAATCCGGCGCCACCGGTAACTTCAACGACGGCAGCGATCCCTTCGGCGGCGCTCTGAACAGCGTGGCGGTCTTCAATCTGGGCAGCAACGCCATCTTCCGAAAGAACAATGCGTTCTCTTCGGGACGTACTTACGGCAACCTGACGCTGGCGGGCAACCAGAACTACAGCGCTTCCGGATCAACGCCGACGACAATTCTTAATAACTTCATACTGGAAGACGGCAGCACATTCACCCTGGCACTTAGCCCGAACGGTGATCTGACGATTGACGGAAACTTTGAAGATCAGAACTTACTGCCCGGCAAATTCGACGCCAACCTCAGCACCGTAACCTTCGCCGGCGGCACGGCTCAGCAGACAATTACCAAGGCCGGCACGGCGGCGTTAAGTTTCAGGAATGTCGTAATTAATAACAGCGGCGGCGGTAAGGTAACTCTGCTGACGCCAGTGACCATCGGCGGCGACTTGAATCTGCCGAACTCCGGTTCCCTGCTCGAACTGAATGGCCGGACACTGGAACTCGACGGGACAATTTCCGGCCCTGGGAATCTGAAGGGCGACATCAACGCCAATCTCGCGGTCAATGGCACCGGCGATTTGGGCACCGTGAATTTCGTGACCGGTGCGCGGACGCTATCAACCTTGTCGATTAATCGCGCGCTGCCGTCGGGCTCCATGACTCTGGGAACCAATCTGAGTCTGGCGGGAAATCTGTTAGTCGCCAACGGCATCATCCATACCGGCGCGAACACGTTGTCGCTGAGTTCAGATTCGGGGGCGTTAGCCACCAGCGGTTACGTCATCGGTAACCTGCAAAAGAGTTTCGGGCTGACCGGAAATCTGGGCACCTTCAGATTCCCTCTGGGCACCGCGAATGCCTATTCACCACTCGACGCGAATGTGACGGCGAACACCAATGGCACGCTCACGGCCACCGTGTTCCAGGTACATCAGCCAAACATTTCAGGAGCGAATGCGCTGCAACGTTACTGGACCTTGAGCGGTTCCGGCATCACCGCGAACCTGACTTTCCATTACAGCTCGGCTGCGCCCAACGACATCGCCGGCAACGAAGCCAATTACAAGATATTCAAGTACGACGGCGCCTTCACCCAGTTCACGCCGGACGCGACCGGATCGAATAGTGCGAGCGATCACTTCGCGACCATCAACAACGTATCTTCATTCAGCGATTGGACGCTGGCCGAACCGAGCGCGATTAATGCGGGCTCAATCGCGTTTGCCAATGCGCCTTACACGACTAACGAAGGCAGCGCCGATCACAACCGGCCGATTAGCGTGCGGCGTTCCGGTGGCACTGACGGCACAGTGACTGTCCATTATGCGACCAGCGCCGGAACCGCCGCTGCCGGCTCAGACTACACCGAAGTATCAGGCACTTTGACCTGGAACGATGGCGATTCGACTGACAAGACCTTTGACATTCCGGTCATCGGCGACACGGATTACGAAGCTAACGAGACGGTGACTATCACCCTGTCCGCGGCGACCGGCGGCGCGACGATCACTGCGCCCAATCCGACGACGCTCACGATTGTCAACGACGATAGTCCGGCGGCGAATGCCACCTTGATCGTGAACACGACCGATGACGTCGACAATGGCGCCTGTCTCGCGGCGCATTGCTCTCTGCGCGAGGCCATTAACGCGGCCAACGCGAACGCCGACAGCAACACGATCAACTTCAATATTCCGAACAGCTTTATTGCGGCCGGCGTGTTCACCATTCAGCCAACCCTGGCGCTGCCGAACCTGGCGACGACGATGACTATCGACGGCACGTCGCAGACGAGCTTCGGAGGTGACACCAATCCTAACGGGCCGGAAGTGGTCTTGACGGGTATCTCGCTGCCGCCGGGGACCAATGCTTTCACGGTCAGTGCGAGCAATTGTGTGATCAAGGGACTGGTAATCAATGGATCGAATGCGGCGCTGGGCGGCGCCGCCAACGGCACCCAGGTCCTGGACAACTACATCGGCACGAATGCCAGCGGCACTGCAGCCGTACCGAATACGGCGGTTGGCTTGTCCTTCGGTTCCGGTAGTGGCGTGACCCTATCGGGCAACCTGATCTCCGGCAACAACGGCGCCGGGGTCAGCACGTGCGACCTCTCAAACGCCACCTTTAGCAATAACAAGATCGGCACGGACCGCACCGGCACCGTTAGCCTCGGCAACACCGGTCCCGGGATCTCGACGTTCTGTGCCACTTTCTTCAACAACACCATCTCCGGCAACACGATCGCCTTCAACGGCGGCGATGGGTTCTTCGATCAACCGGACTTCACCGGCACGTTCCACAACCATCTGAACAACCGGATTAGTCAGAACTCGATCTTCGCAAACACCGGGCTCGGAATTAATTTGAATCCGCCACCGGACGGAACCAACGACGGGGCCACGGCGAACGACAATCAGGACCCGGACATCGGCTCGAACAACTTGCAGAATTTCCCGGTGCTGGCAACGGCCAGGGTAACGGCGACGGGTTTCGAGGTCACCGGCACGCTCAACACGACGCCGAACAGTTCGAACGGCTACACGATCGAATTCTTCAAGAACTCAGCCTGTGACGGTTCCGGAAACGGCGAAGGCCAGACATATCTCGGCAATCTAACGACCGGCAATACGGACGCGAACGGAAACGTGCCGTTCACCTTCAACTCACCGGCGCCGTTTGCGGCGGGCGACGTGATCACGGCCACGGCGACCGACAACCTCGGCAACACGTCTGAATTTTCCGCCTGCCTGGCCGCGGTTTGCGACGTCGCGACGCCGACGGCCACCAATGGCGGGCCATATTGCGTGGGCGCGACGATATCTCTGCTCACACCGACCGTCGCAGGCGCGACCTATGCCTGGACCGGACCGAATAGCTTCACGTCGCCGGATCAGAATCCGACGAGGACCAATGCCACGCTGGCGGATGCCGGAACCTACTCGGTAACGATCACAGTCAATGGCTGTACGTCAGCGGCGGGCACGACGAATGTCACCGTCAACAACTGCAATTCCGATATCTCAGTGAGCAAGTCAGCCCCGGCTTCGGTGACTGAAGGCAATGACTTCAACTACACGATTACGGTCACCAACTCTTTGTCGGCGACGGCGACGGCGACCGGCGTTTCAGCGACCGACATTCTGCCTGCGGGTGTGACCTTCGTTTCGGCGTCCGCGGGATGCGTGAATAGCGCCGGCACCGTGACCTGCAATGGGGCTGACCTGCTCGCAGGTAGCAGCGACATCTTCACGATTGCCGTGACCGCTGGATCTCCCGGGGTCGCGTCGAACATGGCAACTGCCTCCGCGAGTAACGATCTGAATCCGTCGCACTCGAGCAACACGACTTCGACCAACATCAATCCGGCGGTCTGCGCGACGCCGCCGGCAGGCATGACAGCGTGGTGGCCGGGTGACGGCAACGCGCACGACATCAAGGGCGGCGCCGGCAGCGACGGGACGCTCCAGGGCGGAGCGACGTTCGCGGCCGCCAAGGTCGATCGCGGCTTCAGCCTTAACGGCTCGAACCAATTCATCCAGGTGGCTGATGGCCCGAACGTGGACATCACCGGTGCGATTAGCATCGACGCCTGGATCAAAACCAACTCAGTTGCTAACGGTCAGGTCATCGTCAGTAAATACGACCGCACGCAGGGTGACGCAGCCACCAGTTATCTTTTGACGATGACTGCGGGCGGTGGAATCGAGTGGGCCGTTTATCAGGGCGACGGCACCTTTGCGGGCGTGTTGACGTCTGGTCCGGTTATTACCCCGGGCGTTTGGATCCACGTCGCGGGCACCTTCACTCCGGCGCCGAGCCAGGCGATGAAGGTCTACATTAATGGCGTCGATACCAATGCTCCGTCAATCGGCGGTTCCGTATCTGCCATTAACAACTCGAGCACGCCTCTGCGTATTGGCGTGGGCGGTGACGGTGGCGCCGGTATCGCAGATCCCTTTAACGGCATAATCGACGAAGTCGAGTTGTTCAATACCGCGATCAGCGCGTCCGACGTAGCGGCGATCTACAACGCCAGCTTCGCCGGCAAGTGCCGCACCTGCACGCCGCCGCCGGGTGGAATGGTGAGTTGGTGGGATGGCAGCGGCATCGGCTCGACCGCCAACGATATCTCGGATGGCAGCCCGGGTACGCTGCAGGACGGCGCGGCCTTTACGACCGGCAAGGTCGGACAGGGTTTCAATTTCACGGGCGCCGGACAGACGGTGCTGGTGCCGCATAATGCAAATCAGAACACCGGCGCCCAACTGACCGCCGATGCCTGGATCAATCCGAGTTCAGTCCCGGCCCTCAACAGTAACCCGTCGATCATCAACAAGCGGACGAACGCGAACGCCGAAGGTTATACGTTTGAGATTAACAACGCCGGCAATGGTCTTTATTTTGAGATCACTACTTCCAATGGCGTGTTCAGCGCCACGGCCGCCAACGTGCTCACGCTGAATACGTGGCACCACGTGGCCGCCACCTATGACGGCGGCGCCCTGAAGATTTTCGTCAACGGCATCCAGGTGGCGTCCAGCTCCGGCAGCGGCACCATCAATCCGGTCACCGCGAATCTCGAAATCGGACGGAACATCTTTACCGGCGCGTCGTTCCCGGGAAAGGTTGATGAAGTTGAGCTATTCAATCGCGCGCTGTCGCAGCTGGAAATCGCGGCGCTCGCCGATGCCGGCGCCGCGGGCAAGTGCCACACCAGCACCGTGAGCGTGGACGTGTCGCCCGCGTCGGTCGCGGAAGACGGCGCCATCAATCTGGTTTACACGTTCCGACGCAACGGCGATAACTCGAGTGCCGCGACGGTTAACTTCTCAGTCGGGGGCACGGCCATCTTCGGTACCGATTACACCCAGAGCGGCGCCACGACCTTCTCAGCCAGCGCGGGAACGTTGGCGTTCGCCGCCGGCGAAGCGACAAAGACGATCACGATTGATCCCACGCCCGATAATGCCTACGAGCTGGGTGAAACGGTGGTCCTGACCGTTACCAGCGGCACCGGCTATGACGTGGCGGTCAACCCCAACGATACGGCGACGGGCACGATTGCCGATGATGATTCGCAGCCGGCGATTTCCATCAACGACGTTACTCTGAATGAAGGCAACGCGGGCCCAACTGATTTCGATTTTACGGTGAGCCTGTCGAACGCGTCATACCAGACAGTTACCGTAAGCGCGCAGACCAGTGACGGCACCGCCAAGACGAGCGATTCAGACTATGTCGCCGTCGCGCCGGCCTTGCTCACTTTCAATCCGGGCGAAACGACCCAGCACGTGCACGTCAACGTAAACGGCGACACCAAGCACGAGGCCAACGAAACGTTCTTTGTGAATCTTTCGGGCGCAACGAACGCGACGATTCTTGACGGCCAGGGGCTGGGCACCATCACCAATGACGATGCCTGCGCCAGCTTCAGTACGGTTTACGTTGACGACGATTGGGCCACCAAGACGATCGGCGATGATCCTGACGGCACCGGGCTGGCGACCACCTTCGGCTGCGATTCATTTGCGACGATTCAGGAAGGCATCAATGCCGTGACCGCAGGCGGCAGGGTCATCGTTAACGCCGGAACGTACAAAGAGAATCCGACCGTCAACAAGGCCGTCAGCATCGAGGGTCCGAACGTCGGCGTGGCCGGCAGTACGGTGCGCCCGGCGGAAGCCACAGTCGTCACCAACGGAAATCAGACGGCAGTCTTCACCATCACCTCGAACAACGTCACCATCGACGGTTTCACGATTGACGGCGACGATTCGCTGGTTGCCGGTGGCACACTCAAGAGTGGCGACGATGCGAACGCCGCCTACGGCGTGCGGCCCACGGGCGCGCAAAACCACATCACCGTTCAGAACAACATCGTCCAGCATGTGGCCATCGGCTTCCGTGGCGACGGCGCGTCCCAGAACAATCTGATTACCGCCAACTGGTTCGACAGTGTCGGCAACTTCGACTTCGGCTACTGCGTTTCGCTGCGCAAGGACTATTACGCGGACGTCACCAATAACAAGATGACCCGCGCCTGGACGGGCATTCACATTAACGATCACCACACCACGGGTGGCCCGGCGAACTTCAACCTCAGCGGGAACGACATTCGTAGTTACGCGGGCGGTATCCTTTACTGGTTGAATTACAACCTGGCCACCGGCGCGACCATCAACGGCAATACGATCACCGCCGAGAGCGGCGCGGTGGCGAACAACTTCGGCCTGCTGATCGTGACCCTGCAGGATGCGGTCCCGACGACCATTACCAACAACACGATTACCGGTCATAACTACGGCGTCGGCGTCTTCAACGCGCCCACCAGCAATTCAGTGACGCTGGGCGCGACCAATTCGATCAAAGACTCGACTTTGGCGGGCGTCTTCCTGACAGACAATCTGAACTTCAACCCGGTGGGAGGAACCAACTTCCTCGACGGTGGGCCGGGCGCTGCTTCAACCGTGAACCTGGTTGGTTTGCCGGTCACCGGCAACGTGAGCAACGGTCTGAAAGTTGAGGGCCTAACCAACCTACAGACGCTCGGGGTGAGCGGCGGCACGTCCGTTTCCGGCGGCACAGTTGGATTATTGATGACCGGCGCCAAGACCGCGGTCGCCGGCAATAGTCTGAACGACACGTCGTTTACCGGCCAGAGTACCGATTACATCCAGCTGGCTAATAGCGCGTCCGGGGGTCTCGAGATTAACGCGACCTCGGTCAGCTTCGACGGCAAGATCGGGGCCAGCGCCACGCTTGCCGATAACTACTTTATTGAAGACAGGATCATCCATGCCATCGACGATAGCTCGCTGGGCTTTGTCCGCGTGAAGGCCGGAAATGTTTTCGTCACGCCGAACAGCTTTGTCTCGCCAAACACCGCGGCCAGCATTCAACGGGCCATCGACGCGGCGATCGGCGGAGACAACGTTAACATTCAGGCCGGCACTTACCAGGGCGGCGTCAACGCCAGTGCTAAGGCGATTACGCTGTCGCCCGGAGCCAGTCCGGCGCAAGTGTTTGTTAACGGCAACCTGATCCTCACGGGCGACGACACACTCATTATTGAGATCAATGGCACGAACGCGGCCACTGATTACGATAACTTTGTCGTCAGCGGCACAGTCACCCTCGGCGGCGCCACTCTTTCGCCGCCGACCGGTACGCACGCGCCGATGCTCGGCGAGACCTTTACGATTATAAGTAACAATCTGTCAGACACGGTTAGCGGTACCTTCAACGGGTTACCGGAAGGCGCGATCATTTCGCCCTTCCTGGGGTCGAGCTTCAACGCCCGAATCAGCTATGCGGCCGACGGCGATAACGACGGCAACAACAATGATGTAGTGCTGACCGTGGTCAATCCCCCACCCGCCGTCGGCAACTATCCGGCGAGCCCGGTAAGTGTTCAATTAAGTGGCGACACGAGTGTTTCGCCTGACGTCCCGCCGTCAGATACGACCAGCATCTATGTTTCCACCTCGACAGATTTCAAAGGCAAGCTGGAAGGCGATCCGGCGACCGGCGCGGTGCGCGTGACCGATGCCAACCCGGCGGGCAATTACACAATTACGGTGAAGGCATTTGGTCCGAGTGGCTCCGTGACGAAGACTTTCACGTTGAGCGTGACTACGCCGGCGACTTGCAACCCGGTCGTCTTCGGGCCGGAAATAAAAGTATCGCTTCCTTCCAGTCCGTCTTCCGTCGCTGTGGGTGATTTCAACGGCGATGGCAAGCAGGACCTGGCCGCCGCCAACTTCCAATCAGACAACGTGTCGATCACGTTGGGCGATGGCGCGGGCGCGTTTACCGACATTACTGCCGGCACAGATTTCCCGGTGGCCAGCCAGCCATACTCAGTGGCGGTGGGCGATTTCAACGGCGATGGCAAGCAGGACCTGGTCACTGCCAACTTCGGCACCCACAACGTGTCGATCTTGTTGGGCGTCGGCGACGGCACCTTCAGCGCCCCGACCAACTTCCCCTCTGGGACCGGTGCGCGCGCCGTAGCCGTAGGCGATTTCAATGGCGATGGCAAGCCGGACCTCGCCGTGGCCAACGCCAGCGCGAACAACGTGTCGATCCTGATCGGCAATGGCGCAGGCAGTTTCAGCGCCCCTACAACTTTCGGCGCCGGCGTTAATCCTTATTCAATCGCGGTAGGCGATTTCAATGCCGACGGCAAGCAGGATCTCGCGGTGGCCAACTACAGCGTGGACGACGGCTTCACCTCAAACGGCGTTTCGATCCTGTTGGGCAACGGTGACGGCAGTTTCGGCACGAACACCAACTTTGCCGCTGGAACTGGTCCGCGCTCAGTCGTAGTAGGCGACTTCAATGCTGATGGCAAGCAAGACCTCGCCGTGGCTAACGAGCGCTCAAGCAATGTGTCGATCTTGTTGGGCAACGGCGATGGCACTTTCGGCGCCGCTAACAACTTTGGCAGCTTTGGCCCTGAAGATAGTCCGGTCTCAGTCGCGGCGGGCGATTTCAACGGCGATGGCAAGCAAGACGTCGCCATGGCTGACTACGTCTTACAGAAGGTGGTGATCTGGTTGGGCGATGGCGCCGGCAATCTCAGCACCGCCACCAACCTCTTCAATGGAAATAATCCTGCCGCAGTCGCAGTGGGCGATTTTGATGGCGATGGCATGCAGGATGTGGCGGTCGGCAACGCCCGGACGTATCTGTCGATCTTCCTGCGCCGGTGTTGCCCGACGATCACCCTCAGTCCAGCTTCATTGCCTAATGGTGGAGTGGGCTCTGCATATCCCAACAACATTACCGCGTCGGGCGGGACCGGACCCTACACGTTCACGGTGACCACAGGATCTGTCCCGACGGGTTTAGCTCTGAATACGGACGGCACCTGGTCGGGCACTGCTTCGGCCTCCGGCAACTTCTCGTTCACCGTGACCGCGACCGACTCGGCAACCGGCTGCATCGGAACTCAAGGTTACACCGTAACCATTGTGCAGGGCGTCAGCGTGGCGGTATCTCCGGCCAGTGTCCCCGAGAACAGCGTCACCGGCATGGTCTACACGTTCACGCGCACCGACAGCGCGGGCGCCCTGACAGTTAACTTCGCGGCTACCGGCACGGCAGATCCAAACAGCGATTACAACGTCTCAGGGGCCACATTTAATCCTGTTTCCGGAACCGGAACGGTGGCGTTCAGCAATGGCGAATTGACGAAGGGTGTCACTGTCACACCCGTCGCCGATTCGGCCTATGAAGCGAATGAGACAGTGATCATTACGATCTCGCCTTCGCCCAGCGACTATAACCCCCTCAGTGGATCAGACGCGGCGACCGGGACGATCACCAATGACGATAATCCGCCGGCGAATTCGCAGACCTTCACCGTGAATAACACCAGCGATGACGACGATGGGGCCTGCCTGCCGTCTCCGGGCCGTTGCAGTCTGCGCGATGCGATCAATGCCGCCAACGCCAACAACGACACCAACCGGATCGAGTTTGGAATTCCCGCGGACGATCCGCATCACTACTACTATGCCGACAGTTGCGACGGCGATTCTGACGGCCTGCTCTACCCGGGCAACGTCACGCCCACGACTGAACCGAACGACCAGACGCTCATCGACCAGGTGCTAATCGATCCCGACTGGGCCCACAGTTGGTGGAGTATCGAGCCTGCTGAGAACCTGCCGGCGATTATTCATCCAGTGACGATTGACGGCTACACGCAGACAGGCGCTGAGGAAAATACCGATCCCACCTGTCAGGACGGCGTGTTGCGAATCGAACTCAACGGCGACTTGATCGATGGCGCAACCGGTCTCGATCTGCAAGCCGGGGCTTCGACAATCAAGGGTCTGGTAATTAATCGCTTTGTAAATTACTACGATGATGTCCCCGGCACCGGCCAGGGAATCAAGATTTCGCAAAACGGCGGCAACACGATCACCGGCAACTTTATCGGCACCGACGTATCCGGCACGCTAGCCGGCGATGACAGCGAACTTTTCTTCGGCAATCAGGTCGGCATCCTGATCGACACCGTGGGCAATAACACGATCGGTGGCCCGGTTACCAACAGCACCAACGCGACCTTACGCAACCTGATTTCCGCTAATGGCGAGGAAGGCATTGAAATCGTCGTTACCCCGGTCGTGGCAGAGCGTACGCGCACGGCCAAAGCCCCGGGGCTTAAGAACCTCGTCTCGACCGGCAATAAGATTCAAGGCAACTTCATCGGCACCGACGCTCACGGCATTACAGTTTTTGATAGTTCCGGCGCCGACAACCTGATGGGTAACTTTATCGGCATCAGCATCTATGACGGTGTCAACAACGTGGTGGGAAATTCTGAGTTGGCCGGTCCGGCCGTCGCCGGCGCCGGCAACGTCATCTCCGGCAACTTCTGGATCGGCGTCGAGCTGGCTAGCGGACTTTCCGGCGGACCTTCCGGAAACGGCATCGGCAGCAACTTCATCGGCACCGATCTCACCGGCGAGCTGCTCCTGGGCACGCTGGTTGGCGACGGCGTGCAGCTCTGTCAGGATTCGCACGACAATCTCGTGGGCGGATCGACCGCCGACTATAGCAATGTCATCGCCTACAACGGTAATAATGGTGTGAACGTGCTGAAATCGGCCTTCAGCGGTAATACCATCCGGCTGAATTCCATCCACGACAACAGCTACCTGGGAATCGATCTCAACGACGACGGCTTCACCGGTAACGATCCGGGCGATGGCGATCAGGGTCCGAACGACCTGCAAAATTTCCCGACAATTACCGGCGCCACGATTGTTTCCGGCAATATCACGATTACCGGCAATCTCAACTCAACGCCGGCTCAGGGACAAACCTACAAGATCGATTTCTATGCGAACGCTTCGTGTAATGACGATCAACCCGACGGTATCGGTCACGGCGAAGGACAGACCTATCTCGGCACCGTGATGGCCGATGGTGACGGCACGCAATTCACGACTGCACCGATCGCTGTGCCGCTCGGCGCCGGTCCGATTATTACCGCCACCGCGACCGATCAATTTGGCAGCACCTCTGAATTCTCGCAGTGCTTCGCCGCCGTCACGCCGGCCATCGTTCAGTTCGCGCAAGCAAACACCAACGATACCGAAACGAACTCAGGCTCGCACCCGGTGAACATCGCCGTTTCGCGCTCAAACTCGACAAGCGGCGCCGTCGATGTCAATTACACTGTCACCGGTGGAACGGCTACCACTGCCGACAACGATTATTCGATCGTTTCGCCAACTGGCACGCTGCACTGGGACGACGGAGATTCGACGGACAAAACCATCACGATCAACGTGAATGGTGACACTACGGTCGAAGCGGATGAGACGGTGAATCTCGCGCTGTCGACGCCGACGGGAGCGCAGTTGGGTGCGCAGGCCACGTCAACGTTGACGATTGTCAATGACGACGTTGCGTGTCCAACGACGTTCCTGGTCAACAGCCTCGCGGACACTGACGACCAAAATCCGGGAGACGGCCACTGCGATATCGATGGGGCATCTGGTGACCAATGCACCCTGCGCGCCGCTATACGGGAAGCCAACGCGCTGAGCTCGTGCGGCGCCATCACGATTGACGCAACCGGGGTGAGTGGAACAATCAATCTCAGCAGCGTGTTGCCCGACATCAATCACAACGTCAGCATCAATGGACCGGGAGCCAATGCCCTGACTGTCAAACGGAATGCGGCGGGCAGCTTCCGTATCTTTACGATTGATCTGAACCGCACGGTTAGTATCTCCGGGTTGACGATCAGCAATGGTTCCGAGACGGTTGGCGGCGGCATCTACAACAATCACGGCACGCTGACTATTGATGGTTGTGAGATATCGGGTAACGTCGCGACCTCAGAAGGCGGTGGGATCTACAACGGCGGAATCACTGTCGGCACGGCCACGCTCACAATTACCAATAGCACCATCAGCGGCAACAGCAGTGTGGTCGATGGCGGCGGG
>Ga0207511_100074_pt1 | contig 24451 bp, 25 predicted proteins | sample NitcycUWRSCHO22C_FD_188265 | JGI IMG/M metagenome (GOLD analysis project Ga0207511, IMG submission 188265) | Soil microbial communities from Arlington Agricultural Research Station in Wisconsin, USA - Nitrogen cycling UWRJ-SCHO22-C (SPAdes) | ecosystem: Environmental > Terrestrial > Soil >... | reverse complement strand
GCATTTGCTTGGGCCGCATGCTAGTATCCGAAGTTTGCCAGCAACGGCGAATTCGTGTCTGTATGGCGAAGGAAGAGGCGATAGAGGTTATGGCAAAAGTCCTCGAAACGCTGCCGAATGCAATGTTTCGGGTGGAGCTGGAAGAAAGCCAGCATCAAGTGCTGGCGCATATCTCCGGCAAAATGCGCAAGCACTTCATCAGGATTCTTCCCGGGGACAAGGTTTTGGTTGAGTTATCGCCCTACGATTTGAACCGGGGCCGCATCACGTATCGTTACAAGTAGGTTTTGGAAAATGAAAGTTCGCGCGTCAGTCAGAAAGATTTGTGATAAGTGCAAGGTCATTCACCGCAAGGGCGTGGTGCGCGTGATCTGCACAAATCCGAAACATAAACAGAGACAGAAATAGGGAGTATGGAAACTTCGTTTGAGTTCTGACCTCGGCTACCGTCGTTGAATCACAATTCACAATTAAGATTCCAAATTTGAAATATGGCTCGTGTTGCAGGTGTCGATCTTCCGCCCAATAAGCGCGCCGAGATCGGACTAACTTACATCTATGGAATCGGTCGTTCGCGATCGGCTTCGATTCTTAACGAAGCAAATGTAAATCGTGATACGCACGTGCGTGATTTGACCGAGGACGATCTCAGTCGCATTCGCGCGATCCTGGAAGCGCAGGGCGAGATCGAGGGTGATCTCCGTAAGCGTATCCAGATGGACATCAAGCGCTTGATGGACATCGGCGCCTATCGTGGCCTCCGACATCGTCGCGGTCTGCCGGTTCGCGGCCAGCGCACGCACACGAATGCGCGCACGCGCAAAGGCCCGCGTCGCGCGACCATCGCGAAGAAGAAGGCGCCCGGCAAGAAATAGCAATCAGTTTGCAGTTTTCAGTTTTCAGCCTGTGCTGACACGGAAGACCGCAAACTGAAAACTGACTACTGAAAACTGAGCAATGGCAAAAGCAGCAGCAACCGGCAAGAAGAAGGTCTTTCGCAAGAAAGAGAAGAAGAACATTCCGAGCGGGATCGTCTATATCGCAGCGTCGTTCAACAACACGCTGATTTCGATTACGGATCTCGAAGGGAATTTGGTGGCGCAATCGTCATCGGGCGCGCGGGGATTTCGCGGTTCGCGCAAAGGGACTCCGTTCGCGGCGCAGCAGGCGGCCTATGAAGCCGCGCGCAAAGCGATGGAATCCGGCATGCAGCAATGCGAAGTGCGCGTGAAGGGTCCGGGCGGTGGCCGCGAGTCGGCGATTCGGGCGATTAATAACGCCGGCATTCGGGTGGTGGCGATTCGCGATACGACGCCGATTCCGCACAATGGCTGCCGGCCGCCGAAACGGCGCAGAGTTTGAGAAGTGGTGATAGGTGATAAGCGATGGGTGATAAGATTCCTTTTCACCTATCACCCATCACTTATCACTAAGGTGTAGACCTAAAGGATGAAGGGCTCCGATTATCGATTTCAAATCTCAAATTTGAAATTTGAAATCTTCGTAGTCGCGGCCTGTAAACTTTTCCGTCTGATATTTAGACTGGAGGCAGAAACGATTGGCTAGGTATAGAGACGCGGTGTGCCGCTTGTGCCGCCGCGAAGGTGCAAAACTTTTCCTCAAGGGAGATCGCTGTTACAAGCCGTCTTGTCCTATCGAAAAGCGCGGTACGCAACCGCCGGGACAGCACGGCAACTCGATGCGTCGCGGCAAGGCGCTCGCCGGTTACGGCCAGCAATTGCGCGAAAAGCAGAAGGTCAAGCGGATCTACTTTATCCTCGAAGGACAATTCCGGAATTACTTTGAGCGCGCCGCGCGGCAAAAGGGCATCACGGGCGAGAACCTGCTGTTCCTGCTCGAACGACGTCTGGACAACGCGGTGTATCGCTCCGGCTTCTCGACTTCGCGTCGGCAGGCGCGGCAGTTGGTCAATCACGGCCACGTGCTGGTGAATGAAAAGAAGGTGGACATTCCTTCTTTCCAGGTGAAGCCCGGCGATGTGATATCGATCAAAGAGGGCAGCCGCAAGAACGTGCACGTCGAAGGCGCCTGGCAGACGGCCGCCGGACGTGGACGTCCGGCGTGGATCTCTGCAGGTGGTGATATGACGGCATCGATCGCGTCGTTGCCGACACGTGAAGACGTCGACCGCTCGATCAACGAGCAGTTGATTGTTGAGCTTTATAGTAAGTAATGGGCGCACCCGCGGCGCGGGCGCGCGGGTGTCGGTTTTCTCCTCAAAAATTCTGACGGGACGTTATGGACCAAAATAATCTCTGGACAGGTTTTCAAATGCCGCGGCGTCTCGCGGCGGACAGCGAAACGTTGACCGAACGCTTTGGCCGGTTTTCGGCGCAACCGTTTGAGCGCGGCTTCGGCACGACGATCGGAAATTCATTGCGGCGCGCGCTGCTTTCATCGATTGAAGGCGCGGCGATCACGGCGGTGAAGATTGAAGGCGTCGAACACGAATTCTCTTCGATTAAGGGTGTGGTCGAGGATGCAACCGACGTCATCCTTAATTTGAAGCAGGTGCCTTTCAAGCTGCACGGCAACGAGCCCAAGACCTTGACCATCGCGAAGAGCGGCGGCGGCGAAGTGACGGCCGGCGACATTCAAGCTGATGCCGATGTCGAGGTGCTCGATCCGTCTCTGCACATCGCCACGGTCAGCGACGGCGGCACGCTGAATGTGGAAATGCGCCTCAAGCGCGGCCGCGGTTACGTCTCGGCCGAACGCAACTTCGACGAAGACCTGTCGCTGGGTTATATCCCGATCGATTCGGTGCACACGCCGGTCAAGAAGGTCAATTACACGGTCGACGCTGCGCGTCTCGGGCAAAATACCGAATACGACAAGCTCAGCATCGAGGTGTGGACCGACGGATCGGTCAAACCGGACGACGCGATCGGCCTCGCCGCGAAGTTGATCAAGGACCACATGGCGATCTTCATCAACTTTGAAGAAGACACTGAAGAGTACAGCTATCAACAGGCTGAGCGCGCGCCATTGCCGCGCAACGACCAATTGGATCGTTCGGTTGATGAACTCGAGCTTTCAGTCCGCTCGTACAATTGTTTGAAGAACGCGGGCATCAAAACGATTCGCGATCTGGTACAGCGCTCAGAACGCGAGATGCTGGCGACCAAGAACTTTGGCAAAAAGTCTCTGGGTGAAATTCGGGACATCCTGCGGGGCATGGGTCTCGACTTCGGTATGCAGTTCGACGAGCAGGGCAATCCGATTCCCGGATCGGGCGAAGGCGCCGTCGATGACCTCGGCGATGATGAGAACGACGAATTTGCCGAGGCCGTGCAGTAAGGTATAGGAATCATGCGTCATCTTAAGGCCCATCGGAAACTGGGGCGACCAACAGAACACCGCATCTCGATGTTGCGCAACCTCGCGACTTCGCTGGTTAATTCGCGCGAGGATCGCATCGTGACGACTTTGCCGAAGGCGAAAGAGCTGCGGCCCTTTATCGAAAAGGCGATTACCCTCTCGCGCCGGGCGGCGAGTCTGGAAGGCAATGGCACGGAAGTCCAAAGCGTCCACTTGCGCCGGCAGGCAGCGTCTTATTTTCACGCCGGCAACTTTCGTCGGGCCATCACTACGCGACGTGGCCAGGTTTCGCCGCCACGGACCGCGGGCGTGTTGGCGCTCAAGCGTCTCTTCGACGAACTGGGAGAACGATTCAAGGATCGGCCCGGCGGCTACACTCGCATCATCAAGATGGGCCGCCGCGCCGGTGACGGAGCCGAACTGGCCATTATCGAATTAGTAGATAACGCGCGCGAGAAGGAAGCCCAGAGTGCTGCGCGTAAGAAGCCAGCGAAGAGTTCCAGCAAGAAGAAGTCAGCCGAACGACCGGCGGCCGAGACTGAAGCGGCAGAAACCAAGGACAGCGAATAGCACGCCCCCGTGTGCGCAGCCCCGACTCGGTATTTTTACTGATCGGGGCTCTTGCTTTAATCGAAAAGGGCGACCGGAATTAACAGACGCGACCGACTACAGGAGGTGCGATGTCGACCGGAGCAAAGAAGGCTATGGCCGAAGAAGACCAAAAACCCGCCGAGATATTTTCGACGCCCGAGCGCGCGTCTGAGCGCGGACGCGACCGTGGGCGGCGGCGACATCGCCCGCCACAGCCAAGACATATCGAGCAGTCGGTTAACATGAATGAGCTGCGCGAACTGGTTTCACTGATTACTGAAAATGGTTTGTCGTTGCTCGAACTTGAGCGCGAAGGATTTCGCGTCAAGATTGGCCGTGGGCCGTTCATTAGCGACGAAGCGGCTAACGCTTTGTCCGCCGCTGGTGATCGCCAGATCGCCGCACCGCAACTGCCGATCCCGGCGCCGGTACAATCGATTCCTACCAGCGCGCCTTCGCATCCCGGAGCCCAGGCGGAAGAAGCCGCTTCCGAGGATCAGGATCTCCGTCTGATCAAATCGCCGATCGTCGGCACCTTCTATCGCTCACCGTCACCAACGGCCGACAGTTTCGTGCGCATCGGCAGCCAGGTTGAACCCACGACTGTCGTCTGCATCATCGAAGCCATGAAATTGATGAACGAGATTCAGGCTGAGGCCACCGGTGAGGTCGTCAAGATTTACGTCGAGAACGGACAGGCGGTTGAATACGGACAACCACTCTTTGGAATCAAAAGCCAGTAAGCATTAAGCCGGTAGCAGTCGAATTGCTTCTGCCACTGCTTACTGCTCACCGCTTACTATCATGAACGGACCGCGTCGCTTCCGAAAAATTCTCATCGCTAATCGCGGAGAGATTGCCTGCCGGATCATCTGGACCTGCAAAGAGATGGGTATCCGCACGGTCGCCGTCCACAGCGAGCCGGATCGCGATTCGCTGCATGTCCGCTTTGCTGACGAGTCGGCCTGCATCGGGCCCGCGCCTTCTGCGCAAAGCTACCTGAACATTCCCGCGATCATCAGCGCCGCAGAAATCTTCAACGTCGACGCGATTCATCCGGGCTACGGCTTTCTGGCCGAGTCGGCCTACTTCGCCGAGATTTGCCAGGCCTGCAACATCAAATTCATCGGCCCGCGTCCCGACGTCATTAAATTGATGGGCGAGAAAGTAGCGGCGCGCAATGCGATGAAGGCGGCCGGCGTTCCCGTTTTGCCCGGCAGCGAAAGCGCGATCGAGTCGGAAGAGGAAGGCATCAAGCTGGCGCGCGAGATTGGTTTCCCGGTGATCGTAAAGGCCTCGGGCGGTGGTGGCGGGCGTGGGATGCGAATTGTTTATTCCGAAGACGAACTCGGTCACGCGTTGGAAACTGCGTCAACCGAGGCGGCCGCCGCGTTCAAGAATGGGGACGTTTACATCGAGCGTTACGTCGAACGCCCGCGGCACATCGAGATTCAGGTGATGGCCGATGAACACGGCAACTGCGTGTATCTGGGCGAGCGAGAATGCTCAATCCAACGGCGGCACCAAAAGTTACTCGAGGAAGCCCCATCGCCGGTCGTCACGCCCGAGCTAAGACAGGAGATGGGCGAGGCCGCGGTGGCGGCCTGCAAGTCGATCGGTTACGCCAGCGCCGGAACCTTCGAATTTCTGCTGGATCAGGACGGCCGTTTTTATTTCATGGAGATGAATACGCGCATTCAAGTCGAGCATCCGGTCACCGAGATGGTTACGCTCACCGACATCGTGCGCAGCCAGATTCGGATTGCCGAGGGTGATCCGCTCGGCTTCGGCCAGGACGACGTGATTATGGTGGGCCACGCAATCGAGTGTCGCATCAATGCCGAGAGTCCGGACACGTTTACTCCGTCACCGGGCACCATCACGACGTTCAATCTGCCGGGCGGGCCGGGTGTGCGCGTCGACACCTACGTCTATCCGGGATACAAGGTGCCGCCGTTCTACGATTCGATGATTGCCAAGGTGATCGTGCACGCGCGGACGCGCGAGTTGGCGATTGCGCGTATGCGACGCGCGCTTGATGCCATGGTGGTGGAGGGAATCAAGACGACGATCCCTTTGCATCTGAAAATCATGGACAACGCCGATTTTCAGCAAGGGAACTTTTCCACGCGTTTTATGGAAGAATTTCTGCCGCAGAATAAAGTGAGGGAACAAACCGCCTAGAAGCCGTCTGCGGCTTTGACGGGCGTGTCTGCGGACACTTATAATAGTCGACTTTTCAGTGGTGAGTTAGGCTCACCTACAGGGTGTAACGAAATGTCATTTGCAATTATCAAAACCGGCGGCAAACAGTTTCGCGTCGAAAAGGGCGCCCACGTGCGGGTGCCGTCGCTCACGAGTGAAGTCGGCGCTTCAGTCGAGTTGGACGTCTTGGCCAATGCCGAGAAGGTGGGCGCGCCGCTGGTTGATGGCGCGAAAGTGACGGCCACGGTGGTGGACCACGGGCGCGACGCGAAAATCGTCGTGTTCAAGAAAAAGCGCCGTAAGCAATACAAGCGCACGAAGGGTCACCGGCAGGGATACACGACGCTGAAGATCGACAGTATTGGATGATGGAGGCGATTTTAGATTTTAGATTTTAGATTTTCGATTGGGCCCCGACGCGCGTTGCGGAAATCACAAATCTCAAATCGCAAATCGAAAATTTCAGAATGGCTCATAAAAAAGGTGTAGGTTCATCGCGCAACGGCCGGGATTCAAACTCGCAGCGCCTGGGATTAAAAAAATTCGGCGGCGAACGTGTGCTGGGCGGCAACATTCTGGCGCGCCAGCGCGGCACGAAGTGGAAACCGGGCAGCAATGTCGGCCGCGGCAAAGACGATACGTTGTTTTCGTTGATTGACGGCGTCGTGAAGTTCGAAGACAAGGGACGAGCGGGAAAATTCATCAGCGTATACGCTGAGACAGCTGCTGCTTCATCCTAGAAGAATTGTTCGAGAGTTTTGCTCAAGTGAATGCGACGCCCGCGCCGAAGGCGATTCAGCGGGGCGCGCATTTTTATTTGCCGGCCGTTCTGAAATTTGTAATCTGGAATTTGTAATCCAACGGTGTTCATCGATCGCACAAAAATTCGCGTAGTCGGAGGTCACGGCGGAAACGGCGTGACTGCCTTTCGCCGCGAAAAGTTCGTCCCTCGAGGTGGGCCGTCCGGTGGCGACGGCGGTCGCGGTGGCGATGTGTGGCTGGTCTCGGATGAAGGAGTGAACACGCTGCTGCACTTGCGCTACAACCCTCTGCACGTCGCCGGACGCGGCATGCACGGTGAGGGCAGCAACCGATCGGGAAAAGAGGGCAATGATGTGGTTGTCCGCGTGCCGATCGGAACTCAAGTCTTCGATGCGGTAACGAGCGAATTGCTGTTTGACTTTGCCGAAGACGGCCAGCGCTGGAAGGCGGCCAAGGGTGGCCGCGGCGGATTTGGCAACGCGCACTTTGCGACTTCGACTAATCGCGCGCCGCGTTATCACCAGGAAGGCAGCGTCGGCGAAGAAGGCGAGTTGCAGCTCGAGCTGAAGCTGCTGGCGGATGTGGGGCTGGTTGGTTTTCCAAACGCCGGCAAGTCGACGTTCATTTCCACGGTCTCTGCGGCCAAGCCGAAGATTGCTGATTATCCGTTCACGACGCTTGAACCGCATTTAGGCGTGGTCGATCTCGGCGATTTCAGCACGTTCGTGATCGCGGACATTCCCGGATTGATTGAGGGCGCGCATGAAGGTCATGGCTTAGGCGATCGGTTTTTGCGGCATGTCGAAAGAACAACTCTGCTGCTACACCTCGTCGATGTGTCGTCATCAGGGCGTGACCCGATAAACGATTACGAAGTGATCAATCGCGAGTTGGCGGCTTACAATGCGGAACTTGCGGAGCGCCGGCAGATAGTGGTGGCGACCAAGATCGATGCGCTCGATGAGCCGGAACGAGTTGAGGTCTTGCGCGCGCGCGCGCAAGCAGACGGCCGCGACTTCTTTGCGGTGTCTTCGGTCACCGGTGAGGGCGTCAAGCAGTTGGTGCGCGCGTTGGCAAACGACGTTGAGCGACACCGAACTCATAAATTGCCGCTGGTGAGCGATGATGTGCGCGCCGGTTCTCGCGCGTGAGAATGCGATGGGCCTGCGGCGTGTTGGCATCTACGGCGGCACTTTTGATCCGGTACACAACGGACATCTGGAAGTTGCCCGGCGGGTCTTAGAGCTCTTTGAATTGGATGAAGTGATTTTCGTGCCGGCCTGCGTGCCGCCGCACAAGCGAAACGCAAACATAACGTCGGCGTTTCATCGGTTCGCGATGGTCGCGCTGGCTACCGAAGCGGATCAGCGATTGCTTGTTTCGACAATCGAGCTGGATGCGCCGGATCGGCCGTACGCCGTTGATACGGTTGAGCGGATGCAAGTCGAGACACGAAGACTGTTTTTTATCATCGGCGCGGATTCCTGGTCTGAGATAACTACCTGGCACGAGTGGCGCCGTTTGATCGCAATGTGCGATCTGATCGTCGTTACGCGACCTGGATATTTGGTTGAATCTCAGGTAGACACCTTCGTCGATGTGCGTGGCCATGAGCGGCGGGCGATCGCCGAACTGACAGCGAATGAGACGAAGCCGCGCGTGTTCATGACGGACGTGGCCATGGTCGACGTGGCGGCCAGGGAAATTCGCGCGACTGTCCGCGCCGGCGATTTTGCGAAATTGAAAACCAGCGTGCCGCTGTCAGTGGCGGCTTATATCGAAAAGCACGGGTTGTACAAAAATTGATGAGTCAGAAATTGAAAGAGAAATCGTTGAGTCCGGAAGTCGTGGCGGCCGCGGTCGGCACGCGGGTCAGCGCCGGCAGTATCGAGTTGTCGGAATTCGATGATCGGGTTCGGCGCGCGATTAATGCCGCCGCGGAAAAGAAAGCCATTGATTTGACCGTATTGGACCTGCGCGGCATTTCGAGCTTCACCGACTTCTTCGTGATTGCCACCGGCACCAACCGGCGACAGGTTCAGGCTATCGCAGATGAAGTTTCCGACCAGTTAAAGCGTAACGGAAGTCCGGCGGCGCGGGTCGAAGGATATCAAAATGCCGAATGGGTGCTGATCGATTACGGCGATTTCGTGGTTCACGTGTTCGACGATAAGGCGCGTCGCTTTTACGACCTCGAGCGGCTCTGGCGGGAAGGTCGGCGACGTGATTTATCGCCTGATGATTTAACGAAGCTTGGATCTTTGAGAGCAGAATAGTGATTGAAATCGTGGCGTTGTCGGAAGCGATGCGCGAGGCAGTGGGACTCGCGGAACGCGTCGCTCCCACCAACGCGAACGTGCTTGTCACCGGCGAATCGGGATCGGGAAAGGACGCGCTGGCGTCTTTCATCCATTCGCGATCGCATCGCGCGGCGCAGCCTTTGGTGAAGATCGATTGCGCGACCTTGCCGGCCGATTTGCTGGAAGCGGAGTTGTTCGGCTATGAACGCGGCGCGTTTACCGGGGCGACTGAGGCGAAGCCGGGACGCATGGAGGCGGCGCATCGCGGGACTTTGGTGCTCGATGAAATCGCGCACTTGTCGCTGGATGCCCAGGCCAAGTTGCTGCGCGTGATTGAGCATCGCGAATTTGAGCGGCTCGGCGGCCGCAAGACGATTGCGGTGGACGCGCGACTGATCGCTTTGACCAACGCCGACCTGAAGAATGCAGTCGAGCGGCGCGCGTTTCGTGATGACTTGTTTTACCGGCTGAACGTCGTGCACATAATCGTGCCGTCGTTGCGTGAGCGTCGCAAGGACATCGAGAGCCTGGCGCGGTCGCTGGTGCAAACATACGCGGCCAAGCATGGTCGCCCGGCACGAAGGTTATCGCGGGAAGCACAAGATCTTTTGCTGGCTTATGAATTTCCCGGCAACGTTCGCGAGCTAACAAACATCATTGAGCGCGCAGTGATTGTTTGCAACACGCCGGATGTCGAAGCCGCAGATTTGCCGGACACCGTGCGCATCGCAGCGTCGCAGCAGGCGCGGAAAGATCGTCGCCCGACGCTGGCCGAAATCGAAAGCGACTACATACGCGAGACGCTCGCGGCGACCAGAGGTAATAAGACTGAGGCGGCGAAGATTCTTGGCATCAGCCGCAAGAATCTGTATGAGCGACTGGCGAGAGAGAGGAAGTAGCACAGACTTTAGTCTGTGATCTTTGACTAAAATCTCAGACTGAAGTCTGAGCAACCATGAAGATTCGCTTCATCTGGCCGGGCAAAACCAGAGATGAGCATTTGCGCGCGCTCATCGACGAGTATTTGAAGCGGCTGCAACGGTTCGTTCGTTGCGAAGTGATTGAAACGCGGGAAGTGGCGGGCTCGGATCCCGCGCATGTGGAAAAGGAGTCGCGCCGCTTGCTCGATGCGATACCGGCAGGCAGCCTGATGCTCCTGCTCGACGTGAACGGCCGGGAATGGAGTTCACAGGAATTGGCTGACGAGTTGGGGCGCTGGGAAAACGATTCGGTCAAAGAGGTGGCGATCGTAATCGGTGGGCCGGACGGCATCGGATCGGAAGTTGCAGCGCGAGCCCAGAAGCGGTGGCTGTTATCGCGGCTGACGCTGACGCATGAAATGGCCCGAGTGCTGACCCTCGAGCAGCTCTATCGCGCGTACACGATCAGACGGGGATTGCCGTATCAGAAGTAGCAGAGAAATTAGTGGAGGACTAGTTCGTAAAAATGGATAAGAGAAAAGCAAAATCGTATCGAGACAGATTGCTCGAACGGCGCGAAGGCCTGGTGGGCCAGGTGCAGGCGGCCGAGGCTTACAGCCGTGAGCGCGACGCCGAGGCCACGCAGGACCCGGCGGACATGGCGGCCAACGCGTACACCAAAGAATTGTTGATGTCGATGTCGACCAACGATCGACAGCTGCTGGATTCGATCGATGCGGCCTTGTCGCGCATCGAAGAAGGCGAATACGGCAAGTGCGATAACTGCGGCGAACTGATTCACGAAAAGCGCCTTGAGGCCCTGCCCTGGGCGCAGCATTGTGTCGATTGTCAGGAATTGAACGAAAAAGGCTTGTTGGCTGCTGAAGAAGAATAACCACCGGGGCGCAGACGCGCTCTTCAATTCATGACATAATTCGCGGCCTCCTGAGCAATCAGGGGGCCGAATTGTTTTGATTCTTAACGGAGCGCGGGCATCCCTGCCCGCATAAGCGTGTCAGAACCGCGAGCGGTAGCGACCGGATCAAGTGCCCCTTAAAGGTAAGGGCGTTCAGAAATCGTTAACTTAGTTTGATCGATTCATTCTCAAACCTGACCAGTCATGCCTTCGACGCCGCCCTGGCACTGGTCTATCCCCAACCCTGCGCCGTCTGTGGAGCAAGTGTCGAGTCGCGCCATGATGGCGTTGCTTGCGCGCGATGCTGGGACGATGCGCCGCTGTTTCGCGGTGATGAAACGCTCTGTTGGAAATGCGGCGCGTTGAGTGCGGCCACGGTGAGTTACGACAGACGCGAAACTGTCCGCTGCGGCCGGTGCGATGACGACGCGTTCACGAACGCGCGCGCCTGTGGAAGATACGATGGCGCCCTGCGCGCGGCGATCCTCGAGTTGAAGCGGCGCCCGCACCTGCCTCGACGCCTCGAGCGGGACTTGCTCCAGACGCAAAGACACGCACCGCTGGCTGACGCCGATGTGATTATTCCGGTTCCGCTGCATGCGGCACGTGAGCGCGAACGTGGTTTCAATCAAGCCAAAGTCCTGGCCCAGGCCCTCGCGCGACTCAGTCATCTGCCGCTCGACGAGCACAGTCTGGCGCGCCAATCTCAAACCAGGATGCATCGAACGGGCATGGACGCCAGGACCCGGCGCCAGAGCCTCGCTGCTGCATTCATAGTTCGCCACCCAAAGCTGATCGCGGGTAAGCATGTGCTGTTGATTGACGATGTATTCACCACGGGCGCGACGGCTTCGGCTTGTGCAACCGAATTGAAGGGCGCGGGCGCTGACAGCGTGTTCGTTCTGACATTGGCGCACGCGTCGTTTCAATCGATCTGACCTGCGGCGCCGTTGTCCTTTGTTCGTTTTGGCGCTGGATATTAGAATCGCAAAACTATGCCACAACTAAGAACGCTTTATCCGCCAATCGAACCCTTCAACACCGGTCGTCTTAAGGTTTCTGATCTTCACGAGATCTATTACGAGCAGTGTGGCAACCCAAACGGGAAGCCGGTGGTGTTTTTGCATGGTGGACCAGGTGGCGGAGTCGTGCCGGAGTATCGGCAGTTTCACGATCCCTCGGCCTATCGCATCGTGCTGTTCGATCAGCGCGGCTCGGGACAGAGTACGCCGCATGCTTCGATTGAAGAGAACACGACCTGGGACCTGGTGGCTGATATTGAAAAGCTGCGCGAGCATCTCGGCATTGAGAAGTGGCAAGTGTTTGGCGGGTCCTGGGGTAGCACGCTTTCGTTGGCTTATGCCGAGACGCATCCCAGTCGCGCCACCGAGTTGGTTCTGCGCGGCATCTTTCTCTGCCGGCCGCAGGAGATCAAGTGGTTCTATCAGCAAGGTTGCAGTTGGATCTTCGCAGACGTTTGGGAAGAGTACGTGAAGGTCATTCCCGAGGATGAGCGTCACGATATGGTCAGCGCTTATTATCGGCGGCTCACCAGTGATGATGACAAAGTGCGCATGGAAGCAGCGCGTGCCTGGTCTATCTGGGAAGGCAGCACCTCGAAGCTTTTCTTTGATCCGGAATCGATTGAGCGCTTCGCCGATCCGACTTTCGCCGAAGCGTTTGCGCGGATCGAGTGTCATTACTTCATGAACAACTGTTTCTTTCCGACAGAGAACTACCTCGTCGAGAACGTCGGGAAAATTCGGCACATACCCGGTGTGATCGTGCAGGGTCGTTATGATGTGGTATGTCCCATGACCAGTGCGTGGGACCTGCACCGCGCCTGGCCTGAGGCCCACTTGCATCTCACGCCTGACGCAGGCCATTCGATCATGGAGCCGGGAAACCTGAGCGCCCTGGTCGATGCAACCGATCGTTTCCGCTGACGCGGTAGCGCAAGTTTAACTTCCGACTGGTATCTGCACTCGCAAGTTAACAACTTGCGCAACTCGGAAGTGTGATAGATTTCCCCAGCCCTCTCTGCGGCCAGCGACTAATTGGATTTGTGGACGCGACCGATGGTAGCCAAGTTCTTCCTACGCCGGCGGGTTTCGATCGCATTATCGTGTTGCGTGTTTGTGCTTTGCGCGGCGCCAATCCTTTCTCGTCGCGGGCACGCTCAATCAAGCAAAATCATTCTCATCAGCGACGAGTCCTCGACGCGCGCAGTTGCCGTCCATTCAGTAACGCTTCAGCGCGAGCCCTTTAATCCCACTTCGCCAATGAGTTGGGGAAATGATAATCGCACCCGCATCATGCTGTTTGCGATCGGACTTGATCGGACCGTGCCGCCCTCCGAGGTAAGCGCCACCGCCCAGGACGGAACCAATCGAATCTTCAATCTATCAGTCGAATATCTGGGACCCGTGCCCGAGCAGGACTGGGTCACGGCGGTGGTGCTGCGGCTGGACGATCAGATGAGCGACCCGGGCGACGTTTTGATCGGACTTGCTTACAAAGGCATCGCGAGCAATCGCGTGCGCGTCGGCATCGGCCACGTCGGCGATGGCCCGCCGGATGATCAAGGCGCGATACCCACACCCGGAACGATCGCGCCGCCAGTGACCCCGTCAGCGACCGCGGGAACGTTAACTGTTTCCGAAGTGCAGACGATCATCGCACAGGCAGTTTCGGCAGCGGCCTCGATAAATCATCCGGTCACGGTTGCCGTCACGGACAAAGAAGGCAACGCCCTGGGAATTTTCAAAATGACGGGCGCGCCGGCGACGACACAACTTCGCGGTGGCGGTCCCGGGCCTGCACTCGCGCCCGATCCGGTCACCGGCTTCGTCGCCAACGGATTGGATGGAACTGTCGTGCCGGCGAAGTTTGCGGCGATCTCGAAAGCGGGCACTGCGGCGTTCTTCAGCACGCGCGGCAACGCATTCACTTCGCGCACGGCCGGCTTCATCATTCAGGAACACTTTCCGCCGGACGTCGATTTTCAACCCGGCGGTCCGCTTTACGGCGTGCAATTTTCTTCGCTGCCGTGCGCTGACATCAAGAAGCCCGGTCTGCCGTTGGGCTTGAGTGGCGATCCGGGCAGTGCCCCAATCTATAAGAACGGCGAGGCGGTCGGCGGCGTTGGGATCGAAGGCGATGGCGTCTACACGGTAGATCGCGACCCGGCGGATTTCGATCAACCGTTCGAAGAAGTCATCGCGGTTTCGGCCACCAGAGGCTTTGAAGCTCCGGCGTTGATTCGCGGCGATAACATTCTCGTCAACGGCATTCGCCTGGCCTACTCGAATGTAACCAATGCACCGGCCCCGCCAACCGTAGATTTCGGCTCCCTGCCGGGCGCTGTCGATCCGGCATTAGCCATTCGCGCGGCGCAACCATCCCAATTCACACCGGCCGTCGTCGGCGGCATTGCGGGAGAAGTCGACACGCGTTTCTTTCCGTTCATCGGCAGTCCATTCGGAGCTACTGCTTTGAGCGCTGCGGACGTGAACACCATCATCGCGCACGCGGCGCAGCAGGCGAACATCACCCGGGCCGCGATCCGCCAACCGCTGGGCAGCAACGCGCGCGTGACGATTGCGGTGGTCGATCCTAATGGCGTCGTCCTGGGCGTCTTCCGCCAACAGGATGCGCCGGTTTTCGGCTTCGATGTGTCGGTGCAGAAAGCGCGAACGGCGGCCTTCTATTCGGGCGCAGCCGCAGGTGCGTTACTGCGCGGCGCCGGATTGGGATCGTACGTCGATCGCGCCGCGGCCGATGGTTTGAAGTTAGATGGCTCAGTCGCATTCACGGATCGCGCCGGCGGGTTTCTGCATCGGCCATTCTTTCCCGACGGCATCAACAACACCGCCGCCGGGCCATTCAGCACACCGATCAATCAATGGAGCGTCTTCAACGTCGGCCTGCAACTCGATCTGATTAAGGCGAGTCTGCAAACCGCGTTGGGCGGCGGCGTGACGCCCTGCACTTCGATTCCCAGTCTGCCGAATGGAATTCAGATCTTTCCCGGCAGCATGCCCTTGTACAAGAACGGAGTGCTGGTGGGCGCAATCGGGATCAGCGGCGATGGAGTCGATCAGGATGATTTGATTGCGGCCGCCGGGGGCGCAGGTTACGCGCCGCCCGAGAACATTCGCTCAGATCAAATTTTCGTGCGCGGCGTGCGGCTGCCCTTTCTGAAGTTTCCGCGCAGTCCGAATTTGTAGGGCAGCAGGCGGGCAGTAGCCCACTAAACATGAAAGTGAATTCTTCTCCGTTCAGAGGCGGGCACCGCCTGCCAATCGTTGCATGAGCGTGAACTCAACCCGCACAGCGTTTTTTTCAGCGATCTTTATCGGCGGTTTGTTGACACTTTCATTCGCAGGCCATACCCAAACTCCGCCAGCGCCGCGCGGCGTCATTCGCCTCAAAGTCAGATACAAATCAGCGGACGGTACCAAAGAGCTGGTGCGCAAACGCTTCTTTCTAATCAAGGGTTCGCTCGATGAGAACAAAGCTCTGGCCGACGCCATCAAGCAAACAACGCTTATTTCACGTGAGTGTTACTACCGCTCGAAAGGCGCGAGTGAACGACTGATTAAGTGGCTCGATGATAACGACTGCGAATCCGTCTACTGCCGGGCGATCGAAGAGCGCGAATTGATCGGTCCCGACGCAGTTCCCGAATTCAAGAGTGCTTACGACCTGGCGCTCCGGCAATTGAAGACGCCCGAAGTGGCGCGCCGCTGGCTGCCGAACTATCTGCCGGCGGACCTTCGTGACGGTTATTACAATTTGAAGCAGCGCACGATCGAAGGGTTACTTAAACAGGCGGGCGCGCTCAGCGCGAAACCTTTGATGTCGATCATGACCGATCGAAAAGGCACGGCATATCTGACCGACATCGAGCCGGGAACTTACACTATCTCGAATCTCGTGCCCAGCGAGAGCGACAAAAGCGAGATTCTTTGGCTGTGCGAACGAGAAGTTAAGGCTGGCGATCTCTCGATCGCAATGCGCCGGCCTTTCATTTTGTCCAACGAGAATGATCCGAAGGTTAAGTGCGAAGTGATCGTACGACGGTTGCCGGTCTGTAACTGATTTGGAGGCGACCTGACGCCGCTTTTGTATTTGTGCGCGCAGTGCCGCCGGAGTATGAAAAAGCGCCGTCAAGCCGGCGCACTCCAAAATCCAGTGTTATGAAGCGTCCTTTCATTGCTGTGCTGACGATTGCATTTGCGCTGGCCGCGATTGTGGCTGCGCAAACTCGTCGTGGCTCACGCACGAACAAACCAGCGACGCAAAACCGGCCGGCCCGTGGCACACCTGCGAAGTATTCGGCCTTCCTTCATTCGTCTGACAAGCACAAGAGTTTAGCCTGCAACGACTGTCATAAGATTCCAACCGTTTGGAACGCGAAGCGTGATTTTCCTGACGTCGCCGATTTTCCCGGACACGATGCGTGCGTGCGTTGTCATCGGCCGCAGTTTTTTTCACGACCGGCGATGAGCGGGACCGGCCCGGTCATCTGCACCGTGTGTCACTTACGCGCGGCGCCGCGCGAGGCTGCGCGTTTCGCTTTCGGCAAACCTAACGCCGGCGATCAATCAGCGAAACCAAAAGACGAACGTCAGTTCACGATCGAGTTTCCTCACGATAAGCATCAGAACGTGATTGCGAGACTGCAGTCGCCGCGCTTGGACCCGGGGTTGCTTCGCGTTTCGTTCACGCCGGCGCCTGATGAAAAGAGAGCGGACTACAATAACTGCACCATCTGTCATCGACGCAACGATGAGCTGTTGAGTGCGCAACCATTACCTGCTCAGGACGATCAATTCCGCAAGTTCTTCAAGACCGTGCCGCGCAGTCATGATGCGTGTTTTGCCTGCCACTGGAAAAATCAGAAACCAATCAATAACGACTGCGGCGGTTGTCACAAGACTGCCAGCACATTTGTGCCAGTGCTGATGCCGAAACGGATTTCTGCAAAGTTCAGTCACGAAGGCGGTAAGGGCGAGCACGTGATGGAATGCACCACGTGTCACATCAACATCACGCGTGCTGCGAGTGTGCGCGGGTTGACGCCCGACGTGCCGATCGCGGCATGCACGACCTGTCATAAGGACAACAAGAAAACGACCTACCCCAAGGTCGTCACGATTGAAGAAGAATTCGCGCAGTACAAGACGACCAACGCTTGCGCTTATTGCCACGCGCCGGACGTGGGATCGAAGAAACCGCCGGCGAGTCATGAAGCGGCAGCACAATGACAGAGCAGACGTTAAAGAATAGAGGTTAGATCAATCGGTGACGGTTCGTGTTTCATTCATACTCACAATTCTCGTGATGTCTGTTTGTTTATCGCAATCGCAGACAAACGATCAGGACTATTCAAAATTCCTGCACACGAGTTCAAAGCATGCATCGCTCGCCTGTACCGCCTGTCATCATCGGGCCGACAATTCCGTGCGGCCGAATTTTCCTGGTCATAAGGACTGCACCGGGTGTCATTTGACGCAGTTCACGACGCCAAATATTCCGATGTGCTCGATCTGCCACGATAACGTGAATGGCAGCGACCCGCCGCGCCGGAGCTTCCCCGATCGTTTCAAAGAAAGCTTCAACGTGAGTTTCGATCACGCGCAGCACATGACGGGTAATGCCAGGCCAAAGAACGGCTGTATCGCGTGTCACAGTTCGTCTTTGCGGCGCGGCGCCGCGTTGTCGATCCCGACAAGTTTGAATGCGCATACGGGATGCTACACGTGTCATACGCCCGATGCGCAGGCGAACGGACGCGACCTCGCTGCCTGTGGAGTGTGTCATGCGACGAAGGCGTACACGCGCACGCCGACGGACTCGCCGGCTTACCGCATCGCTTTCAGTCATGGCGAGCACGGCGCGCGACAGCGACTCAACTGTTCGGACTGCCACAGTTACACGCCGCGTCTGGCGCAGCGGCGGCAGGTGAGTTCGCCGCGGGCGCAGGAACACTTCCCGGCCGGTAACAATTCATGCGCCACCTGCCACAACGGGCGCCGGGCGTTAGGCGGTGACCTGGATTTCAAGAATTGCCGGCGATGTCATACAGGATCGAGTTTCCGGACGGGCGTGTGAGTGGAGCGCGGGCATCCTTGCCCGCATAAGCGCGCAGCGCGAACCGTCCAATCCTTATTGGGATTGCCTTGCGGCTTGCCGCTGCGCAGTGCGGTAAGGCTTGCCTTACCGGAGACCCTACCTAATCTTTCTGCAGGCTGCGCCTGCGGTTCGAGGCGTAGCCTCGAAATTTGTCCGAGCTTGCGGAAAGGCAAGCCTTTCCGCACTGTAGGGCGGCAGAGCCGTGGTTACCGTTCTGTTTGACATCGAACGAGCCGCGCTCCAACATGCGATCTGCTGCAACGAAAACGGAGGTATGACATGAGGCGTATTCTGATCGGACTAATCGCAGCCTTGGCAGGGCTGCTAATTTCTATCGCGACGTTCGGTGCGCGTCCGTTACTCCAACAGCCCCCCAAGGAAAGCAAAGAGCAGCCCACGAAGGTCAAGCTCGATACCGACAGCCTCGACGACAAGTGGGGCGAGGTGGCCTTCGATCACCAAACGCACTCTGTAAAGAAATATAATCCTGATGGCGCGGCGGTGACCCCGTGCACGTTCTGCCATCACACCGATCAGCCTAAGGATCAACTGAAACCACCACTGACAACCTCAGAACGCAACGTGGTGCTGACGGCCGATGTATTGAAAGATGCTGCCGCGGGGCCAGTCAAAACCTGCCGCCAATGCCACCTGCAGGCGGGAGACGACAGCAAACAACTCCCGTTGGTGACGAAAGATGGGAAGCAGATGAAGATGGATAACGAGCACGCTTATCACATCAACTGCTTTGAGTGTCACGACGCGGCGATAAAAGCGAAGCCGGAGTTGGCGCAGAAAATTTCAGGATCAGATCCGAAGGGCTGCGGGAAGTGCCACGCCGCGAAGTAAGAATGATCCACAGATTACGCAGATTACACAGATTGAAAATTAAGCATTGAAACAAGTATTGGGGCGACTGAGTATTTGGGCGTGGACCAGTGTCTTTCTCTTCTTTCTGCCAATCTGTGTAATCTGCGTAATCTGTGGATAAAATCTCATCGCGTACTCGCCATCAAACTCGGATTCCAGTGCCGCTTATCCTGGTTGTGTTGCACGTGACACGACGTGCAGTTCGGTTTGTCTGAGGCGATGACTTGCCGGCCCGCGCGGACATCCAACTGACCGTTGTGGCATTTCGCGCAGGTCGTTCGCGGCGTGACCAGGTCAATCGGATCGCGGGTCGCGTGACAGCTCGAGCAACTCAGCTCGCCCTCCTTGTTCCCAGCCAATCCGGCGGCGGCGCGCACCCGATAAAGGTGCACCGCGTGAAACTGCTTGCTGCGCCATTGATCGTCTGTCTCACTCGGTAAACGTTCGAGCTGGAGGGTCGTCTTACGCTGGGCCATTTCATCGCTGTCCAAACCCCGCCACTGCCAATGTCCATTGATAACCGGATAACCAAACGTGCCGCCGTGTGGAGTTCTTACCGACTTGCCCTGGTAGGTCTGCCTGTTCTGATCCGTGTGGCACTGAGAGCATGACAGCAGCGCTCCGTCGATTGGATTGAACGCAGCGCCGCGATGTTCCTTGTGACAATCAAGACAACCGATGCCTGCATTAACATGCGATGCAATGACCGTGGGGACGAAGGCCTCGGTCGTATGGCACGAAGAGCATTTTGCTTCCATGTTCGCGCGCAGGCCGTGACATGAGGTACACGCGCCGGCGTTCGCTGACGTGGCTATCGGCGGAGTCAGATTCATGTTTGTCCGCGTATGCACGTCCGAGATCGACGCGGGCGCATATGCCGGTGCATAAAATAACGCGCCGGCGAGCGCCAGCAACGCGACTGGAAGTACACCCCACAGCAGCATGCCGCCCGGCCGGCGTCTTTTTAGATCGGTGGTCGCCGTCCAGATTGACTGCGCTTTTCCGCTCGGTCTGCCGGTCAAGGGAAACAACGGCGAAGACCGGACGGCTTTGGTGGCCGCGGTAATTCGCTTATCCCAAAAAACGTCGAGTGCTTTCGAACCTGTTTGCGTCGGAGGCTTCGGCTTTCTTGCCCGCGGCATGGTCTTTTCGAGTGCTGCCTCGATCCTGTCAACGTCGCCGGAAGGGAACTCGAGGTCGCTGGTGGTCGGCAACTGGTAATAGCCGGAAGCTTCGCGTCGCAGCACGGAGTCGGCGGCAGTTGCGGCGATTTGCAGCGATACCTTGATCACGAGCATGCCCTGATCGAGTTCGATGTTGAGAGCAAATGGGCCAATGCCCAGGACATCGCCGGGCGCCAGGGCTTCGTAATCCATGAGCTTCGTTCCGTTCAGCACAACTGGATTGCTCTGTCTAAGGGTGCGAATGTAGTAATCACCATCGCTGAACGAAATGCCGGCGTGCAGACGTGAAACGGATGGATGATTGAGCAGCAACTCGCAAGTGGGCAGCCGGCCCAACAGCAGACCCTCGGCGACGATGGTAGCCCTGTCGATCTGCAAGTCTTCGCGGACGATGATGAAAGTTGCTTCCATGGCTTAATTAGTGAGCGGTGAGCAGTGAGCAGTGAGCAGTAACAAAAAGCACCCCCAGCTTAACGATTACTGCTTACCGCCCACTGCCCACTGCCCACTGCTCACTGCCTTCAACGCACGTTGAAGAACACTACCTGCACGATATGCACGACCATTAAGGCAATCATGATTGAGGTGGCAATCACGTGAGGCGCGACCCAGATCTTTAATAGCCGGTGCAGGTAAATCAGCGCCTCGACGCGACGCAAGACAGCTGATCGTTCGACGGCTTTCAGAATCTGATCGCGTTTCTCCTTTGCGGCGGGCGCCAAAATCTCCGCCTTGAATCGCAGACGCGCTTTTGCCAGTGACGCGGTCAGCTCCTCACGCCGAGTGTATTGCCTCAGCAAGTATGATATTGAGAAGAAATGCTTCCTGATTTTCTGGTCGATCAACGTGCGCGTGTCGGCGTCACAGGCGCGGTCGATCTTTTCGAGTTCGCCCCGCAATTCGGCCCGGCGGCCTTCGAGATCTTCGATCAGTAGCGGATCTCCTTCGATGCTGGTCATGATGCGCGGCACGAGCACGTAACAAGCGACACCAAACAAGCCCGTCAAGATCGTCGCATCGAACCAAAGCATCAGCACCAAAGTCAGCAAGCCGCCGCCGTGACTGCCGCCGTGAATCAGCAACACCACGGCCGCGATGATCCCGAGATAGACATGCGCGAGGAGCCAGTAACGCAAAGCGCCGGCGCGGCGGCGATAGACTGTTTTGCGCGCCGGGTAAGTCATGACGCCGGCGACACCGGCAAAGCCGGCCAGCCCGGTGAGCCAGCGCAACGTCAACCACGTGCCCGCCAGGGGTTCTCTAAAACCGTAATGACCGGCCGCCCAAATCATCAGCACTGTAACGATCATAGTCGCCGCAATGCCCCCGATATGCCATGCGCGCGCCAGTGGATCGCTCTTGTGAATGTTGCGCCCGAGCGCGTGGTTGCGATCGCGAAAGACCAATCCCAGCGTCTTCTCAATCTCACCGAAATACTCGCGAGGATCGACGCGCACGAGTGCGCCAGTCGGGCAGTTCTCTTCGCACGAATACGCGGGCCGTTTCGCGCCGGCGGGATTCAGCGGCGTGTCCTCGCAAAGATTGCATTTGATCGCAATCATGTCTTCCGCTTCGGCGATCGGTTGTGGCGCGGAGGCAGAAAAGCTGAACAGTTGTTGCAAGCGCGCACCCCACGTGAGTCCGGAACTATTCACGCCGTCGCGAGGCACCATGGTGATCGCGTTGTAAGGGCATTGCGTGGCGCAGTCGAAACAGCCAATGCAGGTCGGCTTATCGATGTCGACGTGTCCTTTGGGGTCTCTAAAAATCGCGCCTGTCGGACATCCGGTCAGACACTCAGGATCCTTGCAGTGCATGCAGACCGACGGCGACAGCACGTGCTGGTGCGCGGCGCTTTTGAGCTGCACCGGCCGTTCGATATGAATACCGCGGCGCAAGAGTCGCGATTGCCCATGAACCTTGTGACAGGCGAGCGAACAATTGCCGCAGCGCACGCAAAGGTCCATGTCCATGACCAGCAGGTTGACCGCGTCGACGATCCCGGTCGCGATCTCTTTTTCGGCGGCTGCCAATGACGTCTTGTCGCTGCGCTCAGAAAGTGAGGTGTCGTCATCGGCGAGTGAGAAATCTGCGAAGGTCCTCGCGACTCGATCGCAAAGCTCGGGATTGGCGCGCAATTCAGCCAAAGGAATTTCCAACACTTCCGATCGGGCCATCAACGCTGCCGAATAGCCCCACGCAGTTTGGCCGCCCAGCGCTTCGAGTCCGAGGCAATTTCCAGCTCCCAAAAAGTCTTCCGGAACTAATTCGCTCGCGGCGGCCCCGGTTCCCTCGGTCACTTCTTTGTAAATCGGCACGCCACGCACGCGCCGAATCCAACCGCTGTGAATCAGGAACAGGCAATCGATCGGGGCGCCTTCTTTAACCAGCAGGTGATGCTTCGGATAGACGGAAAACTGCGAAATATTTCCGAGCGAAACCAATTCAACGGCAGTTAGGGCATCGCCAACCGTATTTTGCAGCTGGGCAATTACCCGGCCCAGCCCATGGCCGCGATAAGTGGTATCGATCTTCTCTGCGAACTTCCGCAGCGATCTCAGGAGTCGTAAAGCTGGACGCACCACTTCGAGCACGTTTGCGTCCGGACCGTCATGAGCAGAGGAAATCGTGGCATTGCGCGGCACGCCGGCGAGGATCGACATTTCGCCAAAGCAAGCGCCGGGCGGAACCTTGCCTACCGTTTTTTGTTGTCCCGATCTGTCGGTCGCTTGAACTTCGAGTTCCGAGTCGAGCGAGAAATAGAAAGTGTTTCCGCCCCAGTCGCCTTCGTGCATGATCACTTCACCGGGTGAGAAGGTCAGCAAACGCGCGTACGGCCCAATCTGCTTGCCTCCGGCGATCTTGCCTTCGGCGATCATCTTCAGGTTGTTCTTGTTTTTTTCGTCGAGGAGTTCGGATAGCACATCGATTTTCTTGATGGCTTCAAGGATCGCGTCCGGGCTGGTGTTTGCTTTCGGCATGTCTGCGGCTGCCGAGGGGCTCAGGGCTCTGATAAAAGTTGTCGCAACTTAACTCGAGCGGCTGTCGGGGATGTGCGTTCGCAGCTTAACATGCGTTTCGCGCACTGAGGAAATCCACATTAGGCCGCGCCGTACCAACGCGAACATTGTAGTGGTTCACCTGACCGACTCGTGATAGCATCCGCCTACTTCGGATCACTTCTCCAACGTAATACTAGGCGGCAATGCTAGAACCCCTGCAAATGCGTGCCCCTTCAAAACGCTGGTTAGCGCTGGCGGGCGTGATTTTCGTATCCACTGCATCGCTCGCCTGGAGTTACACCCGACTTCGTCGCACCCCAGACGTTGGAGGGGCACCCGCCTCTAAGAAACAGGGGTCGGGAGTCAGGAGCCGGGAGTCAGAGCGCTTCTCATCATCGACCGCAGTTTCCAGGACAGAACTTGTTGATTCGGACAACGACGGGATTCCTGACGTGGTCGAGCTGCGCACTTATCAGGATCGCGACAGCTTTCGCCGCTGGTTTACCTTCATCAGCGAGAATCAATTCTATCGACTGAGCGATCAATGGAATGAAGACCAGCGCGATTGCGCCGGGCTGGCGCGCTTCGCGATTCGAGAAGCGTTGCGCCATCACGATCGGACATGGTTTCAGAAGATGGGTCCGGGCTACGAGACCGTGGCCGCGGACATCGGCGAGTTCGATCTCGATCATAATCCGCTGGGCGAGAAAATCTTTCGCACGGATTTTGGTTCGTTCAGTGAAAGCGATTTACGCAACGGCCGTTTCTCAGAGTTTGCCGACGGCCGGTCGCTCAAAAATTTCAACAGTTTCTTTGTCACGCGCGATCGGCGCGAAGCGCAACCGGGCGATCTGCTTTTCTTCTATCAACCGTGGGTGCAGAAATTTCCTTATCACGTAATGATTTTCCTCGGCCCGGCGCGCGTCGCGGCAAATGGCGCGAGCGATTGGGTCGTCTATCACACCGGCTCGTCGCCAATTGATAAAGGAACCGTGAAGAAGGTCGAGCTGTCCGTGCTCGATCATCATCCCGATCCGCGTTGGCGGCCGGTCGAGAGCAATAAGAATTTTCTTGGCTTCTATCGATTGAAGATCCTTCAATGAAGACCTGCTTTTCTAAATGGGTTCTTACTGTAGGGGCAGGGCTTGTCCCTGCCCGGATCCGTCTGATGCACGGCGGGCGGGCACAAGGCCCGCCCCTACAGAACTTCTCGATTCGT
>Ga0207511_100073_pt1 | contig 24529 bp, 23 predicted proteins | sample NitcycUWRSCHO22C_FD_188265 | JGI IMG/M metagenome (GOLD analysis project Ga0207511, IMG submission 188265) | Soil microbial communities from Arlington Agricultural Research Station in Wisconsin, USA - Nitrogen cycling UWRJ-SCHO22-C (SPAdes) | ecosystem: Environmental > Terrestrial > Soil >... | reverse complement strand
GCCGTGGGCCAGACGGCCGGCGACGCGTCGGCTATGTCGAGCTGGGGCTGATGGAAGGCGATATCTTTCTTGCTCTGCTCACCGACCTAAAACGTGAAGGCTGGACCGACAAAGCAAACGAGATCGAAACGCTGATGAAAGAGCGCGCCGATCGCTGGCAGGGCGAAGCCTTTCCCTTCGGCAGCGAGATGGCCTGGGACTCGACCGGCCAGGAAGAGGTCTATGGCTGGTGCGATTACTTCGGCTATGACGATAAAGCCGAAGTGTCGCTCAACTCGATCATTGGTTATATGCCGACGGTTCCGCATTGGGGCTACAACGGAAACGCGCGGCGATATTGGGATTTCGTCTATGGCGGCAAGCTGCGTCGATTTGAACGGCAATTGCACCACTACGGCTCAGGGCTGAACGCGATTCCCGTGTTGTCTTTTTATCGCGAGCATCCGGATGACTTCTATCTCTTGCGCGTTGGCTATGGTGGCACGATGGGCGCACTCACGAACATCGATCAGGAAGGTTTCGGATCGGTGGCCTTTCATTCGTTCCCGTCAACGCTGAAGTGGGATGGCTACTCGGGTGACTATGGGCCGAACTTTTTTGGTCACGCCTTCAACACCGCAACCTATGTCGCGAATCATCCTGAATTTGGTTGGATCGCTTTCGGCGGAAATGTGCAGGTCGTTGGTAATTCGATCAGAGTGCAGCCCGTCGATTCATTTCGTCAGCGCGTTTACCTCGCGCCGTTCGGTCTTTGGTTGACACTCGATGCCGGAACTTTCGAGACAGTCGAAATCAATTTGCGGACGAACGTCGTTCGTCTCGGCCTGTCGCCGCGCACCGCAGACACTCCGCAAGCGCGACTGCATATCGAACAACCGGCAAAGGTAGCGGGCGTGGGAACCTATCGTCCAGGGCAATCACTCGCGAAAGAGCGGGACGCGTACGTTATCCCTCTTAAGCCTGCTGTTAGTTGGATCGAACTGACCAGTCGCTAGGACAAAGCTAATCCTGGGAACGCGGCGGCAGGTCTTCGTCCTAGGTCTTCGCTAACTCTCGCTCTGCATAGTGCACGTTGGACACCGCGCGTAACTCCGCGGCCTTTTCTTCAGGTGACGTGTCGCTGAGAAAGTTCCCGCCGCCAATCTCCGGGCCGGCCAGATACTTCAAGAGATTCGGTCGCCGCAAAGGCGGATGGAATTCGATGTGAAAATGAAACGCACGGTAGTCACCACCGTCTGTGGGCGACTGGTGTAGAGGCATGACGTAAGGGAACGGCATCATCCAAAGATTGTCGAAGCGAACGGCAGTGTCTTTCAAAACCTCGGCGAGATCGGCTGCTTCCCGATCGGTGAGCGTGGCGATGCTTTGGTGCGGCTGTTTCGGCGCGACAAAAACTTCGTAAGCGTAGCGAGCAAAATAAGGAAGAAAAGCGATCGCCGTTTCGTTCTCAAAAATAATCCGGGTTTGATCGCGTTGCTCGGCGGCGATAATGTCGGCAAATAATGGCCGCCCGGTCTCATTCAAATATTGTTGACTCGCTTGTGCCTCAGTTTCGATGGTCTTGAAGACGAAGTTAGTCGCGTAAATCTGGCAGTGGGGATGCGGATTTGAAACGCCAACGGCCTCGCCCTTGTTTTCGAAAATTAAGACGTGATCGATCTCGGGCCGGCGCGCGAGATCGGAATACTCGCGCTGCCACGCCGCGACCAATTGCTCGATTTCGCCCAACTTGAGTTGCGCCAGCGATAAATCGTGGCGCGGCGAATAACAGACGACGCGGGCAATTCCCTGCGCCGCGCGGTTCCGGTAAACACCCGCAGCGATTGCGGGCGGCGGCGGCGCGTCCATTCCCACACAAGGATGATCGTTATCAAACCCAAAGATGCCGTCGTATTGCGGATTCACGGCGCCACTCACACGCGCGTTGCCCGGACAAAGATAGCAGTCCTCCACGTATGATGATCGCAAGCCGCTCTCATGCTTGACCGTCTCACCATGCCACGGACGATGTTGCCGGTGGGCCGCCACAATGACCCACTCTTCGCGTAGAGGATGCCATCGTTCTTCCCAAGTCATGATGTTAGTTTTGACACCGGCCACCCGCAGAGCATTAACGGCTCATTTGCGTTTGCATCGTAAATGACAACCGGAAAATGTCAAATCACGCGAAACAGTCTACACACCGCTGGTGATGACGAATAATCTGAAAGGCTAAAACGTAGAAAGGCGGATTAGTTTGGTAGGCACGAGCGGACTCGAACCGCTGACCCCTAACGTGTCAATTTTTTCGCTTTGCCCGCACATTTTTTTGGCTGATGATCTCTGCTCGAGTTCGTAGACTTGCCCTGGACATGATTCGATCTCGTGATTCAACCCCAGTTCTTAGAATCACTAATCCGTCAGGATTTTTGCTCGGAGCCAGAAAACTTCGCTGGTGAACTCTACCAGCCCCCGGATGTCCCCGAAGAGCAATAAAGGCGCTTGTCATCGCGCGACGGTTCATAATACGCAGTTAGGACTCTGCCACTGTCCGCGCCAGGGCCCTCCCACACCACGTAACGAATACCCTCCGCGCTGTTGTTGTAATAGACATGTTCCGGTGTTCGCGGATCAGGAGATCGTTCGAACTTCTTAAGATCAACTTTGAGGTCAGTTAAGCGAAGCGTTCTATTGAAGCTTACCTGGATCATTATGACTGTATCTTTTGGCACGTTCCACCCTTGCATGCACGGTCCGCTGGAATAAAAAACATTAGCTACCTCGTTGTCGATCGCGTAGCGTTCATACTTGGCGTTCGGTTTACCAATCAATCGCTCTACATCTGCTTGCGAGGAATGTAATGGAACTATTCCTCGCCACCCTTTGGCGGACGCTGGCAATTGCGTGAGAAGTAACACAGCCACCAAAGAAACTGACATTCTGCTTTTCATGACTCCTACCCTTTAAACTGACTTCGTAATGGGTTTACAGTGCTTTCGAGATTTCCTTCAGAGAATTGTTGTAGTAATTATACAATAACAATTGGGAGAATTTTGGAGCGGCAGAAAAGATCGGGAGTGGCGCTAAATGATTGAAAGGATTGGTAGGCACGAGCGGACTCGAACCGCTGACCCCTACCGTGTCAAGGTAGTGCTCTACCAACTGAGCTACGTGCCTAAGGGTAAAACTCGCTCAAGGGTTGATTACTTTGGCGAGAGGGCGAAAGTAGCAAACGAGTGATCGAGTGTCAAGCGAGTCATCGTCAGCGCCGACGCGCAACTTTCTTCTTGCCTGAAGCCGCGCTGGTCTCCGCCCGCTCCCACTCATCCATGAGAATTGCCAGTTGCGCTTCGGAGCGTTGATATTCCTCGTTGACCGCCACCAGCTTAGTGATGTCCCGCGCGATTTCGGGTTTCGTCATCTCGTTTGAAAGCTCGGCGATGCGCTTTTCGACTTCCGTAATTTCTGCTTCGATGGCCTCAGGCTCACGCGCTTTTTTCACAATCTTGACCCGCGAAGAATCGAGTGCGCGCTTTCCATCTGACGATTGCGCTGGTGACGATTTTTCGCGTGATTTTTCTGGAGGTCCTCCTTTGATTGAACCAGGCCTCCCAGACGCTTCGAGCTCTGACACGCCGGGCGCACCCGCACCTCCAGACCGTTCTGCGCCCGCCTTCCAATCGTGGTATTCCGTGTAGTCGCCGTTGTAATGCTCGACGTGACCTTCGCCGTCGAGCGCGAGTATCTGCGTCGCGATCCGATCCAGAAAGAACCGATCGTGGCTGATCGTTATGATGGTTCCTTCGTACGCCTCAAGCGCTTCTTCCAAAGCCTCGCGCGACGGAATGTCGAGATGGTTGGTGGGTTCGTCCAACACCAGCACATTGACGCCTGAATAAATCAGCTTCGCCAGCGCCAGTCTTCCCTTCTCACCACCGGACAGATCGCGCACGTGCTTGTAAACGTCGTCACCAAAGAACAGGAATTTCGCCAGGAACGATCGCAGTTCACTCGAGGTGGCTGACGAAGGCGCGACCCGACGCAGCTCCATGATGATCTCGTTTCGATCATCCAGGTCTTCCAGTTGTTGTGCGTAATAGCCGATCTCGACTTTACTGCCCCAACGAATTTCACCGGCCAGCGCGTCGAGTCTGCCCAAAATCGTTTTCAAAAGCGTGGTCTTGCCTGAGCCGTTCGGTCCGATAATGCCAAGACACTCGCCGCGCCGGAGAATCAATGAAATTTCGCGCGCCAGAACGTTTTCGCCGTATCCGACTGCCAAATCCTTCGTGGTCAGAACATGGGTGCCGGTGCGTTCGATGTCCTGCAGCCGGAAATTACCGGCGGCTTGATCGGCCCGGACAGCTTCAACTCGTTGCAGACGTTGCAGCATTGTGCGGCGCGATTTGGCCTGCTTGGTCTTTTGGCCGGCGAGGTTCTTGCGAATGAATTCCTCGGTCTTGGCGATGAGCCTTTGTTGATTATCAAACGCGCGTTGCTGAATTTCACGTCGCTCCTCGCGCTCGACTACAAAGTTCGAATAGTTGCCTTTGTAACTCGCCGCCTGACCATTTTCAATTTCAATGATTCGCCGGCAGGCACGATCGAGAAAATAACGATCGTGAGAAATGATGATGAAAGCGCTGTTGTAGGTTTGCAGAAACTCTTCCAGCCACTCGACGGCGGCCACGTCAAGATGGTTCGTCGGCTCATCCAACAGCAACACATCGGGTTCGGACAAAAGCAAACGCGCCAGACCGAGACGATTCTGTTGGCCGCCGGAAAGCTTCTCGGTTTCCATCGGCCAGGTGTCACGATCGAACCCGAGTCCCTGCAAAATCGCTTCAGCCCTGGCCGAATATTCGAAGCCGCCTTCGCGTTCGTACTCGTGCTGTAAGTCGCTGTAACGCGCCAGCACTTTGTCCAACTCGTCACCGGCATCGGCCATGCGATGCTCCAGCTCATGCATCTCGTGTTCGATCTGCTGCAACCGGCCGAACGCGGCCAGGGCCGATTCGTGAACCGTAGATCCTTTTTCGAAGTGGACGTGCTGAGTAAGTAGCCCGAGTTTCAAGCCGCGCGCTCGAACGACTTCGCCGCGGTCAGTCGTTTCTTCGTTAGCGACCAGACGGAAGATCGTCGTCTTTCCTGCGCCGTTCCGGCCGACCAATCCGACGTGTTCGCCTGGGTTGATCTGAAACGAGGCGCCGCGCAGCACGTCCTGCGACGCATAGGATTTATGGACCTCTGAAAGACGAAAGAGCATTTTGGATTGCTGCGGCTTGCCGCAGCTTTTCTATGTTATCAACAGTCAACGGAAAGCGGCGTCAAGCCGCCGCGCTCCAAAAAGAAAACGGGCGCGATACTCAGGCACCGCGCCCGCCGGATATTGGGCGCATGAATGCGCCGTCAGAAACGATCAGCTTACTTCTTCGCCGGCGAGGTCGCCGGTGAAGCGCCACCCTTGGCCGCCGCGGGCGACGCATTTGTGGTGCTCGCCGGAGCCGGCGGCGTACCGGTCGGTTTGGCCGCGTCCGCAGATGCGGGACGCATGCCGCCCAGGTTGGCTGGATTCGAAAGCATGTTCGCCGCGAACTGGTTCACGATTTTGGCTTCTGAAAGTGCGACGGTTACGAGCGCGTTGTTAAGAATCTCTTTGCGCTGATTCGTCAACTCTACTCCGATTTGATGGCGCACTGTGTCGCCGCTCGGCAAGCTACTCTCCAAAGTCAAATTCTCAGTTTGCAGACGCTTGTCGGTTAGCTTGAAGATGTACCATCGGTTATTGACAAGCTTTGGCTCAGTTATTCCACCAACTTGCATTGAACCCATAAACAAGTCGATCAGCTCTTTGGACAGACCGGCCTGCTTGAGACCATCTTCGCTGAAGAATCCAATGTCACCTCCGCGCAAAAGACTCTGCGTATCCTCACTCTTGGTCCGCGCCAGGGTCGCAAAATCGGTCGGTCCACCCTTCAACTGCTGATAGATGCTGTCGATTTTGGCTTTAGCACTAGCGTCGTCTTTTGCGTCATCGGTAACCCCCTGCCCTGAGTTATCGGCTGGATCGACGATAATGACCGCGAGACCGACTCCGCGGGAGTTAACGAACTGTTGTTTGTTGGCGGCGTAAAACTCCTCGACTTCGCGGTCGCTGATCGTAATCTTCCCCGCATACTTGTCCTGAAGCTTTCGCACCGAGAGATCTTTTCGGGCTTCATCGCGCACGGCTTCCATCGACATATTCTGCTCTTTTAACTGTCGCGCGAATTCCTCGTCGGTCACGCCGCTGTCCTGCTTCTGCTTATTAATCAGCGAGCTGATTTCATCTTCGGTTGGTACCAGTTTTTCTTGCTCGGCTCGTTGCACCAGAACCTCGCGTTGAATTAACTTATCCAACACACTCAGTCGAGCTGATGCAAGATCATGAGCCGACATTTTCGACTCATTGCCGCCGGCCTGCTGGTGGATGATGCGCTCGACTTCGGACATCATGATCTTCTTGCCGTTTACCGAGGCGGCCATCGTGTTATCGGGGGTTTCGGCGCCTGAACCGCAGCCGGCCAAAATCAATGTGCCGAACATCAGCGCCGCCAGCATGATCAGGCTTTTGTCTCTTCTATTCACTTTCGTTTCTACTCCTTAAGTTACTCGAACTCTTTCCGTTTTCGGTTGCGCGGGGCGGCGTCGTCTGATTCGCGCCTTGACCCGTCGTGAAATCGTTTGTTATAAATTTCGTTTCAATTGATCGCGGCGTTCCACACTGTGGCGTCGTACGCCAACAGGAGATCAGTCATCATGGCAAAACGTTGTGAAGTTTGCGGTAAAGGCCCACAGTTTGGCAATAATGTCTCGCACGCCAATAACCGGACCCCGCGTGTTTTCAATCCCAACCTGCAATCAATCCGCGTCAAAACGCCGAGTGGCGGTGCGAAGCGGATGAAAGTTTGCGCAAGCTGCATCAAGGCCGGCAAGGTCGCAAAAGCCGCCTGACCCATCAGCCCGTAACCGCAATCGCCTCTATTTCGACCTTGGCATCGCGTGGCAGCCGCGCGGCTTGCACGGTCGCGCGCGCCGGCGGATTGTCTGGAAAATACTTTCCATAGACCTCGTTCATCGCGGTGAAGTCATTCATGTCCGCGAGGAACACAGTCGTTTTCACGATCTGATCCATTCCCACGCCGGCCGCAGCGAAGACAGCCGTAAGATTCTTCAAAACCTGTTCAGTTTGCTCGGCGATCCCGCCCGGCACAAATTCTTTGGTCGCCGGATCGAGTGGTATCTGGCCCGACGCGAACACCATGTTGCCGGCGCGAACCGCCTGTGAATAAGGGCCGATTGCCTGCGGCGCGTCGCCCGTGGCGATGATTTCTTTCATAGGCTGCACAGTTTACAAATCGATGGCCGAAACAAACCCTGTACTTTAACAGACAAATCCATAAAATGAGAAACTCGCAAGGAGAGGGATCGATAACATCAAAGATGTTGCTGTTGGGCACGATGGATCATCTCTCTGGCGATATTAGCCGCTAAGAAAAAGACCGCTCGGCGAATGCAGCGCCGAGCGGCGAATCACAGGAGGTATGAGTGTTATCGAGTGCTGCGATCATCGGGGCCTTGATGCCGGGCACTTTCAGAATAACCTCACGAACTGAGATGACGCGACCTGATTCGAGGTTGCTAATCGAATTAGGATTGGGTATTCACGACGCGGATAACGCAGCGACACAAATAACATCGAAGCGATTCAATTGCGTCAGTAGGCCGATGCTATAATCGGATTCATTCAATGAGCACGCCTGAGAAATCAAAGCCGCAACGACTGCGAATGGTTAAAGGGACCAGCGACTCGTCCCAGTCGGAAGAAAATCCACCGCCACCTTCGCGGGAAGACTCAAGCTGTCCTCAATGTTTTGGGACGGGCATTCAAGTCATAGCCGGCGAAGGCGCCCGGCGTTGCGACTGCCAGACCAACGACCACCGCGAGCGCTTGTTCCGCAACGCGCGCATTCCTCCGCGTTACCAGCACTGCACGCTCACGAACTTCGAGGCTGGCATCGACGAACCCGACGACATCTCGAAACTGAAGGCCAAGGGTGAAGCCCTGCTGGTGTTGGAACATTTTCCCGATCGCGACGGGCGCGGGTTGCTACTCATTGGGCCGGTGGGCGTCGGCAAGACCCATCTCGCCGTGGCGCTTTTGCATGACCTGATCGAGTTATATGGAATCCGCGGGTTGTTCTATCAATTCGGCGCTTTGCTGAGGCAGATTCAGGATTCGTACAATCCAATTTCGCAAACCTCAGAGTTGAGCGTGCTGCAACCAGTGTTCGACGCGGACGTGCTGGTGCTTGATGAGTTGGGCGCGTCAAAACCGACTGACTGGGTGCGCGATACGATGATGCAAATCATCAACGCCCGCTACAACGACAAGCGACTGACGATCTTCACGACCAACTACTCAGACAAACGCAAGAACGAGAAAGACACGACGGAATTGCTCGAGGAGCGCATCGGCATTCCGTTGCGTTCGCGCCTGTATGAAATGTGCCGCACGGTTGAAATCGAGGGCGAGGATTACCGCAAACGAGCGGCGGCCCAAAACGTTTAGCGACGGTTGCGGCCCGTATTCCCAGCGAAAACAATTCTAAGAATTCCTGGCGAATCGTGCCTGTGACTCCGTCACGATCCGCCGCGCTGCCGTAGCGTCTTGCCATCCCTTGATCCGCGTTCGTTTCGCTTCCAACTCTTTATAGACTGAAAAGAAGTGCTCGATCTCCAAAAGGAGATGCGGATACAACTCACTGTAATCGTTCAGGTTTTTGTATATCGGATTGTTCAAGCCCACCGCCAGGATCTTTTCGTCTTCGCTGCCCTGATCGCTCATCAGCAGCGCCCCGATCGGTCGCACCGTCATGACGCAACCGGTGAAGCTCGACGCGTCGACCAGCACCAGTACGTCGAGCGGATCACCGTCATCGCTCAGCGTGCTCGGAATGAATCCGTAGTCGCCGGGGTAATGCACCGGAGAATACAGATTGCGATCCAGCCGAAAGACGTGCAGTTCTTTATCGTATTCGTATTTGTTCGTGTCGCCGCGCGGAATCTCAATGACGACGTTTACTTCGTCAGGAGCGCCGCGGCCGGTGGTCAAGGAAAGGTAGTTGATCACAACGATGGGCCAGCGCCTAATCCTTTTGTGGTTTCGATCTCAGCCTGGCAGGCGGCGTCGTAACGAGCGGTGGGGAGGGCCTCTAATCTACGTTCGTCGATCTCGTGGCCACACCGCACGCACACGCCATACGAACCTTCATTCATTCGCATCAGCGCCTGGTCAATGTCCGCGACGATCTTTGACTCGTGATCGCTTAGCTGCAAAGCCAACTCCTGAATCATGTCGCGCACCGCCAGATCCGAACTCTGCTGCAGATCGTCGTTCGCGATGTCGAGCGCCCGGGCCTGCTCGTCATTGATGTGTTGCGCGTGCCGGCGCAACTCAGCCAACAGCAGTTTTTTGAAGTGATGACGTTTCTTATGGTTCATCTGCGTTGGTTCAATGACGGGCACGAATTATACCGCGCAGTCGGGCGACGAAAAAGTCGCAATCACAGTCACAAACTTCAGTATCTGCATCTCGCATTAATACAGCGTGAAGCTTTGTCGTACACAGTTGCTTATCAAATGAGGCCTCTGCTTTCATCGGGCCACGATCGTGGAATTAACGGCCGGCGTCATTATCGCACTGGCAGCGATGATTTTTGTTGTCGCTCTGTTGTATTCGACGGTAGGGCACGCCGGCGCGTCCGGCTATCTGGCGGCAATGGCGCTCTTCAGCATCGCGCCAATGGTAATGAAACCGACTGCGCTGGTGCCACGCGAAATAATTTACTTTGCGCCGGCCGCGATCATCGGCGGATGGATCGGAACGCTCCTCGGCACGAGAGTGCTGCCGATCGCAGGTATCAGACGATGGCTGTCAGTCGTTCTGGTGCTGGCCGGCGGTAAGCTTCTGTGGGAAGCTATCGCGCTTCTGCTTCACAGATAAGTTCGGCCGCGAGCAACGGAATCGTCAATTCATGGTGGCCGGTGATCGCGAAACCTTTTCCCGCGCCGCCGGCGGTCGGCCGGCGCACTACATTCGTCAGTGGCCGATACGATTGGATGAAGTCAAAATTTGCCGTCGTGATGTCGCTGAGATCATGCCCGAGGTTGCGCACCAGCGTCACGCATTTTAGAAACACTTCCGGCAAAGTCACCGCCGATCCGATGTTTAGATAGACTCCGCCGCCGTTCATTCTGCGGACCACTTCTGCCAACAGACGAAAATCAGTATGCGAAGTCGCTCCGAACGCGGCGCCATCTGCGGCGGGATGAAAATGCGCGATGTCGCCGCCGATCGTGAGATGCGCGGTAAACGGAACCTTTAATTTGTAAGCCGCGCACAAAAGCGAAATCCTTTCATGCTGCGGTTTCAGGGCCAGCAGCGCTCGCCCCATCGCTTCACCCAGACCGATCTGATCGCGCGCGCCCTGCTTCGCCGCCTCGTTAAGCAATCTTCCGGTCTCTTCAGCGCCGCCGAACGCTCCTTCACCCAACGTTGCATCCACATCTTCTGAAGTCGATCCAGCCATGGCGATCTCGGCATCGTGAATCAGCACCGACCCGTTGCCGGCAATCGCATTCACGAAACCGCGGTCCATCAGATCGATGATGATCGGAGAGAGGCCTGTCTTGATCACATGTCCGCCGATTCCCCAAACAATCGGCCTACCAACTGCACGCGCGCGTCGCATCCGAGCAGCGATCTCGCGAATGCTCTGCGCCGCCAGAATGTTCGGAAAGGACCGCAAATAATCGCGGAGTGACGATGCGCCGGTGATCGGCCTGGCGAAATCAGCGACGGTCACTTTACTCGCGCGAGATGAGAGCGGATAAGTACGAACTTCCGCCAGGTCAATCGGTTGCAGGTCTTCGTAGATGGACATCGGCGGCGGAGTATACCACTTACTGATCACGCGTAGTGGGGCTGTGACGAGAACCATTCCGCTTAACACTGCCGTTCAACAGCGGCTTCAGCACCGCCCCGGTGTGCGAACGCTTCACCGCCGCAACTTCTTCCGGCGTGCCACTGGCGACCACGCGGCCACCCTGCGCGCCGCCTTCCGGGCCGAGGTCGATGATGTAATCCGCACTCTTGATCACGTCGAGGTTGTGTTCGATGACGATTACGGTGTTGCCCACGCTGACCAGGCGTTGCAGCACGTCGAGCAACTTGTGCACGTCAGCAAAGTGCAGACCGGTCGTCGGTTCATCGAGAATGTAGATCGTTCGTCCGGTGGCTCGTTTGGAAAGCTCCTTCGCCAGCTTAATGCGTTGCGCTTCACCGCCGGACAGCGTCGTCGCGGACTGGCCCAGTTTGATGTAGCCAAGTCCCACGTCGAGCAGCGTCTGCAGCTTTGGTTTAATTTGCGGAATGTTCTCGAGCAACGGCAGCGCTTCTTCAACGGTGCTGTCGAGCAGCTCGGCGATCGACTTGCCTTTGTATGTCACGGCCAGCGTTTCGCGGTTGTAGCGCGCGCTGCGACAAACGTCGCACAGCACGTAAACGTCAGGCAGAAAATTCATTTCGATGCGCTTGAGGCCTTCGCCTTCACAAGCTTCGCAGCGGCCGCCTTTAACATTGAATGAAAAACGGCCGGGCTTGTATCCGCGCTCGCGCGATTCGGGCAGCATGGCGTACAGCTCGCGAATCGGCGTGAACAGGCCGGTGTACGTCGCCGGATTCGATCGCGGTGTGCGCCCGATCGGCGACTGATCGATTTCGATCACCTTATCGATGTGCTCCAGGCCTTCGATGGCCGTGAAGGCGCCGGGCTCTTCCAGCGAACCGTATAAGTTTCGCGCCAGCGCGCGGTAGAGAATGTCGGCGACGAGGGTTGACTTGCCCGAACCGGAAACACCCGTGACGACGGTCAGCAGGCCGAGCGGGAAAGTCACGTCGATCGATTTCAGATTATGATGATGCGCCCCGCGCACGACAATTGATTTGCCGTTAGGCGGACGCCGCTCAGAGGGGACCGGGATTTTTCGGCCACCGCTGATGTAGAGACCGGTCACCGATTCCGGGCTGCTGGCGATCGCCTCAGGTGGACCAAGCGCGACGAGCGTGCCGCCGTGAGTACCGGCCCCCGGCCCCAGATCGACAACATAATCAGCCCGGCGAATCGTTTCCTCGTCGTGCTCGACGACGAGGACTGTGTTACCGAGATCGCGCAACGCGGCCAGCGTGTCGAGCAGGCGCATGTTGTCGCGCGGATGCAAACCTATCGAAGGCTCATCCAGTACGTACAGCACGCCTCTGAGTTGCGACCCGATCTGCGTCGCCAGACGAATCCGCTGCCCTTCGCCGCCGGACAAAGTTGCCGACGGACGATCCAGAGTGAGATAGCCAAGCCCAACTGTTTCCAGGAAACGAAGTCGCGATTTGATCTCGCGCAGCACCAGGCCCGCCACCTTCTCTGCCCGCGTATCCAGCTTCACCCGATCGAAGGCCTTGATGGCATCGCCAATCGTCATCGAGGTGTAATCGGCGATCCCGTGACCTCCGACGCGCACGGCCAGCGAATCAGATCGCAGACGTCGCCCGCCGCATTCCGTGCACACGCTCGGCGAAACCATCTCTTCGATCGCCGCGCGAACTTTTTCTGACGGCGCATCGTCCAGACGTTCGCGCAACCACGGCAACGCGCCGCGCCAGGGGCCCTTGTACGAGTACAAGCCCTGCCGAAATTTCAGTTGCGCTGAGAGGCCGTGCAGGAAACCGCCACGCACCTCGGCCGGCAAATCTTTGAAAGCAACACCCGCGGGTGCCTTGAAATGATTGACGACAGCCACGAGCGCGCTGCGCAAATAAGCGGAACCAGACTTGTCGGCATCGCCCATGAACGGAAGTTGCTCGGCCGGCTTCCCGGCGTCGTGGATCAGCTTGGCTGCGTCAATTTGCAGGACCGTTCCCAATCCATGACAGTGACGGCAGGCGCCGTAGGCGGAATTGAACGAGAACGAGCGCGGCTCGAGCGGCGGCACGTTGATGCCGCAGTTCACGCACGCCATTTTTTCGGAGTAGAGCTTCTCTTCGCCATCGATGATTGAAACCAAAACCGCGCCACCAGTCAGCTTCAAAGCGGTGCGAATTGATTCTCCCAGCCGCTCGTTAATGCCCGGCTTGATCAGCAGACGATCGATCACCGCTTCGATTGAATGGTTGCGGCGTTTATCGAGCCGAATCTCTTCGTCGAGCGATCGCAATTCGCCGTCGACTCGCGCGCGAATGAAACCATCGCGGGCCAGCTTCGCGATCTCTTTCTTGAATTCGCCTTTGCGGCCACGCACGATGGGCGCCAGAATCATGACGCGCTCGCCTTCCGGCAGAGCCAGCACGCTTTGCAGAATTTGATCGACGCTCTGGCGGGTGATCGGCTGCCCGCACTTTGGACAATGCGGCTGTCCGATCGATGAAAACAGCAAACGCAGGTAATCGTAGATTTCAGTAACAGTTCCGATGGTGGAACGGGGACTGCGGGCGACGGTTTTCTGCTCGATCGAAATCGCCGGCGACAGCCCTTCGACTGAATCGACGTCAGGCTTTTCCAATTGATCGAGAAATTGCCGCGCGTATGCCGACAGAGACTCTACGTATCGCCGCTGCCCCTCGGCATAAATCGTGTCGAAAGCCAGCGAAGATTTGCCGGAACCGGAAAGCCCGGTGATGACGGTCAATTTGTCGCGTGGGATGTCGACGTCGATGTTCTTGAGGTTGTGCTGGCGAGCCCCCCGGACGCTGATTCGATCTATTGCCATAGTCCTTGAAATCATGCGCGCACTGCACAGAGAAGAGTTTTACGCAGCGGCGAACCGCTTATCATAGCGTGCGCTCACACTACGCCGCAAGCGATTGACCGCTCGTCTTGACACTCGAAAATCGTAAACCTAGACTGCGTGTGTCACGGAGCAAACGAATTGAACCTGCCAAATGCGCTGACGCTGTCCCGCATCTTCATCGTGCCATTATTGGTCGTGGTGATCCTGACTCCTGTCTCGGAGAATTGGCTGGGAGTGCCACGTTATTTGATTGGCATCAGCATTTTTGTGGCGGCTGCGCTCACTGATTATTTCGATGGCAAGATAGCGCGGAGCCGAAAGCAGGTATCGAAACTCGGAAAGCTGCTCGATCCCATCGCCGACAAGCTTCTCATCTCTGCTGCCTTGATCTCTTTGGTCGAGCATCAACTGGCGCCCGCGTGGGCCGTCGTCATCATCGTGGGCCGCGAGTTCGCCGTGACCGGGCTACGCTCCATCGCGGCGACTGAAGGCGTGGTGATTTCAGCTTCAAAGATGGGCAAGTTCAAAATGGTCGCCCAGGTGGTAACTGTCGGGTTGCTGATTCTTTCGATCTCTCCGGGCCAATCGCCGCACGTCTCGAATTTTGGTAAGCCGTTTCCGGCGATCACATTCTGGACCGTTCCCGAATTGCGCACCGCCTGGTCGCATCTCTTTGGACCGGAACCTACGACGTGGAATGACTGGCAGGTGCTGCTCTACACTGCCGGCCGCGCACTGCTTTGGGTCGTAGTAATTTCTTCATTCATTTCGATGTGGGGATACTTTCGAGCGTTCTTCACCGACGTCGTCAGGAAAGACAAACCGGCACTGAAACCAACTTCGTCGCCGGCGCCGAGCACGCAGTGAGTGTCAGTATCGCGAGCGGTAGCAAGCGGATCAATTGACTCTGATCGGTAGCCGTCGATTCCGCTCGCGGTACTGACACATCTTCGGCAAAAGCAAAAGGCTCTTCAGCATTCCTGCTGAAGAGCCTTAACTGTTTCGACCGAAGCCGCGACGCTACTGCTGTGGTTGCGGCGTTGGTGTCGCTTGCGGATCCGGCGCCCTTCGCAGAGTCGGTGGCGGAGCCGCCTTCGGATCGGTCTTCTGCGGATTGTCCGGAGTCGTCGTGGTCGTCGTCGGATCGTCCGGTGTCGGCTGTCTGCGCTTCAATGTCGGCCGTCCCGGTGTGCCGTCGTCATTGCCGGCAATCGCCCCATTCGAACTGACGCGTGCGTTTGACAAACGGAGCAGCCGGTTCTTCACGCGCTGAAACTCCGAAGAACTGATCACGTACTCTTCGCGTTCAGGAAAACGTGCCGCTAAAGCTATCGCAGACTGTCGCCGGTCGGCGGGAGCCGGATGATCCTGAAACATCCTCGCAATCGTGCCCGGCTTCTTTTTATTCTTGGCTTCCAGCTTCTCGAACATCGTGGCCATCGCGCCCGGATCGTAACCGGCGGCCCACATGTATTGAACGCCGAGTTTGTCAGCTTCTTCTTCGGCGCCGCGACTGAACTTCAGGAACGCCAGGCCTTCAAAAAACTGTCCGCCGTTATAGAGAACCTGACTGGCAATGGGAACGCCCAGCAGGATGGTCGCGAGCATTCCGTAATCGATAATCTCCATCTTGCGCTCGTTTTCCATGGCGTGACGGGCCGCGACGTGGGCGATCTCATGCGCCATCACACCCGCGAGTTCCGCTTCATTGTCTGCCGCCAGAATCAAGCCCTTGTTAACGTAAAAGAATCCACCCGGCAGTGCGAACGCATTAACTTCATCTGAATCGATGACGCGAATCGTAAACGGCACTTTCGCGTCCGAGTGCAGCACGATGTTCTGGCCCACACGGTTGACGTATTCGGTAATAATCGGATCGTCTACAAACTTCGCTTCCTTATCGACCTGTGCAGCCAGCATCCGGCCCATCTTCACTTCCTTCTCAGTGCCGGAAGCCAACTTGCCCCATAGCCCCTTGTTGATGTTCCGCTTCCCGATCATCTCGGGGTCGTCATTCGGGGACAACGGTCTCTTGGCCGCGGCCTGGGTCGTCTGCGGACTGGATGAAGCTTTCGCCTGATCCGTCGATGATGGCGCTGATTGTTTTTGGTCCGTGGTGGTGGTCGGAGCGGTCTGTTGGGCGGTTTTATCCTTGGTCTGACCCTGGTCCTTGCTCTGCTGTGGCGCCGCGAATGAACTTACACTGCCGATCCACAGGCTGGCTCCCAAGCCGAATGCGATGACGGCACGAGAGAGGTGAAATTTCATTGAAACCTCCAAAACTACATGGGGCCGGGAGAAAATGTTGTGACTCTTCTCCTCGGTGGGCCACCTCAGTCGAGCGACCCTTTGGTTTTTCCCGGGGGCAGCGCCCGAGGCTGCGGCACTGCAACGATTAAACGCACCGCTATGATGCGCACTTTGCTCAATAAGGTTGCGCCGCGAATCGGCGACCCGCTTTTTTCGTTGAGCTGTGTGGCATCGCGCGTCATTATACGCCACACCCAGGCAAAAACCTATGGAAATTGCTTGACGATCCGGCGACATGCTAGAGTCCGAGCCCACGCGAGGTAGCCAGTTGAGGACCCAGACAAAGAACCGCCGCGGCGCTTCGCCGGCGCGCCCGGAATCGAAAAAACTGTCGGTCGGGATAATCGGAGTCGGGCGCCTGGGATTGGCGCTCGGTCGAACGCTACGAAAGTCGGGCCATCCCATCACTGTCGCCATCGCGCGCACTGAAAAAAGTGCGAGACGTGCCGCGCGTCTGCTGGAAGCCAACGGCGTTTCATTGGGAACGAGAACAATCGATCAATTGAAAGATAAGCAGCGGGCCCTTCTGCAACAGAGTGATTTGCTAATTATCGCAACACCCGATGACGCCATTCCCCAGGTTGCCGGACAAATTGCCACATTGTTCGAGGCCCGCTCGAACGATCGCGATAAGAATCCACGCAACCGGGCCGTCGTCCTTCACACCAGCGGTGCACTTGCTTCAGACGTGCTCAAACCGATCAGAACGCGAGGGCTCGCCACCGGCTCATTTCATCCTTTGATTTCGATCGGCAGTTCCGTCGCTTCCGGGCGATCATTCTCGGGCGTGTACTTCTCTCTCGAAGGCGATCCCGCAGCCATTCGCGCGGGAAAGAAGTTGGTTCGCGAACTCGGCGGTAACAGTTTTGTGATAGATGCCCGGCGCAAGCCGCTGTATCACGCCGCGGCTTTGATGGCGTCGCCGAATTTGACGGCGCTGATCGACATCGCGGTTGAGATGATGAGCCACTGTGGCTTTTCGTCCTCTCAAGCCCGCAAGATGTTGCTGCCATTAATTATCAGCACCATCGACAATCTCAGATTCGAAGATACTCAAGCCGCTCTGACGGGAACATTCAAGCGTGGCGACGTTGCCACCGCGAAGATCCATCTCGACGCGATTGCATCAGAACGACTCACAGATGCGATGCAAGCTTACCTGACTCTCGGCAAGCGATCCTTAACGCTCTCAAACACTTCGGAGAAGAACAAACGCACCATCGAATCCCTCTTGAACGAGGCGATGAGTCGTTCGTGGCGCCGCTGATCACTCCAACCTATCGATTGATCGAGGCATCAAACTCCCGTTCTGGTAATTAACAAGTCTTAACAAAATAGTTGGAACCTGATCTAACTCTCGTGCGTCTCTGTTTATACCCAGACTCGAAATGTTTAGCTCACGGTTTCTTATTACATACATAAAAGGGAATAATCATGAGTACGACTCAAGCAGCTCTTCTAGACTCCATGTCCAAATCGCCACTGCGCGGGCTTCCTTCGCGCAAGGCAGTAGCCGCCGACCGGCTGCACAACATCAGACAGATGGCTTCGGCTTTGATTGAAGAAGCCGAATTGCTCGAACACGAAAATGGGCTGGCTGAGACCTCAGCCACGGTCGAAGCCCTGAACCTGAAATCACGCCTCGACTTTTTTGATGAGGTCCGCCGTTTCGAAGTACGTTTGATTAGCCGAGCTCTGGAAGTGACGGGCGGCAATCAAGCACGCGCCGCCAAGTTGTTAGGTTTGGGAACCACCACTCTCAACTACAAAATCAAGGCTTACGAAATCAAAGCCGCCTAGCACCTTCAAATCGCCCGGGCTAGTTGACCGCTTCCGATTCTTCGGGAGCGATCAACTGCTGCTCGGTGACTGTCAGGATACGCTCGTCGAACAGGTTGGAATCGACCAGCGTCTGCACCACATACTCGCCTGAAACCGGAAAAGTCACGTTTACAAAGAAGCTGATGTTATCAGCCGAACCATGACTGATTTCGAAGCGCGCCGGCTGTGAAACGACCAGGGCCTGGTGCCGATCCGGCAGCAGGATTCTCACTTCCGACAAGTGCACACCATCGCCGCGCCAATGATTAACGACCGCAAGTTTGGGCAGCCACACCGGCATTTGCGGCACGATGATCGTCTGGAAGACTCCCATGTACGAAAGCTTGTTACCAACTTCCAACCGCACGTCATCGCAAAAGAGTGTGTAGGCCAGTTCGAGTTTCTCGTTTTGTGTGTCTGCCATTTGAACTATCCTAGCATCTTTTTGAACGCGGCCTCATCGAGGACCGTCACGCCAAGCTGATTTGCCTTATCGAGTTTCGATCCGGGATCCGCTCCTGCCAGAACATAGTCAGTCTTCTTGCTCACCGATCCCGTGACGCGGCCGCCGCGCGCTTCGATCAATTCGCGCGCTTCGTCGCGCGTCAGACCAGGCAACGTGCCGGTTAAGACGAACACCTTGGTTGCGAATATCTGCTCGGCTGTTTGACGAGCCGGCGTTTCCTCCAGCGTCGTGACCACGCCCGCCCGCGTGAGTCGATCGCATAGTTGCCTGTTGCCCGCGTCCGCGAACCAGTCGTGAATACTCTGAGCCATGGTCAGGCCAATCTCATGAATATCGTCGAGTTCTTCAACCGTGGCGCCGGCCAGACGATCCAGCGATCCAAAATGCCGCGCCAGGATGCCGGCCGTGCGTTCGCCGACGTGACGAACACCAAGTCCATAAATCAAATGCCAAAGGTCGCGCGTTTTGCTTTCTTCGATCTGCGCCAAAACGTTCGACGCCGACTTCTTCGCCATGCGATCGAGTGAAGCCAGATCGTCGAGACTCAACGCATAGAGATCGGCTACATCTTTAACCAGCTTTCGATCGAGTAGCTGCTCAGCCAGGGCCTCGCCCAGCCCTTCGATTCTCATAGCGCGGCGCGACGCGAAGTGCAGGAGGCGGCCAATCAACTGAGCGCCGCAGTCGGCCGCGATACAACGCGACACCGCTTCACCTTCGGGACGGGAGATCAGGCCGCCGCAAACCGGGCATTTGGTCGGCATGCGAAACTTTTTTTCTTTGCCGGTGCGTTTCGATTCGATCACCTTGACGACTTTCGGGATCACATCACCGCCGCGCTCGACCAGCACGTAGTCGCCAATTTTCAAACCGAGTCGCTCAATCTCGTCTTCGTTGTGCAGAGTCGAACGCGACACCGTGACCCCGCCGAGTTGCACCGGCTCGAGCATCGCGACCGGCGTCAGCGCGCCGGTCCGTCCCACCTGCACGACAATATCGTTCACTTTCGTGGTCGCTTGTCTGGCGGCGTACTTGTAAGCGACGGCCCAACGCGGCGCTTTGCCCGTCGCGCCGAACTGTTCCTGCATCTCGGTCGAATTTACCTTCACAACGACGCCGTCGATCTCATAATCGAGATCGTCGCGCTTGGCTTCCATCTGATTACAAAACTCGACTACCTCGTCGATGGTTTTGCAGAGCGCGCGATTCGGATTGACCTTAAATCCCGCTTGCTCGGCCCAATTCAGCGCGTCCCAGTGCGTCGCGAATGCTTTCTTCCGGCCGGCGAATACGTCATAGGCGAACATCTCCAGCCGCCGTCGCGCGGTGATCGAGGGATCGAGTTGTCGAATCGTTCCCGAAGCGGCATTGCGCGGATTCGCAAAGCGCGCCTCGCCTGCTTCTTCGCGTTCCTGATTAATCCGTTCGAAGATCCGCCGCCCTAAATAACATTCGCCGCGGACTTCGATCTCGCGCGCGATCTTTTCCGCTGCGCTCCGGAGTTTCAGAGGGACACTGCGAATCGTCCGCACGTTGGTAGACACATCTTCGCCGCGAGATCCATCGCCGCGCGTGACGCCACGCACGAACGACCCGCCTTCGTAATGCACCGACAAGGACAAGCCGTCAATCTTCAACTCAGCGACGTATTCCGGCGACTGGCCACCGGCCAGCTTGCGGCACCGCTCATCGAACGCGCGCAATTCATCGATGTTATAGCTGTTGTCGAGCGACAGCATCGGCACGCGATGGATGAATTCGGGGAAGCCTTCGGCGGGCCGGCCGGCCACGCGCTGCGTCGGACTGTCGGGAGTGATCAGATCAGGGTGCTTCGCTTCCAAATTGCGAAGCTGCTGCATCAACGCGTCATATTCCCGATCGGAAATCTCAGGATTTTCCTGCAGGTAATACAATTCATCGTGATGACGAATTTCATCGCGCAGCGCTTCGATATTTTTTTCTGCGGATCGTTGCGGCAAGGCTTTTATGAAGAATAGAACAAGTACCGAGGCCGTTCAGAATGCCGGTCGAAGGCCCGACAGACAAAACCTTCGCTGAGAGTTTGCACAAATTCGTTGCGGACGCGCTGTACTTCGCGCTTCGCGTTTTCCGGATCGCTTTTCAGCAGCGCCGTGAAATCCGCGGGAATCTCAACCGCCCGTTCGGCATCGCCCAAAGGGAATTCGCCACGGCGTGAAAACGCTTCAACGCGCGGATCGTTAAGGTCCCAACTCGCAAACAGACGGTCACTGTCCAGGCCGCTCACGCTTCCCTTCTCTGCCGGGTCGGTCGAGTAATCGGTGCCGTAAAAGTTCGGCGCGTACTCGCGCACGACGACGCCCAGGCGATTCAAATTGAAATGAGCGTTGCGCCCTCGCATTGGTTCAAAGGTCCACTTGATGTAATCGCGCCCTTCGTTCAGAGCGCGCGTCCGCTGCGCCCACTTCAACTGCGCGCCGACGCCCTTATTTTGGAACGCGGCGTCGACCGCCATCATGTGCGAATAACCAAAGATGTAATCGTCTTTGACGGCCGCGAGGTGATGCACAAAACCGATCAGCTTGCCTTCGACGAATGCCCCCAGGGTCCAGCCGCCCGCACGATTTGAAACAATCAGATGTCGCCGCGGAGAAATTTCCAGGTCCGGCAAACCGAATACTTCGCGCTGCAACCTGATGCAGGCATCGTACTCTTCAATCGTCGAGACTTCGCGGATGTCGATGTTAGGACGAACTGAATCAGTTGACATAATCGCTGCGGGAACTGCGAATCATATCATGAGATTTCGATGAGTATTGAAGGACTTAACGAGTTACTTGGATCGTGGCCGCGCTTCCACCCGCGACAGCTCGGACAGTTCGGTCAGCGTCCTTTGCAATTGCTGCGCGGAATTCTGTATGCGTTCGCAGAAGTTGCGTTGGGAATCGGACAACTCTTCCTGGCTCAGGAGAATTTCCGAGAAACCAAGGATGGAAGTGAGTGGCGTGCGCAGTTCGTGCGCGAGATGGGCCATTGAGGCCGAACGCCATTCGGTGAGGTCGAGCAGCTCGCGGTTCTGGGCCTTGAGCCGCGCGTTTTCGTCCTCAAGTGAATTACCGTCCTGAGTAGATTTTCGGCGCTTAGTTGCGGCGACACTTCTGGAATTAACACGTCCCATACTCAATAAGCGCGAAACCAAGGTCCGAAGGACCGCCATTTAATAGCCATGGCCGTAAGGCCGTGGCCGTGCAAGAACAGCAGCCCGAGCGCCGAAGGTGCGGAATTCAAACGGATATCACGAGAATGCCGGTCCTTGCGGGCCTTCAATTTATCTTTGCCTTCGACCCACGGCCTTACGGCCGCGACTACTAAATGACGCGCCTGCGGCGCTGTCTTAGCGTAACGGCATCTCAGTTACGTCAAGTACTCTCCTGAAAAACCGTATGCTGTTACTGTCCGCCTAACGCAGCCGTGACGGCGCGCGCTTCTTCCTGCAACGCGGCGTTCGCGCTCGCCTCACTTGTCTCTTCCTTGCCCGATGCCGACGATTGAAGTTTCGCCGATCCACCGGCGGCCGGCACCAAACGATAATCGAATTTGGCTTCCGCCTTACCTGAGCCGCCGCCACCGATGCCTACGGCGCCACCTAACATGCCGCCGAGTTTCTTGCCCGTCGAAGGCGCTTTGAACGTCGATATATCGGTGAACAGGATGTAGGTGCAGCCCTTGGCTTTCGCTTCCATCGCAGCTTCACTCGCCGACGATGCGCTCAACGCAACCGCGTCGATGCCGTTGCCGGACAGGGTCGCGATCAACTGTTGTCGCAGTTCATCGGTCGAGACCGAAGCCTTGGCTTTGTTATTGAACTCGACGATGCCTACTTTCGGTCGCGCGGCCGCCGGGTTCGACATATTCCCCGGCCTGTTTGACGACATGTTCGACGTCTGGGTTCCGCCCTGGTTCGCTTCCTGCTGGCGCGCCATGTTCATCGCGTCGCTCATCGAGAATGAATACATCTCCTGCGAGTTGTTGACTTGCGTATAACCGGCGGGCACATCGAACAGCGCCGCGTCCAGCGATTGTCGCGATAGCTCGATGACTTCCTTCGACATCGTCATGGTAAGGCTGCCGTCGGCTCCGTACATCTTTATCGTTTCCATTAATGGATAACCGAGATTGGCTGCGCCCGTACGCTTGTAGCGGTACGAGTCACGACAACCACCAGTGGGCATCCGACTCGGCGCTTGCGGTGGCCGATCGGGTCCGCAATTCAGACCGTACTCGAGATTGATGTACCAGCCGTCTCGCTCCATCTTCATGTTGTTCGGATTGCAGGCGTCCGGCGACGATTCCATCATCATCGTCTGCCTCATGTGCCGCGCGGTAAAGCCGAACATGTCCTTGCGCTCGCCGGTGTCGACCGTGTTCATGGTCACCGTCACCACGCCGCCGCGTCGCGAGGGCCCGCCGCTGACAGGACCGGCCGATGCCGGCGGCGCTTCGCCTTCGCCGGTGTCCATTGGCTCAATCATGTATTTGCGAGCGTTGTCATTGATTCTGATCGTGCGCTTCAAATCGCACTCGGTGATCGTAGTCATGCCCATGCCCGCAGGCATGCCCGGCATGCTCGTCTCGCTGCGTTCGCGCATCCCTTTGATCATGGTCGTGCTGGTCATCTCCTGACCCTGACCCATGGTCTGCTTGATCGTGATTTTGAAGTCGCCAGTGATTGGCTTGTCGGTCTGCGGCCGTTGCGCCAGAGAGATTGCCGTGATCGAAGTAAGAGCGAAAAGAATGGTAATTAATACGGTAATTCTGAGCTTCATTATTTCTCCAGATGATTATTTGATCGGCCCGGGGGACGAGAGGAAACTATCAAAAAGTAGACACTTACTCAAGAATGAATGCTGCGGCTCGCGTGATTTGAGTCACAAGTGACGGAAACCAACCTTCGCATGTCACAACGGCTTCCAGCGCGTGAGGAATTTAACGAGGTCCTTTTTCAACATGCGGCGGGCCGCTTCAAACTCACCTTCGCCGCTGCTGTACAAGATTTTTCCGTCCTCATCCAGCACCGCCACCGCCGGCACGCCTTTGTCCAGAGGAATCTTGTATTGCCTGACCAACTCCCCATTCTTCGCGCCTTCACCGATGTCGACATGAACCAGCAAATATTTCGCATCGACGATCTTTCCCGCGTCGCCTTCATGCAGTGCGTGGTCCAACACGTGGCAGTCGTAGCACCAGTCCGCGCCAAAGACGAGCAGCACACGTCGATGTTCCGAAACAGCCCGCGTCAGCGCTTCCTGAATCTCTTTGCTGGCATCGGGGTGGGCCCCATAAAGACCCGTTGTCGGTTTCACTGAGGTCAGCAGGTCATTATCAGGAGCCGGCTGCTGGGCCAAAGCCGTTGCCCAACATACGAGAATCGCGGCAACAATCGAGGTCAATTGGTTCGTTATGTCCATCAGAGACCATTTACTCATAAAAAACCCCGGCGCGCAGTAGAAAAGTTGTCGTGGCCTGCGAACGCTTCTGATATCATTGCCCCGCGAAAGTCTTTTCCAGAGTTAGATCGATCAGCTTGGTTTTGCTGTCCTACGAATGAAGCTCGTAAAGATCACATTTGACGACCTGCGATCGTCGCTGGGAGACTTTGGCCCTCAAAGGCTCGCCAAGCTCGGCCTGGGATCGACAAATTACTGGCTCACGTTCATCAGCGATCCTTTGACCGTTCTCTTTTTCATCTTCTGGGAAATATTTATTCTGCGCAGCCGGCCGTGGCTGGTGGGACTCACTTTCCTGACGGGGCTGGTCACGTGGACGTTCGTCGAATATGCCTTCCACCGGTGGATTTATCATAAAGGAAGTACGGCCGCACATGCCGGACATATGGTCCATCACGAGTCGCCTGAGATCCTGATCGCTATGCCATGGTTCGTGGTGACCACGGTTTTCGGCGCTCTGTGGTACGTGACCACACAGTTCGTGCAAGCCCATCACGTGTTGAGCATCGCCGCCGGGATACTTCTGGGATTCGTCCTGTACGGCATCTTTCATCACGTCCTGCATCGTTTCGAGTTTCAGTTTCGC
>Ga0207511_100072_pt1 | contig 24530 bp, 22 predicted proteins | sample NitcycUWRSCHO22C_FD_188265 | JGI IMG/M metagenome (GOLD analysis project Ga0207511, IMG submission 188265) | Soil microbial communities from Arlington Agricultural Research Station in Wisconsin, USA - Nitrogen cycling UWRJ-SCHO22-C (SPAdes) | ecosystem: Environmental > Terrestrial > Soil >... | reverse complement strand
GCGGTGACGCGCGGAGAAACTCTGCTGGAGACGATCTCTGGTGACGCGTCGATCTCTCATTCTACGAATTTGCTCGAGATGATCGACTGCGCACTACGAAAGGCCGGCGTGCTGCTGGCCGACATAGAATTGTTCGCAGTGGCTTCCGGACCCGGGAGCTTTACCGGACTGAGAATCGGGCTAGCGACCGCCAAAGCCTTCGCGGTACACCTGCGCCGAGAAGTCATCGGCGTGTCAACGTTGGCGGCCGTCGCTCACGCATCGAAGCTCGACGGGAATATCGTCGCGCTGTTGCCTGCAGGGCGTGGTGAAGTCTTCGCCCAGAGGTTCATACTGCACGAAGGAATCGTAGCGCCAGTTGATGAACCACAACACTTGAGCCCCGGCGCCGTGCGCGAAAAATATGCGACGGTTGAAGCGTTGCAATTCGCCGGCGACGGCGTGCCAATGGTCAAGAACTCGATAAGCCAGAACGAGACATCTGTCTTGTTCGCATCGGAATCCCCGATTCTGGCGCCGTCAATTGCGGTGCTCGGTTATCGCGAGTACCGGGAAGGCAAGGCAGTACCGCCAGAGAATCTACAGGCCGTTTATGTCAGGGCCTCTGACGCGGAAATCAACGAACGATGGCAGAAACAGCAACAGCCAGCGAACCAGTAAACTTTTTAATCGACCGCATGACCGAGCACGATCTGGTCGAAGTCTGCGCGATTGAAGCGATGAGCGAGCTGAGCGCCTGGGGTTGGGACGCTTATTACAACGAGATGCGGTCGCACCTCGACACCATCATGCTGGTGGCGCGTCTCGATTCGACTCAATCGGAATATCAGCTGGCCGGGTTTATCGTGGCGCGGCTGATTGCTGACGAATTGCATGTGAACAACGTGGCGGTCAGACCCGAATTCCGGGGCCGGGGATTGGGCTCGATGCTTCTGCAAACGACTCTCCAGCAAGGGCATCTGCGAAATGCAAAGATTGCTCAATTGGAAGTTCGGGCGAACAACACCGCCGCGCAGAGTCTGTATCAACGATGCGGTTTTGAGGTCGTCGGGCGCCGCAAGAATTACTATCGGGCGCCGACTGAGGACGCGCTGTTGATGAGTCTCTCGTTTACGTGACTCAGGTCACAAGCCAAAGACTTTTGGAAGGGATTTGCGACACGATTCATCTTGATTTAACGCGACGCGTTGGGATAACATTTCGGCCATGACGAACTGCCCCAGGCAATTCTCATCCGCAAGCACTTTCTTTCCAACCCCAACTATCGAGAGGAGAATACTGATATGGAAATGACGAAGGCGGACAGCCTGAAAGAGGAATTGATGGCGAGCAATCCCGAGTTCCGGGAAATGGCTCGCGAACATGGGCGATACGAAGAGCGTTTGAGTGAATTGTCCGCACTTACATATCCGAGTGACGAAGAACAGTTGGAAGAAGTCACGCTAAAGAAAAAGAAGCTTGCTCTCAAAGACCAGATGTATTCATTGATGCTCCAGGCTGAGAAAGACGGCACCGAGCACTGAAATTCTGCCGCGCCAGTTTGCCGCGCGGCTTTTCAATTAAAGGTCAGTACCATCCGCGTAAGCGGATGAATCTAAGAAGTTCCTGGAGGACAGTTCGCTTTAACCCACCCGCTGACGCAGGTGGTACTGACTTTAAGCCTTTTGAACGGGGCCCACAGGCAAGGCTGTTGAGCCCCGTTTTGTTGTCAGGAAGTCAACTATTCGCTGATGGTTCGTGACGGTTTTCCATACGTGGTTGTGCCCGCTCTTTTGGCTACGAGCTTCATGGGAGCGGCGTTCTGGATCGGCTGGTTTGCGATCGGGGGGGCTGTCCTAATGTTTCTCCTGATGGGCTTCATGATGTATTTCTTCCGCGATCCGCACCGCTCAATTCCGCTGGAACCAGGAATCGTCGTCGCCCCGGCGGACGGCAAAGTCACAATTGCCAGCCAAGCCACCGCCGAAGAGCCGCACGCCCTGGTGAGTATCTTCCTTTCACCGCTCGACGTGCATATCAACCGCGCGCCCATCGAAGGCGAAATCGTCGATATCAGCTACAAAAGAGGCAAATTTTTAATGGCGACGAAAAATGAATCGCGCCTGCTCAATGAGCAAAACTGCCTGACCATCGTGGGTTCGGAGATCACGGTCAAATGCGTTCAGATTGCCGGCGTGCTGGCCCGGCGCATTGTTTGTTGGAAGCAGCGCGGCGAGAGAGTAAAATGCGGCGAGCAATTTGGCATGATAAAGTTCAGCTCGCGCACCGACCTGTTGATGCCCGCGAATGTCGAGCTATTGGTTAAGATAGGCAGCCGCGTGAAGGGCGGCGAAACGATTATCGGACGAATCAAGAATTGAACGTAAGCAGATTCCAGACTGGACCAAGACTGGGACCGGCGCCGTCGCCGCCCGGCCGTAAGGGCCTGAAGAAGGGCGTGTACCTCGTGCCGTCGTTCTTTACGGCACTGAACATTCTCGCCGGCTTCTATTCGTTGATGATGACGATGAGCGCCTTTCGCTTTCTGCAGTTCGACCAGGTCGATTCGACCAAGATGCGTCTGGACAACGCGGCGATCGCGATTGGTCTGGCGTTCGTGTGCGACATCCTCGACGGCCGCATCGCGCGCATGACGAAAACGGCGACCGAGATCGGCATTCAACTCGATTCGCTCGCCGATATCGTTTCGTTCGGACTGGCCCCGGCCTTTCTCGCTTACGTGTGGGGCTTCGGCACGACTTTGGAAGGTTGGACGAATGGCCGACAGGTCGCCTGGTTCGTGTCTTTCATGTTCGTCATTTGCGGCGGCTTCCGCCTGGCTCGATTCAACGTGCAGGCATCGCGGCCGCGTCCGCTGGCTGAGGGCACACCAAAAGTCGATAAGAAGAGTTTCGTGGGTCTGCCGATTCCGGTGGCGGGTTGCTTGATTGCGGCAATCGTCCATTTCACACCGACGCCATTAGTTAAGCACGGTCCCAAAGCTCCGGTGCTGGCCATCGTGATGATGGTGCTGGTGGCTTTCCTCGCGCTGCTGATGGTGAGCACGCTCCGTTTTACCAGTCTCAAGGGCATCGGCACGGGCCGCAAGGACGCGCGTCTGGTGATCGGGTTGATAGCCCTAATCGGATTAATCTATCTCTATTCTCAGTGGGTACTTCTCATCCTGGTCTCGGCATACCTCGTTCATGGACTGCTGCTGCGTGGCATTACCTCCTTCGCCCGTCGCGGTCCTGACAAGCAGCCACCCGAAATGCGCGAAGTCTAAAACCTTGAAATATTTAAATTGCTTTAGCTCTAGCTGCTTGCCTTTGGCTTTAGCTAATTGCCACTAGCTTTAGCTAATTGCCACTAGCTTTAGCTAATTGCCACTAGCTTTAGCTAGTGGGCCTAAGAGATAAAAGAAGGGGATTGGCTTTAGCCAAATCCAAAGAATAGAGTTTCCATCTAGGCCTGGCCCAACCCTTTGGCTAAAGCCGATTGTAAATAAAGTTCTCGCTTCCACTAGCTGAAGCTAGTGGCAAAGCTGAAGCTAGTGGCAAAGCTGAAGCTATTGGCAGTCAGCCGGTGGGAACTTATCAACTAGCGTTAGCTACTTGCGAGTTGCGCTCGAGAACGCGAGCAGTCCGTGCGGGATTGTGATCAGAACCAGGTTGTTCACCGAAACCGGAGCGGCCGAGCTGCTGTTTTCTTCCCCGAGCGGCAGAGTGTTCGCCGTTTTGCCGTCGCGCAGATTCAAAACGATCGCCTGATCGGTTGAGAAGGGTGTGAACAGCGCGCCATCGGCCGATGTGATTGGCCGCGCCGAGATTCGCCCCGGAAGTTGCCTGCGCCAAACCAGCGACCCTTTGTTCAGCGACAACAAATAAGCAAAATTATCGAGAGATGCAGCCAGCACGCCGTTAGGCACGACGGTCACTGCTTGCACCGACGCTCCGGTCCGGCGGTGCCACAGCAGTTTCTTTCGTGATTCACTGTACGCGTAAACGTTGCCGTCATTCGATCCGAAGTAGACAACGTTGTCGAAGACCGCAGGAGTGCCCTGAATAGCGCCCGCTGCTTTGTATTGCCACACGACCTCTCCGGTCTTCACATTCAGCGCGCGGATCGTCCCGGCTTTGCTTCCAAAATAGACATGGTCGCCGGCGACCAACGGTTGCGCCGTAAACTCTTCCTGGTAGTGAGTGCTCCAAAGAACCAGTCCGGTGTGTTTGTCGAAAGCATAGACGTTGCCGTCAGCACTCGCCCCGAACAACGCTGCGGCATCGACTGATAGCCCAGCGGTGATGGCAACCGGCAGCAAGTTCATCCAAAGCGTAACGCCCGTGGTCTTGCTCAACGCGCGCAAGGTCCCGCCCTGGAGTTGTTGCGTCGGCTCGCCATAACGTTGGGCCACGAACACGCTTCGCTCATCGACCACTGGCATCGTCGAAAAGACACCGCCGGCTTCGGCCTTCCAATTCAGTTTCCCATCGCTCGCGTTCAGCGCCATCAGAACGCCCGAGGCCAGTGGAAAGAAAACCGTATGCTCATCGGCGGCCGGCGTGAAGTCAGTCGTCTGGTCCGTCTGATAGCGCCAGGCAACCGACAAAGGCTGCGACAGGATTAGCCCTTCATCCCTGCGAGGTCCATCGGATTTTCCGAACGACCCGAGCGGGGTTGACAGGCAAGCCAGCACGATGCAGACAAGAATTCCGGCGCGTGTGGGTGAGGATTTGGATTGGTCGTGTCTCAAGCGGTCTTTCTTTTTTCGTGAACAGATTTGGCTGCGTTGGACGTCAACTCTATAATCCCAGGTTCCAATCCATCAGCAGCTTTGACGTTCAATCTATCTCGGAGGTTTTCTTTTTTTGCCAACCGATGCTCACGAAAGAGTAATCATACTCGACTTTGGCTCTCAGTACACTCAGTTGATCGCGCGGCGCATTCGCGAAGCGGGCGTCTATTGCGAAATCCTGCCCTTCCATACGCCCTCAGCCCGGATTAGAGAAATCAAGCCGCGCGGACTGATTCTCTCGGGCGGACCTGCGTCGGTGTACGAAGAAGGCGCGCCGCATTCAGAGCCGTCGTTAATCAACGAAGCGGATTTCCCCGTGCTCGGAATCTGTTACGGGCTGCAATTGGTGGCCCAGCAGTTGGGTGGCGAAGTGAAAGCTTCGGGAAGTCGCGGATACGGCTACGGCCGCCTGACAGTCGTAGACGGCACCACGAAACTCTTCGCCGGACTGCCTAACGAACTGGACGTTTGGTTGAGTCATGGTGACCGGGTAACTCAACTGCCTTCCGGTTTTCACATGACAGCTAAGACCGATGAAGGTGTGAATGCCTTTGAAAATCCTGAGCGAAACATCTACGGCGTGCAGTTCCATCCCGAAGTGGCACACACGCCTCTGGGCGCGCAGATTCTGCGAAATTTTCTGTTTGAGATTTGCAAGTGCCGCGGTGACTGGTCGCCGGCCGCGGCCATCGACGAACAGGTCGCGCGCATTCGCGAGACGGCCGGCGAAAACGATCGCGTGATTTGCGGCATCTCAGGCGGCGTCGATTCTTCAGTAGCCGCGGCGCTCGTGCATCGGGCCATTGGCGATCGGCAAACGTGCCTGTTCATTAACAACGGGTTGTTGCGCGAAGGTGAATTCGAAACCGCTTTGTCTCTGCTAAAGCAGAGCGTGCATTTGAATATCGTCGGCATCGATGCCAGCGAAACATTTTTGAAAGCACTCGCAGGCGTTGTCGATCCGGAACAGAAACGAAAGATCATCGGCGCGACCTTCATCGAGGTCTTTGATGAAGAGGCAAATAAGATTGGCGACGTTAAGTACCTGGTGCAGGGAACTCTCTATCCCGACGTCATCGAATCAGTTTCCGTCCGCGGCCCGTCCGTCACCATCAAGAGCCATCACAACGTCGGCGGTCTGCCGGAGAAGATGAATCTCAAGCTGATCGAACCTTTGCGCGAACTATTCAAGGATGAAGTGCGCATCATCGGCCGCGAACTCGGCGTCCCCGAAGAGATTCTCAATCGCCATCCTTTCCCCGGCCCCGGACTCGCCGTGCGCGTGCTCGGCGACATTACCGCAGAGCGCTTGAAGATCCTCCGTGCCGCCGATCGAATCTTCGACGAAGAACTCCGCCGCGCAGATTTGTACGGCGCCGTCTGGCAAGCGCTAGCCGTGCTCCTCCCGGTTGCGACCGTCGGCGTAATGGGCGACGAGCGCACCTACGAACGCGTCATAGCCCTGCGCGCAGTCACCAGCGTAGACGGCATGACCGCCGACTGGGCCCGCCTCCCGCACGACCTGCTCGCCCGCGTCTCATCCCGAATCGTTTCCGAAGTCAAAGGGGTGAACCGAGTCGTCTACGACATCTCGACCAAACCGCCGAGTACCATTGAATGGGAATGAAGAAGTGTGCAGTGGGCCGTGAGCAGTGAGCAGTAAGCACGCGGGGCAGTAGCCCGACCGTCAGGGGAGAGGGTGTCAGTACCGCGAGCGGTAGCGACCGGGTAATCCGCCGCAGGCCTGAAATCAGGTAGCCCACCGCGCCTGCTTTCATATAATGACCGCTATGCAAAGCCAGCTGACTGAAGAAACAAAGAAGCTCAGCATCCCTCACCGAATCCTTTTGGTCGAAGAAATCTGGGACAGCATCGCCGAGGAAAACGAGGCTTTTGAGTTGACCGCAGCGCAGAAGAGCGAACTAGATCGACGGTTAGAATCTGCCAGAGCTAATCCCGGACAAGGTCGGACCTTGGAACGAGATCAAAGCTGAATTCATCCGAGTACGATTGAGTGGGAATAGTTTGTGAGCCGTGACGGTGAGCATAGCCCGACCGTCAGAACAGCCGTGTTAGCACCGGGAGCGATAGCGACCGGGGAATCACACGAATTCTTGCCGTGATAGGCTTCGCGGCGAATCCATCCCGTCAGTCCCTTTTTTTGCTTCAACTTGTACCGCGCGATTTGCGGGTTTCGAAGATGGACGGGAAACGTGTCTTCAGCTTCTCTTCTACTGGCAGTGTAGGCCGAATGATGCGAAGTAAGACAAATATATATTGACTTACATTGCGCGGCATGGTATATACATGCCTCGCTGTTAGATAAGGGAGCGCGCGATGGAAACCATAGCAACATCAAAAGGACAAATAGTAATACCCTCCTCGATCCGACGCAGACTCGGAATCAAAGAGGGAACTCGCATAAAAATTGAGGAGAATGGCAAAGAGATCATTCTTAAACCAATCACGCGCGAATATGTTCATAGCCTGCGTGGAAAGTTTCGGGGTAAGGGGTTAATGAAGGCGCTTATGTCTGAAAAGGGGCGAGAGCGGGAACTCTAATGCCGAAAAAACCGAAAGCGATCGTTCTCGACTCGTGGGCGGTGATTGCCTACTTGGAAGATGAGCAGGCGGCAGAAAAAGTCGCCGATATCATTGCCGATGCGCACGAAGCGGGAATTCCTTTGTTAATGAGCGTCGTAAATGCGGCCGAAGTTTGGTACATCGTGGCGCGGGAAACCTCGACCTCGGAAGCTGACGCCAGTATCAAACAGCTTCGCGACCTAGGAATCGAATTCGTTGACGCTGACTGGGAACTCGCAAAGGATGCCGGTTACTTCAAATCGAAAAACAAGATGTCATTTGCGGATTGTTTTGCCGCGGCCTTGGCGCGGCAGCGCAAGGCGCACTTAGCTACCGGCGACCAAGAATTCAAACAAGTTGACAACGAGATCGCCGTGATCTGGTTGTGATGTTGAGGGCGAGAATGGATGGGATTGTTCCGAAATTTGATGAAAACATCTACAGCAAGATTGGGTTGAACGATCTTGTGACGTATGCCGTGTATCACTTGAGCGAATGCACGAGTGAAATTACCGCTGAGGACATTGTGGCTGCTTGCTTTCTTATGTTTCCGAAAAGGTTCTCCTTGCGAGGATATGCCGATTGGCCTGATTCAACGGTTGTCAACAAACGATGGGTAGACTGTCGAAATAAAAGATTGATCTCCGGAAATACCGCCAACGGCTTCAAACTCACGCCAAGAGGTTTAGAGATGGCTGAGAAGACAAGCAAAGTGCTAAAGGGCGAGCGTCCGGCTTTCAGTACAAGCCCAACTAAGCGGGTGAGAACTGAGATGCGAACGCGTGCGGGGCGATTCGTGAAGGCAATCGAGGATTCCGACGCCTATAAGACTTTCGAAGCGGGTCGCACAACCGAAATCAGCGAATTCGATTTTCGAAGTATGTTGCTTTGCACCATGGAAAGCTCAGCCACAACTTTGGAGAATAATCTACAACAATTCGAACAGTATTCGTCCCTTTACGATCGAAAGGACTTGCTCGGCTTTCTAGGGTTTTGTCGTCGCAAATTCGCCGACGTTTTGACTGACATGACGACGACAGCCGCGAAGTATCGGGGCGGGATGTTAAAGCAGAAAGTAAGAAGAAAGAGTAATTCCCATGAGTCCTCTGATCAGTAGAAAGCTAGAATATGATGACCGTGTTGCAGTTCAGCAGGCCGATCAAGCGATCAAGAAAGATGTTGTTAGGGCTTTGCTGGAGCTAATTACCAACAGCAACGACAGCTACCATCGGCTGGACGACGTCGGCCTGCCCTCAAACGGAGCGATCATCGTAGAGATTCAACGCCGACACACAAATACCACCCTAAGAGTAATGGATTCCGCCGAGGGAATGAGCGGTGAAGATATGGATCGTAAGGCCGGTAGGTATGGCGGTGCGACGAGCGGTTTTGTCGACGGCCGCTCCGTTCGCGGTTTTTGGGGCCGCGGACTGAAGGATGCGATTTTTGGTTTGGGACATGGCTCAGTCGTCTCGGTTCACGACGGACAATTTCACCGATGCTCTCTGACAATAAGAGGAACCACACCGAAATACGACCGAGAACAGCCGCTACGCGCAACCCGCGTCCTCAGAAAGCAGTGGAAGATTCAGAATGGGAATGGTACGACTGTCGAAGTCGTGGTCTCTCGCCATGACATAAGAGTACCCCAGTTTGAAAATTTGCGAAGAAGCCTTGAACACCATTACGAATTGCGGCCCATTGTAAGCGGGGAATCACGCAAAGTAGTGCTACGTGAACTAGACGGACGCGGAACCATAAGGCAGGAGGTGCCTCTATCCTACAAAGCACCTACCGGTGTAAAGGTGCTTGACGAGCTCTTAGATGTCCCAGGCTTTAATGCACGAGCGGCGTTAACAGTGTTCCGGTCGGAATTGCCTCTCACAACTCTGGTTGATGAGGGTGATTACGCAGACGCGGGACTGCTCGTCACGAGCAAGCACGTAGTACTCGCCCTAACTCTATTTGGATTCGAGCGCGACGAATACGCCAGTCGTTTTTACGGGACCTTGAGGTGCGACTACTTTCATGAACTTCTTACCGAGGACAATTCTATTCTCACGGCTACTCGCGATGGTATTAACTGGAAACACGCGTTCGCGAAAGCTTTGCAACGGATTGCAGAAGAGGCCTTGCAACCTCTTGTTGATGAGGAACGTCGGCGTGCCGAGGCAGAACAAAAGAGCGCGATAAACAGAAGGCTCAGAGATAGACTCAATACGGCTCTAAAAGAACTTAATAGCATCGCGAGCGGCGAACTCGGTAGCCTGACCGGCGGAACAGAGCTAGGCGGAGAAAACACACTGAAGACACCTTATGTCCCTCCCAGCGGCTTCGGTTTTGTTCCGGAATATGTATATGTTCAAACTGGCAAACCCGCCGGACTCACCGTGCGAGCATCGATACCCGACAAGGCAATGCCTGGCAACGTTGTAGTTATCGAATCAGACAGCTCTGAGGTAAGAGTCTTGAGTTCCCAGGTCTCTATTGACGCGTTGCCGGAATTCCCCGGGATCGGGCAAGCACGTGTTGAAATCGAGGGTGGCCAGGTAGGAACTGAAGCCGTCGTAAGCGCTCGGCTCGGCGAGATGAAAGCTGAAGCCCTAGTGAGAGTGATCTCCAAACGCGAAGTTACTATTGAGAAGTCTAAGCCTAAGGGGGCCGGTCTATTTCGAGATTTCAAATTCGATCCGACGGCGGAACCTAAGCAACGCGTTTGGTTCGACAGATCCTCCTCGAACATCATAATTGCTACCGAGGCTCCTTCGGTTGCGGCTTATCTCAACGAGATTGGAAGTGGCCATGACACGCCGCAAGGTCAGGTTCTTCTTGCCGAGCTAATAACCGAAGCAGTGTGTCGTGAAATTGCTCGACGTGGAGTTGAAAACGGAAACTTCCTTGCGCCTCCAGGTGGAGAGACTGATGCAATGCAGCGAGAATACATTCGGTTACAAAACAAGTACGCGCACATGATTCATGGCTGCTTTGTTGAACCCCGCTATCGGCGTGACGCACGCATAATTGAGCGCAAAGGTAGGCCGCCCAAGGATCAGCTGTTGGCGAGAGCTGCAATCGAGGCGTAAATTCTGATTCATGCGGCGTTACGGAGCGGACTTTAAAAGATCACCGTTGGAAATCATAAACGCGGCAGCGGAAACCTGCTAACGGCTTCCTAGGGCTGTCGAACCACCACCCCAAAAGCGCAAACCCGCACCTTGCAGCCCCGAACTGCGAGCTGGATGTGTATAACTGACCCCTTGATTTCTCGACCAGGCGCCTTAATTTGCCGAACTACCGCCGCACTTTGTTGAACTAGCACCGCACGTTGCCGAACCGGCACCCCACTTTGCGGAACCAGCACCGAACTTTGCCGAACCGGCGCCGGACTTTGTCGAACCGGCACCTCAATTGTACAAACCGGCGGTTTTCGGCCTATTTCCGGGCTGTGCCGAACTTCAGCGGCTTGATCTTCTTGAACAAAGGGCTGTCACTGCCGAGCGCGGCTTGCACATAGTTCTTGACCAGCTTGGCTGTGTTCACGACTGAGTCGTCGTCTAGATAGAGCAGGCGATCGCGGGTGCCGCGGGCCTGGGTCAGCGCGGCTGACGTTGTGGTCACGGCGTTGTTCTTCGTGGTCAGGTCGTCGGCGTATGCGGTTAGTGCTGCAACCTTCAGATCGGCTTCGTTCGGCTTGTACTGCGAGACGTTCTTCACGAGCTCGATGTACGACTTGAGGTGGCCGAGCTGATTGTCGTAACTCATCTGCGATGATGAACGCGTGGCCGGCGTTTCCGCATTGGGTGCTGGCGGGGTGGCCGGTGCGGCGGCTTTGGTCTTTGGCTTCTTCCGGCCGCCACTCAGCTTGCGCACGAACTCCTCGGCGTCTGCGGCAACTGCTTTTGAAGCGCCAGAGGCTTTCAGGAAGTTGCGGGAGCGCACTACGAGTTCACGCACACCTCCGAATTTCGCTTCACGTTCGCTGATAGCCAGCTTGTTGGGCGCGAGCGCTGTGGCCAACGCGTCCACAGACCCATCGGCGGCGGTGTACTGCGCGTTGAGCGCTGGAACTTTCAGCTTGGCGTTCGCCGGGTTGTAGGCCGATTCGGCGGACACTTCGTCGATCATTTTGCGGAAATTTCCGAGCAGAGTTTTATCTCCTGATTCAGTAGTCATTGGTTTTCTCCTAAGCGTGAAGTCTTGAGCAAACCGGCGGGGCGACACTGTGATGCTCTCGATCGCTAGCGGTTAGCGGCTCGGGGTGTTGAGCGCCGCAAAACCCGCACGAAAGAGTGCGCCTGGAGAACGCCGAGTAACTCAAAAACGGTTAAGAGTTTGGCTGATTCGTTGAGACAGGCAGCTCGCGGGAGTCAGCCGTTAATTCAACCCCTTGTTGATTCGGACATTAGGACGGGGCGTGGGTAATGTCAAGAAATTCGAATTGAGGTAATCTGTGTCGGTTACCACGTCAGTTTGAGGCCGGCCGTGAACCATAGGGTGGGAATAACGTCCACGCCAACCCGAGGAGAGTCACATGAAGAAATTTATCGAGAAGCTGGTCGATGTCGTCGTCGGTTTCGTCACTGATCTCGTGAATATCATTACCGGGCGTGGCCCTTTTCGTCCAAGGTGGGATTGGCAGCAGGTCTCGGACCCGTCGGCGCCGTCTAACGGCGACATCGACGATTTGATCAAGGCCTACATGCAGCAGCACAGCGTTAAGGCCGGCCAACTCTCGTTGTTTGTGGACGGTGTCCTGAGAATCTCTTCGGCATACACCTGGGGCGAATCGGATTATCCGGTAACGCGACTTGATTCAGTAATGCGCGTCGCCAGCTGTAGCAAGGCCTTCACGACGGCAGCCATCCTTGATCTACTGGCGCCTTCGTCCGGCAGCCCTCCGACACTTAGGTTTGACGACAAGGTCTTCGATATCTTATTTCCCAATGACCCACCGGATCCGGTTGATATCAAGGTTAAAAATATAACCGTCCAGCACCTGCTCGAGCATACCGGCGGATGGAATTACCGATCCGGTCCGAGCGCGCTGAGTGATTGGGTCTTCCATCTCAAAAGTATCGGCAGGCACTTTGGAATGCATACGCCTCCTGAGAAGAAGGACTTTGCGCGATTCGTACTATGCGACATCCATTTGGACTTCGATCCGGGAACGCGGCCAAATGAATTCTTTACGCTGCCGGGTCGACCGACGAAGAAGATGGACACCTACTCGAATATCGGATACGTGCTGCTGGGAATGATCGTGGACGAAAAGTCATCTACCTATATCGATCATCTCAACACCAATATCCTGTCGCCGATTTCCATCAATGACGTCGCAGTCGGAAAAACGCGCGAGGCTGATTTGCAGTCGAATGAAACAAAATACGAAAGCGAGGGTTGGGGGCCTGACGCGACCATCGATCCGTACAATCCGAAGACGGCGCGATTGCCGTATGGCGGCGATGGCTCGCGCAAAGAGCTGATGGATTCGGGCGGTGGGCTAATCATGTCGGCGAATTCGCTAGCCAGGTTCATTTCGCAGAATAACGTCTTTCTGGAGACGTTAGATACCGGCAACATCGTGGGCCAAAAAGGAAGAACCACCGCCAACCGCCAGGGGATGATGCCGGGAACGCAAGCGGTGGCGGATTCATTTAAAGGAAAGTCGAACCATTACGACATGGCGGTGATCTTCAACCGGCAGGACGTCTCGAAAACGGACCCGGGGGACCATAGTAATGATTTCGACAGGTTGGTTCGCCATTTGGAAGACGCGATTAGAGACGTGCTCTGAGTAAGCGCGGGCCCTTACCCGAAGTCCACGACGCTCGTTGAGACAACGAAGATCGGGTCTTAAGACCAAAGGGGGAAACCTGGACCCTGCTGAGGGAACCTGGCGATTCTATTATCGACCGAGTAAGGAAGCATGAACAGACGCACTTTTGGCGTGATTACAGGAACCGGTATGGCCTCGCTGGCGCTGAATGGCTGCCGTCGCGGATGGGCGGCATTGCCGAGTGACGGCAGACTTAGCGCCCGACCGGCTGCTTCCGGTAAGGCTTCCGGCAATCCATCCCCGCTGGGCATGATGAAAGTGGGCCGGCAGATTAATCTCGGGCTTGATCGTGATCGCGATGCGATTCTGCAACTGCCAGATTCTGCTACAGACGCGCCGCTGCCATTATTGGTATTCCTTCACGGGGCGACGCAGAGCGCCGAAGACATGTTCTGGTATCTCGATTCGGCGCCTGACGAAACCGGCGTCGCGATTCTTGCGCCCAACGCGCGCGAGACCACCTGGGACGCAATTACTGAAAGCTTTGGTCCCGACGTTCAGTTTCTTAACACTGCGATGGAGAGGGTCTTTCAGACGGTGTCAATCGACCCGAAGCGAGTCGCCATCGGCGGGTTTTCGGATGGCGCGTCGTACGCTCTGTCGCTCGGATTAATTAACGGTGATCTCTTCGGCAAGGTCGCGGCGTTCTCGGCCGGATTTATCATTGACGGTGCGCTACACGGAAAGCCCGGCGTGTTCATTTCGCATGGACTGCGCGATCAAATCCTGCCGATCGACCGTTGCGGTCGCCGGATCGCCGGCGATTTGAAGGCACGCGGCTATCAAGTGACTTTCCGCGAGTTTGACGGGCGTCATGAAATACCTAAGGAGGTTATGGTTGAAGGTTTGCGGTGGGTGTCATTAGCGTGATCAGGAGCGGGGGGATCGACGGGATCGACGGGATTTAAAATTCTCCATTTTCCATTTGAGATTTTTCATCGAATGAACAGGCGCACTTGATCCGGTCGCTACCGCTCGCGGTTCTGACACGCCCGGCAAAATGACAAATCTAAAATGGCAAATGACAAATGGAAAATCCCGTTCGCTCGATCCGGTCGCTATCGCTCCCGCCACTGACACCATCTACTGGCACAATAAATCCGCTGCCATATCTTGTTAAGTTGATCGCTGAGAGCCACGTGATATAGTGTGACACCGAACAGCCACGATTTTCCCCCGCGCTGTTTCAGAGTCACGAATCATGCAGGACAAGGGCTTCGTTCATCTTCACTTACACACCGATTACAGCCTCCTCGACGGCGCCATTCAAATAAAACCGCTGGCCGAACGCACTGAGAAACTCGGCATGAAGGCATGTGCCATGACCGATCATGGCAACATGTACGGCGCAATCTCTTTCTACAACACGATGAAGGCGAAGGGCATCAAGCCGATCATCGGTTGCGAAACCTACATCGCCGCGACGAACCGTCACGACCGGTCCGCGCGAAACATCGGCGGCGAGAAAGCAAATTTCCATCTGATCCTGCTGGCGAAAGACTACGAAGGTTATCGGAATCTTTCGCGCCTCACTTCCAAAGCATTCACCGAAGGTTTCTATTACAAGCCGCGCATCGACAAGGAACTGCTGGCGCAGCACAGCAAGGGATTGATTGCGCTGTCGTCGTGCATGTCGGGGGTGCCGTCGGCCTTGTTGGCCCAGGATCGTTTTGATGAGGCTGCGGTCCAGGCGCTCGAGTTCGAGCAAATCATGGGGAAGGGGAATTACTTCCTCGAGATTCAGGAGCATGGACTCGAACCGCAGGCCCGCATCCGAAAGCCTCTGATCGAACTGGCAAAGCGGACTGGAATTCCGCTGGTGGCAACGAATGACGCGCACTATCTGATGCCCGACGATTATCGCGCTCACGATGTCCTGCTGTGCATCGGCTCGGGCAAGACTGTCAGCGATCAGAATCGTTTGAAGTACGGGACGGCAAACTTTTACGTTCGGTCGCCGGAAGAGATGTGGAGCATCTTCGGAAATGAACTGCCCGAGGTGCTGCAACGCACAGTTGAGATTGCCGAACGCTGCGAGTTGAAGCTGCCCGAAGGCGTTAACTATCTGCCGAACTATCCCATTCCTGAATCGGAAGCGGGTCTGTCAGCCAACGAATATTTCGAGAAGGTCGTGCGCGAGGGTTATCAGACGCGCAAAGCGACGGTCTGGGATCTTGAATCGTCTCGGGGAGATCTATCCCATTCGTTTAGTGACTACGAGGCGCGGCTGGCTCATGAAATCGAAGTCATTAAGCGGATGGGTTATGCCGGCTACTTCCTGATCGTCTGGGACTTCATCAAATACGCGAGGGAGAATGGCATTCCGGTGGGACCCGGCCGCGGTTCGTCAGCCGGCTCGCTGGTCGCGTATTCGCTGCAAATCACCGACATCGATCCGCTGAAGTACAACCTCTTCTTCGAGCGATTTCTTAACCCCGAACGCATCTCGATGCCTGACATCGACGTGGATTTCTGCGTCCGGGGCCGGGCACAGGTCATTAACCACGTTTCGAAACTGTATGGTCAGGACTCGGTCTGCCAAATTGTGACGTTCGGAACGCTGGCCTCAAAGGCCGCGATTAAGGACGTGGGACGCGCGCTCGACATGCCTTATGCGGAAGTCGACCGCATCTCGAAGATGATTCCGCCGCCCGTCCGTGGTCGCAACGTGAGCATCACGCAGGCACTTGAACAAGTACCTGAACTCCGCAACGCGATGGAGCAGAACGAACAGGTCGGCGAGCTCATCGACCTGGCGCGACGCCTCGAAGGGTGTGCGCGACACGTCTCCGTGCACGCGGCCGGAGTTGTGATCACACCTGAACCTTTACAAGAGCTTATTCCCATCGCCGTCTCCGGCAAGGACGAAGTCACCACTCAGTACGAAATGACCGACCTGGAGAAGGTGGGCGTTCTGAAGATGGACTTCCTGGCGCTTAATACGCTTACCATCATAAGCGACTGCTTAAAGAGCGTAAAGCGTGCGCTTAATGAGGACGTCGACTGGGCCAAGCTTCCGCTTAACGACGAGAAGACTATGCAGTTGTTTAGCGACGGGCGGACGGATGCGATTTTTCAGTTTGAGTCTTCGGGCATGCAGGAGATTTGTCGCAAGCTGAGGCCGAAGAGTATCGAGGACCTCTCGGCGCTTAACGCCTTGTACCGGCCGGGCCCGATCGACGGCGGCATGGTCGATGATTTCATTCTCCGCCATCACGGCAAGAAGAAGGTTACCTACATCGTGCCCCAGATGAAGGAAATTCTTGATAGCACGAACGGAGTCATCGTCTACCAGGAGCAAGCGATGCGTCTGTCGCAAACGCTGGCCGGCTACTCGATGGGAGAAGCGGACAGCTTGCGCCGGGCCATGGGTAAGAAGAACCGGGAAGAGATGGCGCGCCAGGAGCAGAAGTTTGTGCAGGGCGCCGTCGAGCGCGGCATCAAGCAGGACAAGGCGCAGCAGATTTTCTCTCTGATGGCACAGTTCGCCGACTATGGTTTCCCGAAAGCGCACAGCGTCGCCTACGCTTATCTGGCGTTTCAGACCGGCTATCTGAAGGCGCACTATCCGGAACACTTCTATGCCGCCGTGCTGTCCAATGAAGTCGACGACACGGCGAAGGTCTTTCGCTACACGAAGGAGATGCGCGGGCAGGGAATTGCGCTGCTGCCGCCGGATGTTAACGAAAGCCATCTCGGCTTTACCGCACTGACGGGAGCGATCCGTTATGGTCTGGCGGCCATCAAGGGAATCGGCATCACCAGCGTCAACGCGATCACCAAGGCTCGCGAACAAGGCCCATTCAAATCGCTGTTCGATTTTTGTGAACGGCTCGACGAAGGTGGCATCAATAAGCGGGTGCTCGAAGGGCTGGTTTGCAGCGGGGCATTCGATTCGCTGAAACCAACCGACGCCGCCACGACCCACTGGCGCGCGCGCCTGTTCGCGGCAATTGATTCAGCTTTGGCCCGGGCGGCCAGAGCCCGCCGCACACGCGCGATGGGCCAGGATGATCTGTTTGGCGGATTTCAGGAATCGACTTCGGAAGTTGAGAGTTTGCCCGACGCCCCTACCTGGACGGCGATGGAAATGTTGACCGCCGAAAAGAAGGCACTCGGCTTCTACATCACCGGTCATCCGCTCGACGATCATTCGGAGATCATCGCTCGTTTAGGCGCGGTGAGTTCGGTCGAAGTTGCGCAACAGGACACAGGCTCGCGCGCCACCATGGCCGGAGTCGTCCGCGGGCTGCAATTGAAGACGACGAAAAAAGGTGATCGCTTTGCCATTTTTGGACTCGAGGACCAGGGCGGCTCGATAAAGTGCGTGCTCTGGCCCGAACCGTATCGCAGAAATAGTTCTTTGCTGGTGGAAGAAGCTACAATCCTGGTGAACGGCCGCGTGGAGGTTGGCGACGACGGACCAGCCACGATCATCATCGACAAGATCGGTGAACTGACGCAAGCGGTCCAGCAGAAGGCACGCGAGGTTGTGATTCGTTTCGTCAATCAAGCTGCCGCCGGCAATCAATATGAAGAACTGCGGAAACTGCTGGAAGGCTCGCCGGGCGAGTGCGAGGTTTTCATCGAGGTGACGGCCGATGACAAACTGGTTCGCGTCCGGGCCCATCCATCTTTAAAAATCGAAGGCAGCGCCGCGATCGAAACCAGCCTGCGAAATCTCGGTTGCGAAGTCATTTGGGAAGGTTTAGCGGCGCCGGTGCGGGCGGCGGCCGCGAGCGCAAACTAAAACATGAGTCAAACAGAATCCGACACCGCGGGACGGACGGCCTTTGAGCGCGTGCAGCTCGCGCGACATCCTGACCGGCCGTACACGCTCGACTTCATTGAGCGGCTGTTTGAAGACTTCGCCGAGATTCATGGTGACCGGCGGTTTGCCGAGGACCCGGCAATGGTTTGCGGCTTCGCCAACTTTCACGGCCTGCCCACTCTGATCGTTGGCCATCAGAAAGGCCGCGACACCAAACAACGTCAATTTCGCAATTTCGGAATGCCTAAGCCCGAAGGCTATCGCAAAGCCCTGCGGGCGATGAAACTCGCTGACAAATTTGACCGGCCGATTTTTTGTTTCATCGACACGCCGGGCGCTTATCCAGGTATCGACGCCGAAGAACGCGGCCAGGCTGAAGCCATCGCGTACAACTTGCGCGAGATGACGAAACTCTCCGTGCCGGTGCTCGTCACCGTGATTGGCGAAGGCGGTTCAGGCGGCGCGCTGGCGATCGGCGTCGGCGATCAACTGCTGATGCTCGAGAACGCGATTTACTCCGTGATTTCACCGGAAGGTTGCGCCGCGATTCTGTGGAAAGATTCCAGCCAGGCGGCCCGCGCGGCCGAAGGATTGAAATTGACGGCTAACGATCTGAAAAAGGAAGGCGTCGTAGATGAAGTGATCGCCGAACCAAAAGGCGGCGCGCAGAACTCATTCGATGAAGCGGCGCGTTTATTGGACGCCGCCCTCTCGCGCTGCTTGGCGGAATCTTCAACGCACACCGTGGAAGATCGGCTCAAACGTCGTTATCAAAAACTCCGCGCGCTCGGGAAGTGGGCCACGAGCGACGGCGCCGCCTAGGAGCGCACGCATCCTGCGTGCGGCACGCCGGCATCCTGCCGGCTCTTTCTTTTCAAAACCATGCGAGCAAGGATGCTCGCGAACCGCACGCAAGGTGCGTGCGTTCCGTCCTCTCAAAACGGCACGTCATCGTCGGTAAGATCTGTCGGGGGCTCAGGGCCCGCATGTGACGGCGCGGCCGCGCCTTTCGCCGCAGGAGCACCCGCATCTTCGCCGCGCGCGCCGGCGCTGATGAACTGCATATCAGTCGCGTTAACTTCCAACGAGTGTCGCTTATTGCCATCGCGATCCGTGTATTCTTCGACACGCAACCGTCCTTCAATGTAGACCGGCCGCCCGCGCTGTAGGTACTGAGAAGCTGTCTCCGCCTGCCGGCCCCAAAGCGTTACGCGAAACCAGGTGGTGATGTCGTTATTGTCGCCGGTGGCTTTGTCGCGCCGCCGTTCATTCGTCGCCAGGCTGAAACTGCACACCGGGGTGCCTTGCGGCGTATATCGAAGCTCCGGATCGCGCCCAAGATTGCCGACCAAAATGATTTTGTTGAAAGACATAATGCGTCTCCGTTTGCTACTCCGTTGACGGGAGATTTAGAGAAGTGATTCGAGCGGGGCGATAGTAGCCGTGTGCTAAGCAGAGCGTCAAGTGGATCGATTATTTGTGTTTTTTCGAAGGAATAAGCTTCTTGAGAACAAGCTAGCGCGGCTCGCGTCGATCCTTTCTCGATGCAGCAATTGATTAAGTAAAGGCAAAGGACATTCAATTCTTTTGCTTTGGCTGAAGCCGGGGGCCTTTTAAAATCCACTAGCTGAAGCTAGTGGCAAGTCAGCTGAAGCTAATGACAAGTGTGCGGACACTATTTATGCCGTGGTGCGCTTCGAACTCATGCCGATAACTCATTAGAAACACTTTTCGAAAACTGCTAGACTCGGCTCGTCCGGAGTATTTCTTGATGAGCACCACGGTTTACGTCGAAACATTCGGGTGTCAGATGAATGTCGCTGATAGCGAGCGGGCCGATGTGCGTCTGCGGGCGGCGGGATTCGATCTGACTCAGTCGCCGGAAACTGCCGACGTAATCATCTTCAATACTTGTTCGGTGCGCGAGCGGGCGGCGCATAAAGTCTTCACGCGAATTGGTGAAGTGCGACGCCAACGAATCGGTGCTGAACCTGTAGTTGGCGTGATGGGATGCGTCGCGCAGTTGGAAGGGCCGGCAATTTTTGATGCCACGCCGATGGTCAACATAGTCGCGGGCACGCGCGCGACGGATCGTCTGCCGCAATTGATCTCCCGGGCGCTCGATGGCGAACGTCGCGTCATCGATCTGGATGAACGTCATGAAGGTGAAGTCTGGGATGTGCCGGCGACTGAGCGCGCATCGAAGTACGTCGCTTTTGTCCCCATCATCGAAGGCTGTAACAAGTTCTGTACTTACTGCATCGTGCCTTATTCGCGTGGGCGTGAGAAGAGTCGCACCGCCGCGGACATCGTCGCCGAGGTCCACGAGTTGCGGCGTCACGGTTACAAGGAGATTCATCTGATTGGGCAGAACGTAAACAGCTATCGGCCCAGGATAGATGCCGGCATCGAGTCACTCAAAGGCGCAACTCCGTTCTGTCGGCTGCTGCGAGCGGTCGCGGCTACCGGGATGGAAAGGATCAAATTCACGACGTCTTTTCCGCGTGACTTCCATTCCGACATCGTCGCCACGATTGATGAGCACGAGAATCTGTGCAATTGGATCCACCTGCCCGTGCAGTCCGGCAGCGATCGCGTGCTCAGCGCGATGCGTCGCGGACACACGGCCGGTGATTACTTGAAGCGCATCGAGGCGGTCCGTAAAGCGCGGCGGCAGATGGCGATCACGAGTGATATCATCGTCGGGTTTCCGGGTGAAACATCAGATGATTTTGAAGCAACAGTAAAGTTGGTCGAGCGGGTTGGTTACGACGCGCTCTACATATTCAAATATTCGGAACGAAAAAAAACGCCGGCCGCCAGCCTCGCAGATGATGTCAGCCGTGAAGAAAAGGCGGAGCGATTTGCCCGACTAGAAAACGTCCAGCGACAGTTTCAGAAGCAGCTCTACGACAGCTACGTGGGAAGGGAACTGAGCGTGCTGGTCGAAAGAGAGAGTTCGAAGTCGCGGAGCGATATGTCCGGCCACTCGACCTGTCATAAAGTCGTCAATTTCCCCGGCAACGAATCGCTGCTCGGAACAATCGTGAATGTGCGCGTCACCGCGGCGAAACAAAATAGTCTTTATGGCGAAGTAATCAGCGCCCCTTAACTCTTCACTTCGTGTACAATGGGGATTCGAGCAATGGAAATCGAGGTTAAGATTCGCGCTTTGATGATGGATCCGAACAGTGGGACACCGATCATTATTCTGAAAGACGTTAACAGCGAAACGATGTTGCCGATTTGGGTGGGCGCGTACGAAGCGAATGCGATCGCCCTGGAGATTGAAAAGATTGCGCCGCCGCGCCCGATGACTCACGACTTGCTGCGCAACTTGATTGTCGAATTGGGCTTGACCGTTGATCGCGTGGTCGTCACGTCTTTGCGCGACAATACGTTCTACGCAGTGATCGAAATGACCGGCGAGAATGGCGACGCGATGCGACTCGACTCGAGACCTTCGGACGCGATTGCCCTGGCACTGCGCGCAGATTGTCCGATCTTCGTCGATAGTGAAGTGATCCAGGCCTCGAAGAATTCCGTCGCCACTGACGACGAAGGCGAGTCTGAAGGAGAAATTGGCGAAGAAGAATGGCCCGATGTAATTGGCGACGCCAGTGATTTGCCGATGTAGTTGGAGACTGGGGTGTCGGGGATTTGGGTGTAGGGTGCAGTTAGTTCCGAATCCGAACCCGCGAAAGTGTTTTGATGGTCACCGGCATCTTACACCCAGCGCCTTAAAACCTTGTTCCTTTGTTACATGCGTTGATAATCGCGATCACTAACCAAAAGGGTGGCGTAGGCAAGACCACCACCGCCATTAATCTCGCAGCCGCGTTTGCGCGACGCGGATCAAAGACGCTTCTCCTCGATCTCGACCCGCAGGCCAACAGTTCCATCTCTTTTCTCGATCCGATGGGCATCAATGCTTCCGCGTATGAGTTGATGATGGACGGGCAGGGAACGGCCGAGCTTCCGGTTTATAAGTCGCCGGTCGAGAATCTCGACATCATTCCCGCGCGCATCAGTCTGGCGAAGCTGGAATCGAAAATGGTCGGCGACTTCGATGCTCCGTTCCGTTTGAAGGACCGCATGGAGCCGCTGCGCAAGCAGTACAAGACGATCATCATCGACACGCCGCCGACGCTCGGGTTGATTACGGTAAACGCGCTGGTGGCATCGACCCATGTGCTGATTCCGATTCAGTCGTCATACTTCGCGCTGGAAGGAACTGACGATTTGCTCGAGACGATTGAAAAGGTGAAGGGAAGACCGAACCCCAAACTCGAGTTGCTCGGCGTACTGGTGACGCTGCACGACAAGCGCACGACGCTGGGCAAAGAAGTCTTCGAACAAATTCGCCGCGTCTTTGGTCCGAAGTTGTTCGATACTGTGATTACGAAGAGTGTCCGCCTTGAAGAGTCCCCGGCTTACAAAGAATCAATCTTTACTTTCGCGCCGCAGTCGTCCGGCGCGGTGGAATACGAAAAACTTTGCAACGAGGTACTGAGCCGTGTCTAGAAGAGGCTTGCCCGCAGGCTTAAGCATGCGTCATGACGCGCATTACGTCGACGAGTTGACGCAAACTACCACCACTCACGTCGGACGAATGCTGCCGACCGATAAGCTTGATCCCAACCCGGATCAACCGCGCACCGAGATTGGCGATCTCACCGAACTGACTTCATCGATTCGCGAGAAAGGCGTGCTCGAACCGCTGCTGGTAAAACCGGTCGCGCTGGGCCGTTGGATGATCATCGCCGGCGAGCGACGGTGGCGAGCGGCGACCGCCGCGGGGCTTGAGGAAGTGCCCTGCATCGAAATGGATGTCGATGAAGCCGGCGTGGCCGAAATTGCGCTGATTGAGAATATGCAGCGCAAGGACCTCACGCCATGGGAGGAAGCCGACGGGCTGCGCGCGTTATGCGAACGCTTTGGTTACACGCATGAAGAAGTGGCGCGCAAAGTTGGCAAGAGCCGCAGCACCGTGACCGAGGCTTTGTCGATCGCTGCAATTCCTGTCGAGATCCGGAACATCTGTCGTGAATCCGACATCAACTCAAAGTCTCTGCTGCTGCAGATCGTTCGCCAGCCCGATGATGAGTCGATGCGCGTGATGGCCGAGCAGATCGCCACCGAAGGCTTGACGCGCGACGGAGCTCGTAAGGCACGCAAAGCCTACATCGATCCGACCGGGGCATCGGAGCCTTACGTCTATCGTTATGAAGCGCCGGACAGGGAATTCAAGGTTGAAGTGAAATTCAAGAAGGCCAATATCTCAGCCGAAGAATTGTTCGAAGCACTTAACGCCGCCGCGCAAAACATCGACGAAGCTGTCTAGGACAATCTCTTCGATCAGATAATCTCTTCGATCAGTCTAGCGGCGGGCTACTGCCCGCCTTTTGTCTTTGAGGTACGGGCAGGCAGGAGCCCGCTTCTAAACAGTCGCCAGCCGGTATCACCCTTTCTTCTTCTTTTCCGCCGCCGCTTTCTTCGCCAGCGACTTACTCCATCGCTCAAGTGTCGGCTGAATCGGCTTGAAGATTTTCGCGCGAAACTTGTGCTGCTCTTCATTCCACTGCTTAAGTTGCTTCTCAACGTAAGCGCGCACCGACCCTTCAATCGCGCCGCGCTTAACCGAGTGCCGCAGCGTGAGGTAGTAGTGCTGGCCGACCAACGAGAAGAGGACCGCCACCAGGTTTCCCTTGAATGACAGCCGCGGAATGATGCGTTTGTGAAAAGGTTTGTTGGCCTGGACCAGCGGCGTCAGCGCAATTTCGAACCAAGCCCCCTGATTGCCCTGGCGCGGGTGATAGAGACCAGGCAGGTCCGATCCCTTCGCGGCCAGGCGCGCGCGCGGCTCGGTAATCACATCGACCAAACGCACCCGCTCGACACCCCTGAGATGTTCTCTCGGAATGCTGCCCAACGCGTTCTCGATGTTCACGACAGTGTTACGGGGCAGTTTGCCCTCGTATTGATTCTCAATCTTAATAGGCATTGATGATGATTGTGTTCGCCCTGAACTGTAGGAGAGGGTTGCTGCGAGAGTCAAACGCCGTCGAGCGATTTGCCGAGAACCATCTAATGACCAGGCACCCCGGCCGCCGTTCACGCGGACCAGGCGCCGCGAATTGTTTCAGGCAGTCTTTAATCACGCCCGAGCGTTGGCGGCGTCCGCCCGGAGCAGGCCACTCAACCGGCGTCCGGGACCTGGGAATCCGTCACACCCTTTGCGTCTGATAATATATATTATGTTACCGAGGGCTTTGCTTCATAAATCGGATTATTCGACGATTTATGAGGCATCCGGCAGTTTTGCCTCAAAAATGGCTTTTAGCGTTTGAGGTTGGGGTTTTGGCGGGTTCCGCCAAACGAATGGTCAGTTTTGGGATGTCGGCACTCGGGTACAGTTTCTCAAACGTCCATCCTTGTTCATCGTAATCAAGCCAGTCGAACATAGCATCCCAGATCTCAGTGATGCTCGGCGGTGCCGCAACGTTTTCCAAAACGCCCTTCCACCACCAGGCACCCATGTAGCGAATGTCACCAAACTGTTCAAT
>Ga0207511_100071_pt1 | contig 25714 bp, 19 predicted proteins | sample NitcycUWRSCHO22C_FD_188265 | JGI IMG/M metagenome (GOLD analysis project Ga0207511, IMG submission 188265) | Soil microbial communities from Arlington Agricultural Research Station in Wisconsin, USA - Nitrogen cycling UWRJ-SCHO22-C (SPAdes) | ecosystem: Environmental > Terrestrial > Soil >... | reverse complement strand
TCGTCCGCGCACGGACTCGATTTCGGAGGTTACGATTTCGACCTCGAACCCCGGCGCCGAGAGTTCCGCTGAAGGCGCAGTCCAGATCAAATTTGTCACCCAGGGTGGCGGCAACGAGTTTCACGGTGGTGGTTACTGGTATCACCGTAACCCGGCGCTGAATGCCAACTACTGGTTCAATAATCGCGACCTGGCGCCAGATCCGGTTACGCACAAAGCTCCGCAACAGCGCATTCTGCTGAATCAGTTCGGCGTGAAAGTCGGTGGTCCGATTTCGATCCCTGGCGTGTTCAGCGGCAAAGACAAGCTCTTCTTCTTCGCGAACTATGAAGAGTACCGCTTGCCTGAAAAGAGCGTGCAGCGCGTGCGCACCATCTACACGACTGATGCGGCGAATGGCATCTACAAGTTCACGACTACCAACACGACGTATGCGGGCGCGCCACCAGCGGGTATCACCTGCGGTGCCGCTGTTGCCGGAACGTTTACTTGTCAGGGCAACGTCCTGACGATGGCTGCGGCTGCGGGTCTTATTTCAACACTTGACCCAACGATCAAGAACTTGCTCGGCGATATTCGCGGTTCAGTTGGCACTGTCAACGGTGTCCTGACCCCGGTTGCCAGCAATCCGAACCTCGAGCAGTTTGGGTTCTTCAACGTGGGTGGACAGACTCGACGCTTTCCGACCGTTCGCCTGGATGCGAACCTCGGCAAAAACCATCACCTGGAGAACATCTCAAACTACCAGGAATTCCTTTCGGTCGTCGATTTCCTCAATGGCGTAGATCCGGTATTCCCTGGGTTCCCAAATCATGGCAGCCAAACCTCGAACCGCTTTTCGAACACCTCGGCGTGGCGCTGGACGATGACCCCCAATCTGGTCAACGAAGCTCGCTTTGGCTTGACCGGCGGAACGGTTAAGTTCTTTGGCGAAGTCACGCCTGCGCAGTTCGTAAATCAGGGCGGGGTCAGGCTGAACCTCAACAGCCCGGGTTTCGGCGTTAATAACGCCACGGCCACCTCTGGACCTGAGTTGCGCAACGCGCCGATCAAGCAGTTCAACGATAATCTCAGTTGGGTCCACGGCAATCACGCGTTCAATTTCGGCGGCAGTTTGACCAGGTTGAATTTGTGGATCACAGATAACAATGGTGTAGTGCCGGCGGTCAATTTTGGTGTCAGCTCGACGCTGGAATCCACTTCACCGGCCTTTACCGCCTTTTCGGCCTTCGCGCCCACGGTCAGCCAGCAAGCAAACGCGGCTAATCTGTACGCGACGCTAACGGGGCGTATCGCGTCAACGGGGCGTTACGTCGGTTTGAGTGAAACCACCGGGAGTTACACGCCTCAAGGTTTTTACACCAGCCGCGCCCAACAAACCGAGTACGGATTTTATGTGCAGGATACCTGGCGCTACCGGCCAAATGTTACGCTGACGGGCGGCCTTCGCTGGGAGATTCAGGGGCCATTCCAGTCGCTCAACAACACTCTGACCCAGGTAGGTTACGCGGGTCTTTTTGGTGAGTCTGGCGTCGGCAATGTCTTCAAGCCTGGCACCTTGACGGGATCCCCATCCACTTATACGCGGTTTGCCAACGGCTCAAAGACACACAACACTGACTACAAGACATTCGCTCCAAGTGTTGGCTTTACCTGGAGCCCGAACTTCAAGAGCGGTTTGCTTCATAAGCTGGCAGGTGAATCGGGCCAGACCGTTCTCCGCGGCGGCTTCTCCATGGCTTATGTTCGTGAAGGCATCAACACCTTCCTGAGCATCATGGCGGCCAATCCCGGCCAGACGCTGGACGCCTCGCAGAACATCACGGGCAGTCCGTTCCCGCTTTCAATTGGCAACTATTTCCGCAATGGATTTCCGCCACTTTCGGCGGGAGTTCCGACTCAACCGGTGCTGCCGAACACGGGCGCCATCACGGATTCGGTGAACGCGTTCCTGCCGAACCTGAAGACCGGTTATGTTGAGTCGTGGACCGCTGGAATTCAGCGTGAAATCAAGAAGGACAATGTTTTCGAGATTCGCTACGTAGGGAATCGCGGGCATAAACTCTGGAGGCAATACAACCTCAACGAGACTAATGTCTTCGAAAACGGTTTCCTGAACGAGTTCAAGCTGGCTCAGGCGAACGCGCTGGCTAACATAGCTGCTGGTCGCTTTGGTTGCTCTGCCAACCAAAACCCGTGCCTGGCCGCGAATCGTTTGATCACGTTCGCGTACTTCGGACCCGGAACTGGTACTTTCCCGCTGCCAACTCTGCTTGGGCATATAACCGGCGTGGGTGCTGCCGGGGCGGCGAGCGCAGGTAACTATCAGCCGTTTGCCTGCACGCCCACTCCGGCATGCCTTGTCGCCGGATCGCCGGCCACGGCCCCGGGGTCGCTATTTGCGAACGCGACTCTCGCGGGTACGCTGAATCCGCTGACGCCGAGTCCATTGGGACTGGCGGGCACTCTAAACGGGACGGCAAATGAGAGTTTGTTCGCGGCGAATCGGCTGGCCGCGGGAATTCCACTCAACTTCTTTGTCGTGAATCAGGGCAAGCGCGGTGGGGCGTTCCTGATCGACAACAACAACCAAACCTGGTACGACGCGGTGACACTTGAATATCGTCGTCGCCTGGCAAAGGGTCTATTGGTCCAGTCGAACTACACGTTTGGTAAGGCGCTGGCGAATGCGTATGCCAGCAGCTCAGTCGTATTCGATCAACCCGCGACCATCCGCGATTTCCATCTGCGCAAGGACGTCTCGCCGTTTGATATCACCCAGGCGTTCAAGACGAACTTCATTTACGAATTACCCTTCGGCCGTGGCAAGTCTTTCTTCGGCAACACTAAAGGTATCGTGAATGGATTCCTGGGTGACTGGACTTTTAACGGCAACGTTCGCATCCAAAGCGGTTCGGCGTTCACCTTCAACAATGTCCAGTTGGTCGGCATGACCAAGAAAGAGTTGCAGAAGGCTGTCGGTGTCTATCGCGGCCAGCCGAACTCGGACAACACGGCGAATACCCGCGGCGATGTTTGGTTCCTGCCGTTGGATATTCGTCTGAACACCTTCCGCGCCTTTAACACCAGCTTTACGTGGGCAAATGGCGGCGCCCTCTATACGCAAGGCGCACCGTCGGGACGCTTCATCGCTCCGGCTGGATTCAATAATTGCCAGCAGGGCTATCCGGGCCAGTGCGGCTTCAACAACCTGGTGCTCAAGGGACCATCGTTCTTCCGCTATGACCTGAGCCTGGCGAAGAAGATCAAGTTCACAGAGCGCATGAATTTGGAAATGCGCGCTGAGGCCTTGAACGCTTTCAACAACATCAACTGGCTGGTTGGATCGGCCGGTAATGACGTCAACAGCATCGGCGGTATGGGCGCCGGAACGTTCGCTCGTTTCACTGCCGCCTATCAGGACATTTCGACCACCAACGATCCAGGTGGCCGTCTGATCCAGCTGGTGTTGAGACTTAACTTCTAAACCTTTCGCTTCGGCGTTAACCGGGAGAGGAGCCTACGGGTTCCTCTCCCTTTTCTATTTATTATTGGCGGCTTTCTTGATATAAGCAGTGCCGCCTGCTGCAGACAACCACGCGCCATGAAGCGCCTGACGCGACGCCATTTCGTTTCTTTGATCTCTGCCACTTTCGGCGGAGTTGCGTTGACGCGGCTGCTTCCTTTAGACCATTCCCTGGCGGCAACCGTCGCCCAACAAAATCCCCTTCCGCCCAAAGCGCCGGTCGAATGTTGGCTCGATGTTGCGGCGCCGTTTCTGGTCGAAGCGCCGGACCAGGGAATTCGATCGGAAATCTTTCTGACATCTGACACGTTCGTGGGCCGCACCGGCTACACTGATGGCGCCGACGCGACCGAGTACGAAATTTATCTTTACGACAAAGATGGAAAGCCGGTGGGCCAGGACGGAGTCGCCAAGCATTTCGTCGTGCCGGCGATGCAGACGACGCGGCTGAACCTCGCGGACCTGCTCGGCGAACAGAAGACATTCTGGGGAGGCATGAAGATTCGCTTGCGTCCAAAGGGTCGCCAGTCGATGCATGCCAGCGATCTATTTAGTTCCGCCTTCGTTCGCTGGAAGACCGAAGACTCTTTTGATAACGTGCATGCCAATCCCGACCCGTGGGAGTGGAAGCATCCGCAGAGCTTTTTTTACTCGATGCCTTTCCCGCCGCTCGAGCAGTACGAATGCGTGTTCAGTCTCTTTAATCCGAACAGTGAAAAGAGCGCCGGCACCATCACGCTGCACAGTGAAGCCGGCGCCAAACTCAAAGAGCTGCCTTACGAATTGCCGCCGCATGCATCTCTGCTCTTGAACCTGCGGCGAGGCGAATACGCCGCCGATTTTGCCGGCGCGTTCCTGACCAAAGGCAGCCACGACGCGAACAAGTCGACGGTGTTGACGCCCGCCGGCGGCACGCTGGCCATCGTCAATCAGCAGGGGGCAACCAAGTCGTTCGGTTATTTACTCATCAAGCGCGCCGGCAGTTCGCGCTTCAGCGTCGAGCACCCGATTCATCAGCCCCCGTTCAAGCCGGCCAAGGTGACGCCGCCTTTCGATGCCGCCGGCAGATTCAAGCCGAAAAATATTCTGTTCACGCCGCTCGTTTTTCGCGCCACGCGGATCGGCGGGGTGACGCTGGACAGTCGTTTTCACATTAGTTCGGGAGCTCCGATCGAGGAATTTCTCTGGGCCAAGCCATTCGTCAGCGATTACAAAGGCGACCTGGCGTGGCAAGTTACCTCTAACACTCCGCTACCTAAGACGATTTCAGCGGATCAGATTCAGCACGAGTCGATCAAACTCGGCGGCATGCAAAGCTGCACGTTTGCGGCAAACGATCTTGAGTTGCCAAAAATATTTTCCGGCGGAATGTCTCTGGCAGTGGCGCCCACCACGAATCACACTTTGATGAAAGTTGAGTTGCGCGGGAAGGAATGGGGCGCGCACGCGTTCACGCATTTTCGTCCCGGGCTGCAATCCGCGCGCGGCTATCAGGCATCGACTGCGCGCGGGGATCTGGCCACCGATTACATCGCCTGCGGCGCGCGCGTCGAACGGTCAGGCGGAAAAAACGTGCGGGATGAAATCGTCGCCGTCATCAATATCGACGATAAAGCCCTGGCCGGACATCCGGCGCTCGAAGTGTTCGGCGGTGGTGGCTTGATTACCAGAATTGAGCTCGGTGAAGTACCCGCTTATGCCACGCGTCATTACTTGCTTTCGGAACTGGCATCTGGAAGAATTGGCGCGCACGATTTGACCCTGCGCCTGGTGGATGAACGCGCCACGTTGCTCATGTCAGTCGTACATCTTGATTATGTCCGTCGCGATCTTTCTCTAGACCACGGTTCGGACCGGTTCTCGACATTCAATGATTACGGTTGTGCTGCCTCAGCATGACCTTTTCGGCGCTCAATGCGCATAGCCCGTGAGTCCGTAGTAGTAAATCAATATCCATGAGGAGCCCATCCAATGAAAAGAATTCTATTACTCTGTTCGGTGCTGGTTTTGTTCGGCGTGAACGCTTCGGCCCAGAAAGAAAAGCCGTGGACTGAATGGTCACAGAAGGAAGCCATGAAAGTGTTGGCTGATTCCGCCTGGGCCCAAAGCCAGTCGGAATACACGGAGCAGAACGCCGGCACCACCATAACCCCGGTCCAGAATCGCAATGCGACAGATCTCAAAAACGCTGACAAGACGGAAAGCGGTCAGAATCTGGGAAAGAAAGATGCCGCGTTATCGATTACTTATCACGTCGGATTTCTCACCTCGAAGCCGGTGCGCGCAGCGTTGATCCGCCTGATCGAGCTGCGACAGCCTGAGACGCCGGCCGCTACCGTTGCCGAGCGCCGCACATTCGTCGATCGCGATTTCGGTGATTTGATCGTGGTGTCGCTGGTCCTCGAGGGCAACGACAAAAATAAGGTCGACCCAGCGAAAAAAGTTTTGGAGACCGCGAATCCCGAGACGTTCAAAGCTGTCGTTTATCTGGAACGCAAAGACGGCAAGCGCGTGTCGTTAACTGACTATAAACCCCCCAAGCCAGACGGAATGGGCGCGAAGTTTATTTTTCCGCGCACGCTTGACGGCAAGCCGTTTCTTGATGCCAGCAGCGGCGAAGTGCGCGTTTACATGGAAATCAACAAAACCAGGTTGAGCCGTAAATTTAAAGTCGCCGACATGATGTATGACGGCAAGCTGGAGTACTGACCCAACCCCGGACAGAAAGCATAATTCGAAATGAAGCAGCCACCATCCTCACGGCGTCACCCGGCGCGCGCTGTTGCGGTAATCATTCTCGTCGCGTTGCCGATTATCGGTCTCGCGCAAAAGAAAGATTACTCGTGGATGGAATTGCCGAAGAAAGATGCCGAGCGCATGCTCGCCAATTCTCCCTGGTCGCAGGTTCAGGTCGACACCGACCTTTCGGAGCAGTTCTATTCTCCCACGCGTCCCGGGACGGCTTCTATTGGTCAACCGACAGCGCCGCGCGGCACAACTTCGAGCCAACAGTCGATCAATAACAACCGGACAGAACGCGGGGCGCTTAATGAAGCAGTTGCCGTCTCGTACCGCATCAGCTTTCTGTCATCTCGGCCGGTGCGCCAGGCGATTGCCCGGATGGTGCTCGCCGCCGAACCTGAACCGAGCGAGAAAAGCCCGGACGAAGCGAAGCGAAGGCAGCAGCTGGTTTCGCAGTTGACGGATTTCGTTGAGCGCGACTTCACTCCTTACATTGTCATTGCGGTGCTGGCATCGTCCTCTGACGGGCGCTTGTCGGGCCCGGTCATGCAGGCAATGAACAGCGCGACCACCGGCACGTTAAAGAATAAAGCTTTCCTCGAGCGGCAGGATGGCAAGCGGCTGTTCCTGCAGGAATACCACGCGCCGATTCAGGACAACCTCGGAGCAAAATTCATCTTCCCCCGCGTCGTTGACGGCCAGCCGTTTTTGAATAGCACCAGCGGCACCGTGCGGTTCTATGCGGAATTCAACGACTCACTCAAACTCAACATGCGATTTAAAGTCGCCGACATGCTTTACGATCAAAAGCTCGAGTACTGATCTCGACGGAAACGGAGCCCCAGTGAAAGCAAAAATTATCGCCCTCGTAGCGGTGCTCGCTATTGTTGGCACCGCCATCGCGCAAAAGGACAAGAAGTGGACCGAGTGGGACAAAAAAGAAGTGCAGAAGATGCTCGAAGACTCACCATGGGCCAAGAAGCAGAACGAGACCGACACTTCAGAAGGATTCTTTTCGCCAACCTCTGCCGGCGGGGTTAATGGTGCGCGAACGACTGCGAGCAATAGCAGCGCCGCGGGACAGGGCGCTACAAACCAGTCGACGAACGTCATCTACTTTGTGCGCTTCTTCTCGGCTCGGCCGATCAGAGAAGCCCTGGTGCGTTCCCTGGAACTTAATAAACCGGGAATGGATGCGGCGACCCTCACGAAGCTGCACAATTGGGGTGAAGTAAAGTCGCCAAACTCGATTATCGTGACTGTCAGTTTTCGGGGTGGTCAGGGCAGCGACCAGCGTACGACAAACCCCGTCATGCAAGCCTTCAGCAGCGCAGTCACCGCGACGCTCAAGAACAAGACCTACCTGCAACGTTCGGATGGTAAGCAGTTGTTCCTGGAGGAATACGTGCCGCCGGGCACGGACAACTTCGGCGCGCGTTTTATCTTCCTGCGGATGCCGGACGAGAAATTATTCCTCGATAGCAGCAGTAAAGAGATTCGCTTTTACTCAGAAGTGTCGGGCGACATTAAGATCGATCGCCGATTCAAAGTTGCCGACATGATGTACCAGGGTGAGCTTGAATACTAGTCCAATTGTTTTGCGGTCGGCTGCGAGAGCGATGCCTGGTTCCAGGCGTCGCTCTTTTTTTATCAAATGCTTGATCAGAATTCCTAAAACGAGGATCATGCGGCACAGATGAATTCCGTCTCGAATGACCTGGCGTTGGCGCCTTTAGGCGCGGGAGACTTGATCGATCGCGCGGTCCGTCTTTATCGACGCCACTTTCTGACGCTGATTCGCATCGCGGCGCCTCCGGTGCTGGTATCGGCGTTGGGATCTACGCTGACCACCATCGCATTTCGCGAACTTGGCGCGACGTCCAGCGGGCTCAATGTCTTTCTGTATGTAATGGTCCTGCTCGGCGGAGGCGCAATCATCATCTGCGGATCGCTGCTTAGCCTGATCGTGATGGGGGGCGCGGCGCGTAACCTGGTCGCTCACTTGATCTGGAATGAACCGGTGAGCTTCGGCACGACTTATCGCGCCGTCAAGTCGCGGTTCTGGGGCTTGCTCGGGGCCAGCATCATGGTCGCGCTGTGGCTCGCTTTTTCCGCGCTGTGCGCCTGGATGGGTTTCAGCCTGCTTTCGCTGGTAATGTTCGTCGCGATGGCGGTGGGATCGTATGTTTCGCCGTGGCTGTCCACTCTGTTAATTGGCATCACCACGTTTGTTTCGATCGCGATCGCGCTCATCCTCTTTTTCCTGCTGGCCGGCCGCATGGCGTACGTGCCGCAGGCTATGCTGGTCGAAGGACGCACTGTCTTTTCGGCGATCGGCCGCAGCTTCTCGCTCGCCAGCGGCAACGTCAAACGACTGATGGCCATGACGCTGTTCACGCTCTTTGCGACTTACTCGGCGTTGATGCTTTTGATGATTCCGCTGGGCTGGTTTGCCTATGCCAGCGGAGTCGATCTTTCACCATTCGGCACGCAGTGGCCGACGTGGTACGCAATCGGTTACCAGGTAATCCTGCAATGCAGTCACATTCTGCTGGCGCCGATTTGGATGTTGGGCCTGTCGCTGCTTTACGTTGACGAACGTGTGCGTCACGAAGGCTATGACATTGAGTTGATGGCGGCGCGCCAACTTCCGGAGATGCCTACTTTGCCCGGCGTGGTTTCGCCCTTCGCGCCCGCGCTGGTGACGGGGCGCGCGCCGCAATTTGTCGCGCCACCTCCGCAACCGGTCCAAACCGGGTCCGTGCTCGGCCTCAACTAAATCGCGTGAGAACGACGTCTCGACGAAATAAAAGGATTCTACTGGCGCTCGCTGCGAGCGGGTTACTGCTGTTCGCCGTTGGCGTGCAGGCGGCCACGCTGGCTGATTACGAGGCGCGTTTGTCTCGCGTCATAACTCTGCTCGCGGCAATTCAAAACCCCTCGAGTGGCCATTCGGGCAGTGAACCAGCCACTCCTGCCAATCTTGATTTCGTGAGTGAATCGCTGCCGGCTAAAGACTCTGTTTTTTTCCGGGGACAGACCATCGCGGTCGACAATTCCTGGTTGGAAGGCGAACTAAACGAATATAAGAGATCGACCAAAGCCGCGGATCGCAGCGAGGCCGTCGCGCGAATGATCGAACGGCTCAGGGCGATCCAGGAGCAGGTGCATGAGCTTGACGCGGCGACGTCGCAACCCGGTGACAAGGATGCCGATAAGGGCCGCTTGGCGGCCATTCTGCGGCGGCCCGAATATCTCCCCAAACCACCGGAAAGCAACGCACTCGAAGGTTTGATCGCGCGTTTTTTGCGCTGGCTGGAGAAGCTCATGCCGCGCTTAAAGCCAATGCATCCCGGTAATTTGTCGTGGATTTCGCGGATAGTCCAAATCATCGTCATCGCTGTTTGTCTCGGCGCAATCGGTTATCTCATCTGGCGGTTCGGCCCGCGTCTCGTGCGCGGCCGCCGCCAGAAAAAGAAGAAACGCGAAGCGCGGATCGTGCTGGGTGAAAGGCTCGAGCCCGATCAGACAGCCGCAGACCTGCTGGCGCAGGCTGAGGGGCTCGCTCGCGACGGCAACTTGCGCGCGGCGATTCGCAAAGCTTACATCGCGCTGCTCTGCGAGCTTGGCGATCGGAAGATCATCAGCCTGGCCCAGTACAAAACCAACCGCGATTATTTGAATGCCGTTCGAGACAAAGGCTCGTTGTATCCATCGATGCGCAGACTGACGAACATGTTTGAGCTGCATTGGTATGGATTTGTGCCCGCGGGCGAAAGCGAGTGGGATGAATTTAGAACCGGATACAAAAAGATCTTTAGGAGTGAGCAGTGACGGGGGATGAGTGATGAGTGATGGGTGATGAGTGATGAGTGATGAGTGACGAGTGACCAGTGACGAGTGACAAGTGACGAGAGACACGCAAACAAACACACGGGATCTCTCTTATCACTTTCTGTCTCGACCTTTATGGTATTGACCACTAACCAGTAACGCGCCCGAATTCCTGGTCACTGGCCATTAGTCACAGGTCACTAGTCACTGGCCACAGGTCACTGGCCACAGGTCACTAGTCACTGGCCACCGGTCACTGGCCACTGGTCACTGGTCACTAGTCACTGGCCACCGGTCACTGGCCACCGGTCACAGGTCACTAGTCACTGGCCACTGGCCACAGGTCACGGCCACTGCTCACTCGTTGCTAGTCACTGGCCACTAGTCATTGGTCACACGTTACTGGTCACTGGCCACTGGCCACTGGTCACTGGCCACCGGTCACTGGCCACCGGTCACTGGCCACCGGTCACTGGTTCACTCGTCACTGACGACTGCTTCTCATGCGTCAACGCCTATTCATTATCGTCACGCTCATCGCCGTCGTGGTGGTGCTCGTGTTGCTTAACGCGGCGTCGTACGTCAAGGTCGAAGAAACGCCTGACACTGAGCTCTCGCCCGATCGTTCCACCTACAACGCCGGCCCGACCGGAACACGGGCGCTCTATGATTTTCTACATGAATCGGGTTACGACGTAACGCGTTGGCGCGAGTCCACCGCCGGTTTACTGGCTTCCACCGGCCCCAAGCCTGCCACCGTTGTGATCGTAGGCGAAACCAAAGTGGAGTTCACCAAAGTCGAAAGCAGAGAGCTTCTGCTTTGGGTGCGGTCTGGCGGTCGACTTGTGATTGTCGATCGCTCGCCGCAAAGAAGGCTTTTGCCAAAAAGCGGTGAATGGGAAGTGCGAGCGCTCATGACGAACTTCCCGTTGGGTGATCTCGATCCCACTGACTTTCAGGCGATGACTCGCGAGGTCAAGCCACTCGCGCCGGGGCAACCGACTGTTCTGGCGCGTAACCTTGAAACAATCATGCCCTCGCGATTCGCGAGCGCGTTGTCCTTTCTACGAGTGCCGCCGTCAAAAAAGACGAAGAACTCAAATTCAAACAGTTCCCCAGCCGATGAAAACGACGATGACGATGAAGATTTCGATCAGCAGCCTTATGTTGAAGGGGCGACGGGCGAAACCGGCACAGGTTCGCGCGCGCCCGTAGCTACGTTCGCGAATGATCGCGGAGCCGTGGTCGCCGAATATCCCCACGGCCATGGCCGGATCGTTCTGGTGTCGGATCCTTATCTGTTTGCGAACAACGGAATCAATCGCGCCGACAACCTACAACTGGCGATCAATGTAGTCGTTGGGAACGGCGGCATAATCGCCTTCGACGAATTTCATCAAGGGCGCGGCTCGAGTCACAACGCGCTCTTTCAATATTTTGAAGGCACGCCGGTGCTCGCGATTTGCGCGCAGCTAATATTGATCGGCGTCGCCATTATCTGGTCACGCGGCATGCGCTTCGCCCGGCCTTTGCCGCTGCCGCACGTCGACCGGCGCTCGAGTCTTGAATTCGTCGCCTCGATGGCTGAGCTGCAGCAGCGCGCCAAGGCCCACGATCTGGCGTTGGAAAATATTTATATGCGCGTGCGGCGGGTGCTGGTTCGTCACGCGGGCCTCAATCAAAACAGCAAGCGCTCGGATATCGCGGCGCGGGTCGCCCTGCGTTCCCGGGTCAATGAGAAACAGCTTGAATCATTGATGCGCAACTGTGAAGATACAATTAACGGTGCGCCGACCAGCGCAAAGGACACTTTGAAACTCGTCAGACGGCTGCGTGAACTGGAAGCACGGCTGGGATTGCAGGGTCGCGCGCGTGACGATAAACAGAATGCTGAAATGTAGTCAGAACCGCCTGCGGTAGCGGGCGGTTGATCTCTCGTTTATGAAGCAAGTTGATTTCAAAGGTTAACCGCCCGCTACCGCAGGCGGTTCTGACAAAACTATGCCAGAATACGTCTCCGCAACTGTCACACACATTCAGAATGAATTGCGCAAAGTGATCGTCGGCCAGGATGAGCCCATCGAACAGATCCTGGTGGCTCTGCTCGCCGAAGGCCATGCGCTGATCGAAGGCGTGCCGGGAACCGCAAAGACGCTGACCGTCAAAACGCTCTCGCGCATCCTGAATGCCGGATTCGGCCGCATTCAATTCACGCCCGACCTCATGCCTTCGGACATCACCGGCACGAACGTCTTCAACATGGCGAGTTCGACTTTCAGTCTGCGCCGTGGGCCGATCTTCACCGACCTCCTGTTGGCCGATGAAATCAACCGCACGCCGCCCAAGACTCAGGCAGCTTTGCTCGAAGCGATGGAGGAACGGCAGGTCACGATCGATGGCGAAGGTTATTCACTCTCGCCGTTGTTCACCGTGCTGGCGACTGAGAATCCGATCGAATACGAGGGCACCTATCCTTTGCCCGAGGCGCAGCTTGATCGGTTCCTGCTGAAAATTATTTTGACCTACCCGTCGGCGGCAGAGGAGCACCAGGTGGTCGCCCGTTGGGACGAAGGCTTTAATGCGCGACGGCTCGATCAGATTGAAATCCAACCGTTGGGGGAACCGGACGCGATTTCGCGTTGCCGCGCTGAGATACGACATATGCGGGTCGAGCCGGGTGTGCAGCGCTACATAGTGGATATTATCCGGCGCACGCGCGACCACGCCGCCGCGCATTACGGCGCCAGTCCACGCGCCGCGGTGGCCTTGCTTTTGTGCTCGAAATCGCTTTCGGCAATTCGCGGCCGCGACTTCACGACACCCGATGATGTGCGCGACATCGCGCGACCGGTCCTGCGTCATCGTTTGACCCTGCGCGCCGAAGCTGAGTTGGATGGCGCGACTCCTGATTCCGTCATCAGCGACATCCTGCAAACCGCTGAAGTGCCGCGCTAAATGCGTTTCGTATTTACTAAACTGTTCTATGTGCTGCTGGCAGCCGGACTGGCGCCGCTGTCGCTTTCGTGGAACCGGCCGATGTTGCGCTGGTTCGCGGTGGCCTATGACATTGCAGTTTTCATCGTCGCGATCTTTGACGCCTGGAACAGTAAGTTGCCGCCTCAGGTTCGCATTGAGCGCCACTTCGGTAGCCGCTTCGCAGTGGGCGCTGAAACGGAAGTGCGCATCGACGTTGCTAATCACACGCCGCAAGACTTGTCGCTGATTATCAAAGACGAGTATCCGCCGCAGATGAAACTCGATGGTTCGCGCGAGGCGCGGCTGAACGTAGACGCGCAGACGGCGGCATCGTTCTCTTATTGGCTCAGTCCGCCGAAGCGCGGCCGTTTTGATTTCGGTCTGATTGCGGTGCGCTTTGTTTCGAAGTGGCATTTGGTTTGGAAGCAAACGCGCGCCGGCGAGGCGATGTCCGTCAAGGTCTATCCGAATATGCGGCGCGCGCGTGAGGCAGAGTTGCGGGCGCTCGGCACCCGTTCGTTCGTGGCCGCGCGCCGCAAGTCGCAGTGGCGCGGCGAAGGCCGTGACTTCGAGTCGTTGCGCGATTATGTCCGCGGCGATGAAATGCGTCACATCTCGTGGACCGCCACGGCGCGGCGCGGCAAACTCGTCACGCGGCAATATCAGATGGAGCGCGACCAGACAATTCTGATCGCGCTCGACGCGGGACGCTTGATGACGGCGCGGATCGAAAACGAAACCAAACTCGATTCAGCGGTGCATGCTACGTTGGCGCTGATGTCGGCGGCGGCGCGCGCCGGCGATAATGCGGGATTGCTCGTATTTGGGCGCAAAATCAAGGCTTTTCTGCCGCCAAAGCGTGGCGCCGAACACCTGGATGCAGCCCTGGAAGCGCTGCACGCAGTCGAGCCTGAAATGATCGAACCGAGTTACTCGCGCGCCTTTGAATTCATCGCGGCGAATAGTCAGCGCCGCTCGCTGGTGGTGGTGATGACGGACCTGGTAGATGAAGAAGGCTCGCGCGAATTGCTTTCGGCGTTGAAGCTTTTGCGACCGCGCCACCTGCCGCTGGTCGTGACGATCGCCGATCGAGATTTGAAAGCTGTCGTGCGCGAGGCGCCCGAGAATGAACGCGAAATGTTCACCCAATCGGTGGCGGAAGAAATCATTCATCTGCGCGAAGCTGCGTTGCGGTTAGTCGAATCGCAAGGCGGTTTAGCTTTGGATGTAACGGCCGCCGCCCTCGCGCCGAAGTTGTTGGAAACGTATTTGCGAGTGAAGGAGCGCGGAATGTTGTGAAGGGGGGAAACGGGGAAGGGGGAAACGGGGAAGGAAGGTTAATCAAAAGGAGAATCGCACACGTGGAACAGTCGAAAATTCACAGCTTTGAAGATTTGGTGGTTTGGCAGAAGGCGATCGAATTTGTGAAGCAGGTTTATCTCGTGACCAATGAAGGGGAACTGAAGCGAGATTTCGGTTTGCGCGATCAGATGCGTCGAGCAGCCGTATCCATACCCACTAATATCGCGGAAGGTTTTGAGCGTGCTTCTAGAAAGGAGTATTTACTATTTCTGAATATCGCGAAGGGCTCAGCAGGAGAGTGCCGCAGTCTCTGTCGAGTTGCACTTGAGATCGGATACGTTAGCGAGGCGACTCACCAGGATCTGCATCAAAGAGTTGTTACATTAAGCCGATTCCTTTTCAATCAAATCAACTCAATCAAGCGCGCCCCGATAAGACCATAAAGGCTGTTCCCCCTTTCCCCCTTTTCCCCTTTTCCCCTTTTCCCCTTTTCCCCTTTTACCCTGTCCTAGTCCTCTCCCCGCCCCGCCAGAAAAAGATACGAATACAAAGTAATACCGGTAATCACGCCGATGCCGATCTTGATTGCGGATGGAATCGGCTGGGGCGAGATAAAGCCTTCGATAATTCCGGCGACCACCAGCAGCGGCACGCATCCGACGATCAAGCGCACTGCGTCGATGCCGCGTGACTTCAAAGCATCGGCGCGCGAAAGATTACCCGGCATCAGCAGTGCGGTGCCGATTAATAGTCCGGCGCCGCCCGCGATGAAGATACAAGTCAATTCGATCACGCCGTGCGAGATCACAAAGCCGAACAACAAATCATTTCCGAAGCCGGCTCGATAGCAGAGCGCCAGGATCGCGCCGAATGAGGCGCCGTTAAAGGCCAGCACGTACAAGGTTCCCAAACCGAAGATCGCTCCCAGCGCAAAGGCATAGAACGTCACACGAATGTTGTTCGTGAAGATCGCGGTCGAGCCGACCTGATTGGCCTCATTCAATCGCTCCCACCAGTGCGTCCGATGGTTGATGACAATTTCGCGGAAGTACGGGGGGATGCCGGCGAATTCAGAGAAGTCGGGATCGTGACGCGTGCCGAAGAAAGCAATCGCCGTAAACAACCAGAAGATCCCGAACGCCGTCGCGGTATAGCGCAGCGTCCGGCGAAAAGTCCGGGGAAAATCGTGACTAAAGAAATTTCGAATGCGCTGACCGCCTTGCGCGTCGGCGCGGTAAATTCGACCGTGCGCGCGAATGACCAGGCTGTTGAGATAATTGACGAGACGCGGGTCGCGCGACTCGGCGCGGGCAATCGCGAGGTCGGAAGCGGTGCGGCGGTAGATGCGGCCCAGCTCCTTTACTTCTTCGCGATGTAGTTTTCGCAGCGTCATGCGATCGAGCAGCTGCAGCAACTCCTCGAGCCGCTGCCAGACGTTTTTGCGTTCGTTGATGAATTTATCGATCGGCACGGTTGCGATTTTGGATTGCGGAATGCGGATTTCGGATTTAAGTTAAGCGAACCGCGTAGTTTCGATGAACGAATCAATCCGCAATCCGCAATCCGCAACCCAAAATCGTCTGGTGGAGTGTGTACCAAACTTCAGCGAAGGCCGCAAGAGTGAAACGATCGACCGGATCGCGGCGGCGATTGCCGCGGTGGCAGGCGTGGTCGTTTTGAATCAGCATATCGACGTCGATCACAACCGCTCGGTCATTACCTTTGTGGGTGAGCCGAGCGCGATCCTGGACGCCGCGGTCAAAGCCGTCGCTACCGCCAAAGAGCTGATTGATTTGAGAACTCATGCAGGTGTGCATCCGCGTATTGGCGCTACTGACGTCTTGCCGTTTGTTCCCGTCAGCGGCGTGACGATGGATGAATGTGTGGCGTTGGCGCGCACGGCGGGACGCCGGCTTTGGCAGGAACTTTCGATTCCAGTCTACTTTTACGAGCGCGCGGCGCTGCGTCCTGATCGAGTTCGGCTTGAGCATGTGCGCGGCAAAGGCTTCGAATGGCTGCGTCGCGAAGTCGAAACGAATCCCGATCGCGCGCCCGACGTCGGAGAGCCGAAACTGCAGGAAACCGCCGGAGCCACGGTCGTCGGCGCGCGTCCGTTTCTGATCGCTTTCAACGTGAATCTCAGGACCAGTGATCTATCAATAGCGCAAAGCATCGCGCACGAAATTCGCGAACGTGACGGAGGCCTGCCTTTCGTTAAGGCGCTCGGATTCGAGCTGCATAGTCGTGGTGTGGTGCAGGTTTCGATGAACTTGATTGATTACGAAAAGACCGGGATGGCGATGGCCTTTGCCGCGGTTCGCGACGCGGCCGCGCGCCGTCACGTTGAGGTCCTGAGCGCCGAAATAGTCGGATTGATTCCGCGGGCCGCACTCGATCGTGAGGCGCCCTATTTCCCATACCTGGAAAACTTTCGTGAGACTCTGGTGATCGAGAGTTTGCTTGAACAAATGCGTAAAGAAGCGTGACCGCCTGGGCCAAGACTCGCAGGTGGGCCAACTTAACTCTGGACAGCCCGCCGTCTTTTGTTTATTATCGTCGCCCCCGCTTCGGCGGCTTTTCTTTTCATAGTTGGTCACCGCGGCCAATTCCAAGTTAGCTAACGGATCGCGTGGCAGCGCCGGTACCCCTCCCGCTCGTGGCGACTTCTCGGGCGATTCCACAACCGGAGGTTAGTATGCTCAGAATGGGAAAGAATCCAGACGAAAAGAGCCAGAGTCAGTCTGACGATTATGCAAACCGAGGGTATTCGCCCTACCAGAACAACGAAGCCTATCGCCCCGCGGCGGAGGCCAGCGGATCCACCAAGGCGCTGACCGAAAGCGAGGCCATCGCCCGCGAAATTAAAGATGGCAGCCTGAGTGGGTTTGTGGGGAGCGGCACTGTAATTACCGGAGAATCTTCATTCAAATCAATGTTGCGAGTAGATGGACGTTTCTCAGGCCGGATTAATTCCACCGGCGGTACCTTGATCGTCGGTTCCGGCGGTCAGGTCGACGCGAATATCGAAGTCGCAGTCGCCACGATTCATGGCATCGTCAACGGTGATATCGTGGCCACCGACCGCGTCGAGCTGGGGCGGGCCGCGAAGCTGACCGGCAACATCCAGACGCCTTCGCTCGTGATCGAGCAAGGTGCAGTGTTCGAAGGAAGCTGCAAGATGACCCAGGCGAAGGCCGCAGCCGACAAGCCAAAGGTCGAACGCAAGGACAACGTAATCGATGTCGCGAAACCGGCTGTGAAGCCGGAGGCGAACGCGAACGCGAACTCCAAGCCGGCCGCAGCTGCGATCGCGAGCTAAACAGTTTCTAAATCGATGTGGAGAAGGCGGATCGTTTTGGTCCGCCTTTTCTATTTACGACGAAAAGGCTTTGCCCAAAAAGTCGATCAAAGGAACATTGGAACAAGCATTATCTCTCAGGTCGGGAAGGGTGGCTTGCCCCCGCAACTTTGAATGGCCAGATTGCGTGAGGAAACGAAGGAGCGGGGGTAAACCACCCTTCCCAACCTGAGAGAATTTTTCAGAAATTCGATTACGGCCAGGACTTTTTGGCAAAGCCCTTTTACGACGGCAACACATTCCCTTCGGCGACAATCTCTTTCGCAGCCTGTACAATTTGATAACCCGAATCAGTTATGAACCGAACACTTCAATGTATCGTGGGCGCGTTCGTCGCACTCACGATTGGCTGCGCCATCAGCGCCGCACAAACATCGAAGCGAGCTCAATCTCAGGCCGCGCTTCCCGACGCGGCACTGCTGACGATCATCCGCCATGAAGACGAGCGGCGTTGGGACGATCAATTGAAGGCGCTCCTGACGAGTGACGATCCGAAAGTGCGCGCGCGCGCAGCGCTGGCTGCCGGCAGGATTGGTGACGATAAAGCGGTGGCGGCGCTGGCCGACACACTGCTCATGGACCGGGACAATGCCGTGCGCGAGATGGCGGCGTTTGCCTTGGGTGAGATTGAATCGCCGGGCGCTGCCTACGCTCTGGTGACCGTCGTGCAGGATCCTGAAAAGCCGGCCAGAGCGAGGGCCATTGAAGCGCTGGGGAAAGTTACGGCTGCGATGAACGCTGCCCGGGCCGGCGCCCAGAATTCTCCGGTCGATGATCGGCTCGATCAATGTAAAGCGACGATCCTTGATGCGCTGAGATTCGAGTTACAGCGCAAGCCCAGTCGTGATCGGATGAGCGTTCTCCTGGGACTGACCGCAGTTTTAAGAACGCGCGCGGACGGTGCCGGATCGCTCGTGACGAAGTTCCTTGATGATGCTGATCCCGCAATCGTCGCGACGGCGCTGAATACCATGGCGCGGCTGCGTTTGAAAGATGGCAACGAGCGCGTGCGGCAACTTCTCAGTCACAGCGATCCCATCGTGCGCGCGAACGCGGCGCGGGTCGTGGGCGTCGCCGAACACAAGGAGGCATTTGACGCCGTCCTTGATCGGGCGCTGCATGACGACGACTTGCGAGTGAGAGCGAGTGCGATTCGAACTCTCGCAGGTTTGAATGATAAGCGCGCAGTTGATCCGCTATTGGCTCGTGGTAATGCGTTGCTGAAATCGCCGGCTGCTCGTAACGAGTTGTTGGAGATTGCGACTACGCTGGGACGTTTGCTGCCAAACGACAGCAAAGCACTGGTGGTTACCTGGCTGAAAGCGATGCACGGGATTACCAGGGGCGAGGCCGTCGAGGTTGAAGTCGCATTCGCGCGGGTTGCCCCCGGGATATTTCAAAATGAGCCGTACAAATCCGAAGTCAGCCGGCCAACAGCAAACTGGCGGCAAATCTCGCGGCGGGCGCAGGGACTTGCGGCCATCAAAGATGTAATCACAGGCGCGGCCACCGGCAGCGCCGGAGATAGTGCGCTGAAAGGCGCACAAAAAGAATTGGCTGAGATGCTGCAGCGGCCTCAGCTGCCGGCGCTGGCGATTTCAGACGTGCTGGAGGCTTACGCTGGTTACAAGATGCCGGATACGGATCAATTCGCCCGCCGTTTTCTACAAATGAATGACGTTGTCGTGCGAGCGTCGGCGGCCCAGGTGCTGGGCAATCAGACGCCCGGCGAAACGAACACGCGCGCGTTGATCGAGGCGTTGCCGCGCGCGCTGCGCGACAAAGATTCCGACGATGCGGCGATGGCGATTCTCGGCGCGCTGGCGAAACAAAAGAGCGCAACCGCGAATGATGCAATCAAGACCGCGCTCGATTCATCGAATCACCTGATACGTCGCAGAGCGGTGGCGCTGCTAAAGACGAACGGCGCAGGTGATTTCTCTGAACGCATCGGCACGGTGCAGACGAGCAATGCCGCGTTGGATTATCGCCGGGCCATGTCGCGCATCGGCAAGCATGTGACCGCGACCGTCATCACGACTCGCGGCTCATTCACAATTCAATTCCTGCCGGAAGATGCGCCGCTCACCGTCGATAATTTCGTGCAGTTGGCCCGGCGCGGGTATTTCAACGGACAGACAATTCCGCGCGTGGTGCCCAACTTTGTGATTCAGGCCGGCGATCCGCGGGGCGATCAAAATGGCGGCCCCGGCTACCAAATTCGCTGTGAAATCAACGAAGTGATGTTCGAACGGGCGGCCGTCGGCATGGCTTTGTCGGGTAAGGACACCGGCGGGTCGCAATGGTTCGTCACGCACTCGGCCCAGCCGCACCTGGACGGCGGCTATACTGTGTTTGGAAACGTGATTCGGGGCATGGACATGGTAGACAATATCGTGCGCGGTGACGTCATTCGCCGCGTGATGGTCAGCGAGAGATAAATGAACCACAGAGGACACAGAGAAGACGAGAAGAGAGAAATGTATTTCTCTTACAAATCCCTCGGTGTCCTCTGTGGTAAGTATTTCTTCACGCTGCTGGCTTTCACGGTTCTGCTGGCGCCGATTGTTTGCCACGGTCAGGATCGACAAACAACGACGCGCGATAACCGGCTTCGATATGATCTGAAGTTGGCGATCAATTTCGACGATCGCACCTACACCGGCACCGAGCAAGTGCATTGGGTAAACCATGGCGACCGCGCGACGTCGACGATCTTCTTTCATCTCTATCCCAACATGCGGCCGCCGGATTACGTCGCGCCGACGCAAAGGAATGATGCGGGTCAGATCATTACCGACGAACCGCGACTCGACATCACTGATGTGCGTGCTGTCGATAACAAAACGCCGATTTCTTTTTCTTTCGATGATCTGCAAACGACTCTGCGACTGAATTTGCGCGAGCCTCTGCGTCCCGAGGCCGCCATCGATATTCAGATCAAATTCAAAGGCACGGTCCCGGAGATCGACCCCGACGAGACGGGCATCGTTACGCACGTGCTGCAACAGGTCAGCGCCGCCATCCGCAGCGAGCGTGAGGTGCGGCGCGCCCGCGACACCAACTTTGTCTGTCGCAGCGTCATGATGCTGGCAACTTCATTTCCGATTCTGGCCGCGCGCAGCGGCGACGACTGGCTGCGGCGAATTGATCCAACCATCGGTGATTCGTTGACCACGGAAGCGGCCGACTTCAATGTGACGATTGAAGCGGCTTCGGGGATCAGCGTCTTCACGCCCATCATCGCGTCGGAAGTTACTCATAAAGACAAGCTTGATTCACACCGCTTTGCCGGCGAGAACCTGCGCGACTTTGCCATCATTGCCGGACGCAACCTGAAATCCGAAGAGCGCCGCGTCGGCGAGGTCACCGTGCGATCGCTTTATCGCGGCGAACATGAATCAATCGCACAGCGAGTGTTGACGATTGCGACGAACGCTTTGCGTATCTATGAACAAAAATTCGGCCCCTTGCCGCTGAAGACCGTGACCATTGCTGACGTGCCCCTGGTCTCGACGTTGGGCAGCGCAGAGTTCGCCGGACTCACCGCGATTGCCAGCGCCTTCTACGTGGATTTCGATTCGGCGACGATGCGTAACCTGCCCGACATCATTCGCGATCAGCGCGCCTCGGTCGAGGAAAGCCTCGAGTGGACGGTCGCGCGCGTCGTGGCTCATCAATGGTGGGGCGCGGCAGTCGGCAACGACGCGGGCCGCGAACCGGTGCTGGATGAGTCGCTCTCAAATTGGTCCGCGTTGCTCTACTACCGCGAGATGCACGGCGAAGAACAGACCAGGAATGCGCTCGAGGAACAACTGCGCGGGGTCTACAAAGTCTACCGGACGTTCGGCGGCGAGGACATGGAAGCCAGTCATGCGTCGCGCGAGTATCGCAATTCGTTTCAATATGCCGCGATTGTCGCGACCAAGGGCGCGCTGATGTTCGAAGCGCTGCGGCAACTGCTGGGCGACGACAAATTTTTCTCGGCGTTGCGCGATTATTATCGCGCGAACTCGTTGGAAGTAGCCGACATGGATGATCTACGCGGGGCCTTTATCGCCGAAGCCCCGGTCGAACAAAGACGCGCCGTGAGTCGTACGTTCGATCGGTGGCTGTCGAGCAAGCGCGGCGACGAAGACATTGGGCCACCCGATCCAAAGTTGGCCGAGGAACTTGGGCTGCCGGCGCGGACCGAAGCGAAAGGTGATAAGAATATGCTGACGCCGTTTGCGAAGTTGGGAAAATTCTTCTGGCAGCAGATGACGAAGATACATTAGTGAGCGGTGAGCAGTGAGCAGTGAGCAGGAAGCAGCAAGGAGTAAGCAGCAAAGATGCGGGCGCATAACGATCTCGAATTAGTTTCACCGGAGAAGCAGCGTGTATTGCGTCCTTCCGCGATCCAAATAGAACGTGAACTCGAAGTCCTCACCCAATTGATGGACAACCAGTTTCGGGTTCCGATTCTCGATTGGCGCTTTGGATTTAATGCCATCATCGATCTGATTCCCGAATTCGGGGACATCGCGACGACGCTGGTAGCGTTATACATCCTGGTTTCCGCCGTTCGTTATCGCGTGCCGAAAATTACCCTGCTGCGCATGGGACTCAACATCGGCATCTATTTTGTCGGCGGCATAGTTCCGTTCGTGGGTTACCTGTTCGATGTTTGGTGGAAGCCTAACGTTCGGAATCTCGATCTGTTGCGGCGCCGGGCAACTGTCTCGGCGGCCGAAGCCAAACAAGGCCGCAAGAGCGATTGGTTATTTGTGTCACTGATCATCGGCGGGATCATTGCGCTGTTCTTTGGGTCTGTCATGCTGACGATTGTCTTCTGGTGGTATCTCGCGACGCATTTGCAGTTCGGCTTCTAGAAAATCGTCGATCCGGTCGCTAACGCTCCCGGTACTGACTCAATCATGGAAACCGTAATCACCGTTCGCGATCTTAAGAAAACCTTTAAGCCGAAATCGCGGAAAGGCGTCGAGGTCAAAGCGCTCGACGGCATTTCTTTTGAAGTGGCGCGCGGCGAATTCTTTGGTTTGCTCGGACCAAACGGCGCGGGCAAGACGACAACCATCGGCATCCTGACCACCCGCGTGTTGCCGACCCAGGGCGTGGCGCAAATTGAAGGCATAGACGTCGCGCGCGATCCGGTTTCCGTGAAGCGTCGCATCGGCGTAGTGCCGCAAGTGAACAATCTCGACCGCGCGCTGACGGCGAAAGAGATTCTGTTGTTCCACGCTGAATACTTTGGCGTGCCGAAGCCGCAACGCGAGGAGCGCGCGCATCGTCTGCTCGAGCGGTTCGAACTGACCGAGCGGGCCGACGAGAAGATCACCGGCTGGTCGGGCGGCATGGCCCAGCGGCTCAAGATTGGCCGGGCGCTGATGCACGACCCGGCAATTCTCTTCCTGGATGAGCCGACCACCGGCCTCGATCCGCAGGCGCGCCGCGCGATGTGGGACCTGTTGACCGAACTGAATCAGAAAGGGTTGACGATTCTTTTGACCACGCACTACATGGAAGAGGCGGATCAACTTTGCGGCCGCACCGCGATTGTCGATCACGGCAAGGTGCTGGCGCTTGATTCACCGGCGCAACTGAAGCGCAGTGTGCCGGGCGGTTACCTGGTCGAGTTGCAGGTGCGCAGCGGGAGTGATGGCTCGTTCACCGACGCGTTGCAAACGTTGCCGGGAGTGGTGGAGATCAAGAGCGAGAATGATCGGGTTCGCATCTATGCCGATCGCGTGGAAGGGTTGTTGGCGAACGCCATGCGTCTGGCGGGCGAACAAAATGTGATGGTGACCGATGCTCACGTGTCCGAGCCGAGCTTGGAAAATTTGTTTCTGCATCTGACCGGACGAAGCTTGCGCGAGTAATCGTAGGGGCAGGGCTTGTCCCTGCCCGTCAATGTTCATGATCGAAAGCGGCAGGGGTTTTATCGAGAGCGGGCAGGGACGAGCCCTGCCCCTACAGTAAGATCTTAAGCCGACTCCAAGATGACTGCGTTCATTGCTCTTCTTCACCGTGACTTGCGCGTCGTGCGACGCGAGTTACTTTCGTTTCTGCTGCGCGTGGTGCTCAACCCGATTCTCTTCACCTTCATCTTCGGGTTCGTGATGCCGCGGATGGGAATTATTCAAAAAGGCTACACCGACATGCTGCTGCCGGGAATTCTGGGATTGAGTATGACGCTTTCCAGCATGCAGGCAGTGTCGCTGCCGCTGGTCATCGATTTCGGCTGGAGCAAAGAGATCGAAGATCGCCTGCTGGCGCCGATCAGCATTAAGGGCGTCGCCTTTGAAAAAATTATCGTCGGTGTGGTCCAGGCAATCATCGCCGGCATTGTGGTCCTCCCGTTGGCGTGGTTGCTGATGCGCGTTCATCTCAGCCTGACGGGAATCGACATAGTTCACTTTGTGCTGGTCGCGCTCCTGAGCAGCTGGCTGTTCGCCGCGTTCGGCATGGTCATCGGCACGGTGGTGCCGCCGCAGCAGATCAGCCTGATCTTTACGGCGCTGTTGTCGCCGATGATCTTTTTCGGTTGTGCGTATTACCCGTGGGCCGCGCTGCACGTGGTGCCCTGGTTTCAATACCTGGTGCTGCTCAATCCGCTGGTCTATGCCAATGAAGGTTTTCGTCTGGCGCTGACGCCGAACATGCCGCACATGCCATTGCCTTTGGTTTATGGTGCACTGGTCGGGTTCTCGGCGTTATTCACCTGGCTGGGTCTGCGCAAATTTGAAAGCCGCGCGCTCGATTAACGCAGCGCCTTTTCCACACATTCGCAGCACTTTCGGCACCGTCTCAAAGGGCAATTCCTTGCCTAGGCCAACGCGCTTTTGTTATAGTCGCGAGCAGATAACATCCGAACAAAGAGAATGGTTAGGCGGTCCTCAGCGGGGGACACGCCTCTCAAAAGAAAGGACTTGCTATGGGAAACGATCGTGATTCCGGGGACAATATTTCGACTCGGCTAACATACTTCCTCGTGGGAGCAGGCATCGGCGCGGTGCTGGCCCTGCTGTTTGCGCCGAAGTCTGGTGAAGAATTGCGCAACGACATCGCGGACGCGACGCGTAAAGGCATCGACAAATCGCGTGAGGCGGCGCAGCAAATTGGCACCAAGGCCAACGAATACTACGATACCGGGAAACAAAAAGCCGGCGAGTATTACGACGCTGCCCGCGAAACGGCGGGAGAGTATTACGAAGCGACGCGCGAACGCGCAGCTGATCTCTATGACACTGCTTCGAGCAAGGCCGGTGAGGTAGTTAACAAGACGCGCGATGCGGTTACGAACCAGGCAGGTTCGATTTCTGCAGCGGTCGAAGCCGGCAAGAAGGCCTACATCGAAGAGAAGCGCAAAACCGAATTGTCAGGTCGCACTGACGCGGCGCCGACTTACAAACCTGAAACGACAATGTAGTAAGAGAGAGCTTGGGGCTTAGAGCTTAGAGGCCGGTCTGTTCTCTAAGCTCTAAAAACTAATCACTAAGTTCTTACCCGAACATGAACCCGCACGAACCACTCTTCTGGTTGGTCATTATTACCGCGATCATCGCCCTTTCATTTTTGGTGATTGCTGCGGCCATGGTGGCCATTGCTGTTTTCGTGAATCGCACGGTGAAGACTGTGGGCCGGCTGGAAGAGAAACTCGATCCGCTCATCAATCGCGCCAATGCGATTAGTGAGCAGGCGCAGGGCATCGCCGTGCAAGGCCGGCAGATCGCCGAGCAGTTCCATGTCATGTCCGGGCATCTTTCGACCGCGACCGGTAATCTGGCCGAATCGACGCAGCTCATCAAGGAAGAAGTGCGGGGCATCATGGCCCTGGCGGATGAAACTGCGCATGTGGCCAAAGAAAAAGTGCAGGTTGTCAGTCGGGCGATCGATACGACTCACGAGCGCGTCATGGACACGACGGAATTCATCCAGGAAAAGGTGATTGAACCGGCGCGTGAGTTGGCGGCGAT
>Ga0207511_100070_pt1 | contig 25724 bp, 21 predicted proteins | sample NitcycUWRSCHO22C_FD_188265 | JGI IMG/M metagenome (GOLD analysis project Ga0207511, IMG submission 188265) | Soil microbial communities from Arlington Agricultural Research Station in Wisconsin, USA - Nitrogen cycling UWRJ-SCHO22-C (SPAdes) | ecosystem: Environmental > Terrestrial > Soil >... | reverse complement strand
TCTGAACGCGCCTCCTGATCCGGTCGCTACCGCTCGCGGTTCTGACACAGGATTAGCCCGAGCATCAATGGCAGTCCGTGAAACGGACGGCTGAACTCAAATCAGAGTACCTTCCGGATTTATCAATCGTCGACTCGATTTCAACCCTCACCTTTTTCCCAGCGATAAATCGCTGGGCTATTTTCATTCGTCCGCTCATGCGGACTCAAGATTCACTTTTTGGGCAAAGTGCGGTGATGAGTCCCGCAGTGAACGTTTCCAAGGTAAACTTCCGCTTCGGTTCCTGCGTACACCCAGACTTAAACCAGCATGTCCGACATTTATGGATACGCACGGAAAAGGACGATGAATTAATCAAATGAAGACCAATCGCAGGGATTTTCTTAAACTTTCAGCCATGGCGGGGGGCGGCGTTGGGCTCGGGTTGTTACCCGGCGTTGCCGGACTCGCGGCGGGCGCAAAACCAAAGCCGATGCGAATCTTGATTCTGGGCGGCACTGGTTTCACCGGACCGTTTCAGGTGAAGTATGCAATCGACCGCGGACACAAGGTCACGGTATTCAATCGCGGGCGCACGCATCCCGGTGAATTGCCGAAAGAGGCTGAGCAACTGATTGGCGATCGCAACGGTCAGCTCGACGCGCTGAAGGGACGGACCTGGGATGTGGTGATTGATAATCCCGCGACTCTGCCGGTCTGGGTGCGCGACGCGGCGCAGATTCTGAAGGGGAATGCGGATCGTTACGTGTACATTTCTTCGACCGCCGCTTACGCCGACGTGAGCAAGACTGGCCTGGTCGAAACGATGCCGTTGGCCAAATACACCGGGGCTGACGCCATGAAAGAAACCAATGCCACGATGCGGGCGAGCAACTTTGCCTTATTCGGTCCGCTCAAGGTGCAGTCGGAAGCGGAAGCTGAGAAATGGTTCCCCGGCAAGACGCTCGTGATTCGACCCGGCTACATCGTGGGTCCGGGTGATGAAACAGATCGGTTTACCTATTGGCCCGTTCGCGTCGAACGTGGCGGCGAAATGCTGGCGCCGGGACGGCCGTCCGATCCGATGCAGATTATCGACGCGCGCGACCTCGCCGAATGGACGATTCGAATGGTTGAACAAGGCACTGTCGGCGCTTTCAACGCCGTCGGCCCGAAGACGACGCTGACGATGGGCCAGATGCTCGCCGATATCAAGAAGACCACCAATTCCGACGCACGCTTCACCTGGGTGGATGACGATTTTCTGAAGGCGCAAAAGATAATCGACGATATTCCGATTTGGACTTCACCCAAAGGCCCGGAGATTGGCTATCTGACCACGAACAGCCAGAAGGCGATCCGGCACGGGCTGACATTTCGCCCGCTGTCCGACACAGTCAGAGCGACGTTGGAATGGTTTCATAAACAGACGCCGGAGCGGCAAGCAAAGATGCGGGCCGGAATCAGCGCCGAACGTGAGCGAGAGGTCCTCGCCGCCTGGCACGCAGCGCATAAGTGACGAGACTCGATTTTGGCGTAGGGTGACTCGTCAACCCTTTGGTTTACCAACAAAGAAGAGCGGCGACGGGCTAACTTGCCACTAGCTTCAGCTAGTGGATCACAATTCAAAAAAAGCCCGGCTTTAGCCGAACCCATTCAAACTCAAGGTCTGATGTTCGGCTAAAGCCGGCTCCTTTCTCTTATTCATCCCACTAGCTGAAGCTAGTGGCAAATTGGGTCGGCCCTCTCCAAATGGGCGAAATTTCAGCGAACGGGAACTCTGCCGGTTTCGTATGAATTTCCGGAGTTCAACTTAAAACTGGGCATTTTCAGCGATTAACTGAAGCGGAGTGCGGGACAAGACATCATCGGCAACCGATATTAATTCGCGGACATCGTAACCACCTGGGCCCGGCGCGTGTCTATCTTAACGGTGATTGAATTCCTCACGTAATCAAAGGAAATTAAGATTTTGCGATTATCGAAATTAGCTATTTTACTGGGAATTATTGTGGGTTTCGCCGGGTTCGGCGGATCAGCGTCGGCGCAGGAAAGCCCCGCGCCAGCCGACAAGCCTGCCGCAGAGGTTAGCGCCGTTGTTCCTCAGTCCCAGACTCCGGCGCCGGCTGTCTCAAAAGTAAATTCCGCCGCGACTGCGGCCGAACCGAAACCGGCGACCTCCGACGCAGCAAGTCCGGCGAAAAGTGGCCAGGCTAGTGCGGTTGATTCGTACAAAACCAGTCTCAATTCACTTTCCGCGCTGTATCAAACGGAAGTTCAAAAGCTCGAGAAGCAAAATGAGCAATTGAAAGGGCTCTTCAAGGACGGTTTAGTGTCGCGCGTCGAGTTGGATAGCAGCGATAAAGCACTCGCCGACGCGCGGGCCAAGGTCGAAGACGTGGCCCGGCAAATCGTCGAAGCAAACAAACCGGCGCCGGTTCTCAACGTGGCTGATGCTTCACAAGTTTCTCTCGCGGGTAACCAGGCGTGGTCGACCGGCAATATTCAAGTCGACAATCTCATACGGTTTTACGGCAAGCAACACGGCGTGGATCCTTATCTCGTCTTCTGCCTGATGTCACAGGAATCGAAGTTCAGCAAAGGCGCCATCAGTCCCAAAGGCGCGCAGGGCTTGATGCAGCTGATGCCGGGAACCGCGGCTCGTTACGGAGTCACGAACCCTTACGACGTCGCGCAGAACATCTCGGGCGGCACGCGTTACCTGAAAGATCTCCTCAAGATGTTCAACGGCCGGGTAGACCTCGCGCTGGCGGGCTACAACGCGGGAGAGAATGCAGTGATTAAATACGGCTACTCAATCCCGCCGTATGACGAGACTCGCAACTACGTGAAACTCATCATCAAGCGCTACGGACGAATCACGACGGCCGAATCGAAGACGAAGAGTTAAGTTAATCTCGTCTGACGGTTTCAGTTTCTTTACTCTGATCCTCTAGAATTGTCTGTCCCGACGGTGAGATCTTTGGCGTGTCCCCCCTCACGCCCGCATACAAATCTCTGTGAAATCGCGAATCACTCGGCTGGTAGCTCCGATCGCCCTAAGTGTGGTGATCGGCGCGGTTGTCTATGCGGCGCTGCGGTTCTCTGCCCCGCGGCCTCGCGCTTCCGAAACCACTGCGATGAATGCCGCGGTCGAGGAGAGTGCTCCGTTCGACAGTGAACGTTGGCGCGAGGCAATCGAGAAAGCCAAAGCGGATCGAGCCGGATTTGGATCGAACGTCGCCCTCAACGTCCCCGCCCAGCTAAAACATTACGAAGAACGCCACTGGTTTTTGGCCGCGCAGGTTGCCGAAGTAAAGAAGCACAACCTGCAGACATGTCAGGATTACGTCGATCTCGCCGCGATGATTAAGCGCGGCGAAATGACGGCCGTGCCCGCGGTCACCGACGATTTTGTGCTGATGGGCGTAGGCGCAAAAACGGATGATGGCCCATTCACGAAATACGAAGACGACCAGAGCATTCCGCTCTATGACGAGTCGCAGCTGCGCGAACAATCTGAGAGTCTGAAAGCCGCGCGCCCTAAAGCAGCGCCCGAAAAAAAACCAACCCCCGGCAAACAGAAGAACCCGAAACAGGCCGAGAAGACGCAAAAACCTGAGGATAGTGCAGCGCAATCAAACTCGACCGCGGCGCCACCGTCTAACTTTCAAAAATATTACGATCAACCGGGCGAGCGGGAACGTCTGTTTGCCGACTATGAATCACTTCAGGCGCTGGGCCAGAGTTTTCGCGGACGGTCCTATGATCTTAAGAGTGCGGATGACCGGCAGGCATTAAAGATGACAATGCTGAGTTCGCTCCGCCCCACCGCCCTGAAGGCCCTGCAGGAAGTGGCCCATGACTACCGCGTTCAATTCGATCGTCCGCTGCCGATAAGTTCGCTGGTGCGGCCCGAGCAATATCAACACACCCTTCGTCGGTACAACCGGGCGGCGACGACGATCGAGACGCCGCCGCATTCCACGGGACTGGCTTTCGACATCGACTACCGTTACATGAGCGTCGCGGAACAGAACTTTGTGATGGCCGATCTGGCGCGACTGAAAGACTCCGGTCGCATCGAAGTCCTGCGCGAGCGCAACGCGAACTTTCACGTGTTTGCATTCATTGACGGCGTGCGGCCGAGCGATGATTTGATTGCGGCCTCGCTTCAGGACGCCGGCGCGCCGCCGCCCGAAGAGGTCGAGAGCAAGGAGCCGCCGCCGAAAAAACCCGCAAAAGTGGAGAACAAAAAGAAAGCGCCGGAAAAATCTCAGCGTCGCGTCAAACGCCGCTAGGGATTTGCGCATCTCAATGCTGTTGCCCGACAATAGGGAACGTCCTCACACTCAACGGAATAAGTCGTTATGAAGCAATACAGAATTCATATCCCCTTAACGGCGGCGCTCATTCTGGTCGCTGCGGGCATCACCACCGTCGTCACGCGCTCGAGCCGCGGACAGACCCCGTCGTCACCGTCGTCACAGCAGAAGAGCGAGTCGCTCGTGAGGCCTACGGTTTTAATTCCGCCGGCAAGTGCTAAGCCGAACGCGCCATTTGCCGAAGCGTCGGCGCAGAACGCTCTGCTGCACAATGAACTCGCGTGGACCTTTGGCAGCAAACCACAACATGGGTGGTATCTGTACGACTCGTTGATTGGCCAAACTTTCAAGATTGGCTTTGACTCGTCTTCGTCAGGTTTTGCCGGCGCAATTGCCGATTGGCAGAAGCAAAAGAGTCTCAGCGCCACGGGCGTGCTCGATGAAAATTCGTGGATGGCTTTGGTAGCTCAGTGGCAGGCGAACCGTTTGAAAGACAAAACGCCGGCCACGCCGGATCAATTGCTGATGGCGCCGGCGGCGGAATGGTTATTCCCGGAACGCGAGCCGGAAAACCGTATGGTTGAAAAAAATACCTACGCAGCTTATCGGCAGATGATCGCGGCCGCGATTGCCGATCCTTCCCTCAAGCTCGCGCACACTTCGGCAAACGATCTCGCCCCGGCTGAGAAGTTCTTCAAGCTCGTTTCGGGCTACCGTTCGCGGGAGTACCAGGAGAAGCTGCGGCGCGAATCACCGGGCGCCGGCACTGCGGGCCTGGCTATGAACAGCCCACACTTCACCGGCCGCGCATTGGATTTGTATGTCGGCGGCGATCCGGTCGATACGAGAGATTCAAATCGAGCGATTCAGGTGAACACACCCGCGTACAAATGGCTGGTCCGAAACGCCGAACGATTTGGCTTCCGCCCATATTTCTACGAGCCGTGGCATTGGGAATACGTGAAGTAGTTCAAACCGCCAGCGTTGGTAGTGCCCCGCTAGTTTGTTGCTGACGCCCAGCTCTGGCACGTCATTGTTACTCCTCGTTCACATGGAGAAACAGACGAGTGGTTCAGTTATTTACCGGTGCTAAGGAACTGAAGGAGGCCCCTGATAATCACTGCCGTCTTCCGGGATCTCTACAATGAACGGCGCGGAAGGCGGAGCCGCATCTGATGCCATGCCATCACTCACGTCGGGTACGGTCCAAGCTATACAAATCCGATTTCCGCAAAAGTAAAGACTTTGAATTGTCGGCTGAATGCCGCCCGCCATAGCCCATACAAAGAATGTATAATTGTAGGCCGCAAGTTTCGTCCTTCTCCAGGGCGAAGATTCACTTAGATTTACTCCGTCTGATGCCAATCCGACAATGAAATTATACTGATCTTTCGGTGTGCCCTGCAGAGCAAAACCTTCCAAAAAATAGCTCGGCTCAAAAAAACAAGCGCCGCTCCATTTCGTTTCAATGTAGGGAGAACTGGCACCCGTCGGTAGAGAAGCAAGATTCCCCGTGTCATACATACATTTTTCCTTTAGGGTGGTGCCGTTAAATGGCGCACCGTAGTTGTTGGTACATTGACTAAAAAATCCCGCTCCCATAGTTTTCTCCTCGTAATTTCCTTCTCGTAAGCTCAGGCGACTCCCGTCAGGTTAAAATAACGAATTGCCCTAACTCATGCACGGGTTGAGCACTGCCCGCACAAAGAATCGCTATCGGATGGCCCCGGTCCTTAATTCAATGGTCAGTGGTACGGCATAAAGAGGCATCCGTCTGTGCACTAACGCACATACCGAGGCGTGAGAGGCTTACACCCCGGGCTTTATGCTATCGCGCGCTCTGACACGAGGTTCACTTCAAACGCGCACCGTTAGGCACATCTTCCGCAAACGTAGCGATCACCGGCTTGCCTTCATCACCGATTGAGGCGGCGAGCAGCATGCCCTGAGATTCGTAGCCGCGCAGCTTGCGCGGTTTCAGGTTGGCAACGACGACGATCTTGCGACCGACGAGAGTTTCGGGTTCGTAGTATTGCGCGATGCCGGCGAGAATCGTACGCGGCTTCTCTTCTCCGACATCGACACTCAGCAGCAGCAGCTTGTCAGCTTTGGGAATGCGCTCAGCCGTCTTCACTTCCGCGACGCGCAGCTCAATCTTCGCGAAGTCGGCGATGTCGATGTAACTCGCGACGCCGGGCACTGCGTCGGCTTCGGTCGCATGTTGACCTGAACCTGCCGCGGATGTCGCATCGGTTGAGGCCTCCCTCACGGTCGGGCTACTGCCCCGGACACCCGTCGCCGCTGAACCCGGTTCCTGACTCCCGGCTCCTGACTCCTGCGTTTGCTCCTGCTTTCGCTCCGACTCCTGCTTTATCTCTGCCATTGTTTTTGCCTTATCGATTCTCGGGAATAGCGGGTTTACGTCTTTGATTTGCGCGCCCGGCTGCAGCCCGCCCCAGCCCAGCTCACGCGGGTCCGTTTTTGAAACTTCATCGCCCAGTCCCAGTTGCTGATAGATTAGATTCGTGGACGTGGGCATTACCGGATACAGGATCACAGCCAGCCAACGAAGTGCTTCGGCCGCGCGATACAAGACCGCGTTCAAGGTTTGTCGCTGGCTCGCATCCTTTGCCAGGTCCCATGGCTTCGCATCCGAGATCATCTTGTCGACGCGGGCGACGATGGCCCAGGCTTCTTCCAATGCGCGACTAAACGCCAGGTCATCGAAGTGACGCAGAAATTCATCGCGCGCGTGTGAGATAAAGTCTGAAATTGCGGCTTCATCTTCAATCCCGGCACGTTTTGCCGCCAGCCGATGCTCGTCAGCAATTTCGGCCGCAGGGATTTTCCCTTCGCAATAGCGATGAATCATCGTGAGCGTCCGGCTGGAGAGATTGCCGAGCCCACTGGCCAGATCGCTGTTCGTGCGATCAATCAAATTCTCGTAACCAAAGCGGCCGTCCTGTCCAAAAACCATTTCGCGCAGACAGAAGTAACGAATCGCATCGATCGGAAAAAATTTATTGAGCACGTCCAGATCGATGGTGTTGCCGAGGGTCTTTGACATCTTGCGGCCAGTGGGATCGACCCACATGCCGTGAGCTACGATTGCTCGCGGTTGCTCGACTCCGGCGGCCATCAAAAACGCGGGCCAATAGACCGCATGAAAACGGAGGATGTCCTTTCCCATCACATGCAGCGCCGGCCAGAACTTTTCGAAGCCAAGCTTTTGGTTCCGTTCTTCGTTGCCAAATCCAATGGCGGTGATGTAGTTGGTGAGCGCATCGAACCAGACGTACATCGTGTGACTCGGATCATCGGGCACGGGAATGCCCCAGCTCACCGACGTGCGCAGACGGCTTACGGAAAGATCCTGCAATCCGCCGGAGACGAAGCTCCTGACTTCGTTGCGACGCGATTCAGGCCGCACAAAGTCTGCCCGTTCGTAAAGCGAAAGCAGCGCCTCGTCGTAATCCGAGAGGCGAAAGAAGTAACTCTCTTCGGAAACGCGATCGAGTTTCGTTTCATGAATCAAACAAGTCGGCGGCTCGTCGGCATTCGCCGGCTTCGCATATTCGTCTTCCGTTTTGTATTCGGCGCATGGGGCACAGAACCAACCTTCGTAGTGACCCTTGTAAAGCGCGTCGTTGCCTTTGGGCGTTTTAGCTTTCGCGACGCGCCGCCACATTTCGCTGACGCCTTCGTAATGAAACGGCTCAGTCGTGCGCATGAAGATGTCGTAGCCGCCATGCGCCGTGTCCAACGCAAACGCGTCGGTCATTTTCTTGAAATAACTGACGACGTAATCGGCTTGCTCTTTCGGCGTGCGTCCATTTTTCTGGGCCGCGCGTTCAATATTGATCCCGTGCTCGTCGGTGCCGGTAAGAAAGAACGTTTCAATTCCCTGTTGCCGCTTCGAACGCGCGACCGCATCCGCGACCAGCATCGTATAGAGATGGCCCAGGTGCGGCAGGCTGTTGGCGTAGTAGATGGGGGTCGTGACGTAGAAGGTCATTTCTTAGTAAATCGTGAATCGTGAATCGTGAATAGATTAATTTTCCTTCTCGTGAATATGGCTAATTACGATTTACGATTCACTTCTTCCGCGCGAACTCATCAGTAGGATTGAACTTCGGCAAGGTCAGCATATCGCCGACGCGGCGACCAACCTCCAAAGCGAAATCCGCTTCCTGAATCATGCCCTGGAAATTCCAATCGTCGCGGAATTCATCTGAAGGCTGATGATAATGGGCCTCGTTATACTCTTTGAACTTTTGCTGGCCCCATTCTTTCGTGTGTCCAACGTAGTCATCGCCCTCTTTCAGGCTGATCGAAGGCACGCCGACTTTAGCGAACGGAAAATGATCCGAGCGATAGAACGAGCCTTGCTCAGGACGCGGATCAGGAGAGATGCGCAGGCTACGTTCGCGCGCGATGTCCGCGACGATGTTCTTCAACGTCGATCGCTCGGCCCCGAGCGGCACAAAGTCGCGCGTCGGCCCAAGGATGTTCATCGAATCAAGGTTGATGTCGGCTGCGGTTTTGCTCAGCGGCACGACGGGGTGAAGTGAATACCACTCCGAGCCAATAAGTCCCTGCTCCTCGCCGGTGGTGATCAAAAACAGAAACGATCGTCGCGGTCTTTGCGCCAGCGGAAGCTGCGACAGCACCCGGGCGATCTCCAGCACTGAAGCGACTCCGGTCGCGTTATCGAGCGCGCCGTTGTAGATCGTGTCACCGCTCTTGTCAGGCGCGCCCACTCCGAAGTGGTCCCAATGCGCCGAATACACCACGTACTCATCGCGCAGTTTTGGATCGCGGCCAGGCAGAATCGCGACCACATTCGGCGCTGCGACTCGCTTCACTTCGCTGTTCAAATCGATCGACGCGGTAAGGTTGAGTTTCACCGGCCGGAAATCCCGCGTCGCGGCTTGCTTTCGCAAATCATCAAGATTCTGCCCCGCCAGAGACATCAGGCGATGTCCGGCTTCATCGGTGATCCACGATCGCATTTGCAGGAACGGAGTTTTATCACCCGCCGCGCGCGCAATCTCGAAGCGCCACGATCCATTCGAGGTGCGCACGACACTCCAGGGATAGCCGGCTGACTCGCTCGTGTGCAGCAGGATCGCACCCACCGCGCCGCGCCGCGCGGCTTCTTCGTATTTGTACGTCCAGCGGCCTTTGTAAGTCAGCGTGCGACCGCCGAAAAGATTCGGTTCGTCTTTAGTCGCCGGAGGATCGTTGACCAGCATCACGAGAATCTTGCCGCGGTAGTCCTCGGCCGGGCCTTTGTAATCGTCCCACTTCTGCTCGGGCGCATCGATGCCATAGCCGACAAAAACCAGTTCGCCTTTGACGTTCACGTGCTCGGTTTGCGCGCCAGTGAACGCCACAAAGTCATCGGCAAATTTGAAGGTCTCGGACCCGCGCGCACCGCTGACCCGCAACTCGGTTTTCGGATCGGCTTTGACACCGACCAGGGAGACGTCCTGAAAGTAACTGCCCTTTGGACCAGCACCTCTCAGTCCCATCGCCTCGAATTGCTCAGCGCAATAGAGCGCGGCCAATTCGCCACCGCGCGCGCCGGTGCCGCGGCCCTCGAGCCGATCGTCGGAAAGGAATTTGATGTGAGCGCGCAGAGCGCTTTCGCTGATCGGACTCGGCAAGGTGGTGCGCGGTGCGACGCGCTGTGAAACGGACATTACCGCGGTCGCCATGATTAGAAGTAATGTTAAAAAAGACTTCATGAGTGTCTGGTTCCTATGCGAAGTTGATGTTCTCGCGAATTCCCTGCTCACCAGCTTTATCGAGGAGGAGAGCCGCGCGTTCGCGGACACGCGCCGTACGCCTTATCAATATAATTATTCCAGCGTGAGGGATCGACTTGGCGGCCGCAAGAAAGTCGTCGCGATTACAAGTGATCAATACATAGTCGTGTTTCGCGGCGTAGCGGAGAACCTCCTCATCGGGGGTTTTGGGATCCATCAAGTCTCGCGTTCGAAAAACTTCGTGTCCCTGAGCCGACAAGCCGTAAGCCATATCATCAGGTACGTCATGATCGAACAGGAGCCTCACGAAGTTTCCGTGTCCATTTGGCGAGCCACCAGCAGATCAATTTCTCCCCGATGATCTTCGTAGTACGCCAGACATTCATAGACCTGCGCCCGCGTCAAATCCGGAAAACTTTGCGCGACTATGGTCTCGACAGTCTCACCATTTTGGAGTAACCCAATCACGTCATGAACGCCAATCCGGGTACCAGTGATAATCGGATTGCCGCTTCGGACACCCCCGAGGCGCGTTATGTATGCGTATTCAGTGGCCGCCGCGCTATCGTTGACTTTCAATTGAGCCATATTACCGATTCTATCACCGTCGGGATTTTTATTTCCCCATTATCAAAGCGATCGCCTCAGCGCGCGTGCGCGGGTCCTTGCGGAAGCCGCCGAGCACCGCCGAGGTCACCGTCATCGCGCCTGACTTTTTCACCCCGCGCAAAGTCATGCACGTGTGCTCAGCTTCCATCACGACCATGACACCCAGCGGTTGCAGTTGCTCGAACAGCGTATTGGCGATTTCGGACGTCAGCCGCTCTTGCAATTGCAGCCGTCGCGCGAATGTCTCGGCCAGGCGCGCGAGCTTTGAGAGACCGAGAATTCTGCCGTTCTTCGGAATATACGCGACGTGGCATTTGCCGACGAACGGGGCCAGATGGTGCTCGCAAATCGACGCGATCGAGATGTCTTTTACGATTACCATCTCGTCGTGTTTGTTTCCGGTAAGCGGAACGATTTGGGCCGCTGGATCCTCGCGCATGCCGGCGGTCAACTCGGCATACATTTCCGCGACGCGCTTGGGCGTTTCGATTAACCCTTCGCGGTTAGGATCTTCGCCGATGCCTTCGAGGATCATGCGTACGCCGGCCGCGATGCGATCGAGATCGACGGCAGGCACGCGCGCGGATTTGCCACGTTTGCGTTTGATACCGGGGGTCTTTGAGTTCATGTCGATCGACTTCATTGCTCGCGCGGCTCGATCGTTATCCGAAATGCAAGTTTGGCCGCCTCCTGAACTTCGCGTAACGGTACGTTCGCCGCGGCCGCCGTGCTCCGGCATTGCTCGAATTCCGGCATAGCTCTCACCGAACCATTCACATGGACCACTTTAACATCGATTGGACCGAATTGCGTCTGCACCGAAATGGTCTCGCGCGCGATCGCGCGCCGCTGCACTTCGTAACTGCGCGCGCCAATTGTCGTCGTCTCGCTGAAGAGCAACTCGAGGAATTTCTCGCGTTCGGCCGGCCGGCACAAAATCGACAGCAGCATGCCGGGACGGTTCTTCTTCATCTGCGTCTGCGTCAAATAACAATCGAGTGCGCCCAACTCGAGGGCCCGTTCAATCACATAACCAAAGATTTGCGGCGACATGTCGTCGATGTTCGTTTCAATCATCAAGAGCGTTTCGTCGCCGGCCGAAATCGCCTGTGTTTCTCCGACCAGCACCCGCAACGCGTTCGGGAAGCCTTTCGGATTTCGCGTGCCGGCGCCGTAGCCGGTGCTTCCAATCTTCATCGCCGGCACGTTTTCAAATCGGTCGCAGACAGACGTGATAATCGCGGCGCCGGTCGGCGTCACAAACTCGCCTTCGATATCGCCCGCATAGATGGGTTTGTCTCTCAGCAATTCGGCAACGGCCGGCGGCGGAATCGGAAAACGCCCGTGGGCCATCTGCGCCATACCAAAACCTACGCGCAATGGCGAGGAGATGAAATTCTCAATCCCCAGCAGATCAAAACCAATCGCCGCGCCGCAAACGTCGATGATCGCATCGATGGCGCCGACCTCGTGAAAATGAATCGTCTCAACCGGCTGGTTGTGGACGCGCGCCTCGGCATCGGCCAGTCGCGAAAAGATGAGTGCCGCGCGCTCTTTGACACTTTGTTTGAGCTGAGACTGATAGATGATCTTCAGGATATCGCTCAGATGCCGATGCGCGTGCTCCGGCGCGGTTTGGACGCGCGCATAAGTGGAACCGATCCCTGAGCGATCAACTTTTTCAAAATCGATCTGCCAGCCGTGGACGCCCAGCAACTGCAGTTGGTCGACCAGCGCGCGCGCGTCGGCTCCCGCGTCAACCAGCGCGCCGAGAATCATGTCACCGCTACAGCCGGCGAAACAATCGAAGTAGAGAGTTTTCATGCTCGTGAATCGTAAATGGTGACTAGAACAGAAACGTCTGGAAAATAAAGGGTATTGGGTGAAGGGTGTAGGGTGTACATGACGAGTGATTTATCTGACGGCGCCTCCCGCTCATCGCTCATCACTCATCACTCATCACTTATCACTTATCACTTATCACTCATCACCTATCACCTGTCACCTACACCCTAAACCCTACCCCCGAGTCGCGGCAGCATCTCGCCGGCTTTTCCCGTCAGTACTTCATCGCATAAATTCGAGAGCGGCGTAACCTCCGGATTCACCTCAACCAGGTATGCGCCATTCGCGCGGGCAATCTCGGGAATTGATGCGGCCGGATAAACCACGGCCGAGGTTCCCACGATGAAACACACATCGCAGCGTTGCGCGGCGTCGGCGGCTCGCTCGAACGCACCCGGCGGGAGCATTTCGCCAAACAGCACCACGTCGGGCCGCAGGTTCCCGCCACAGTCAAAACACGACGGCACCTCATCATCCATCCTGATGTCCTTAAGATCATAGCGCGCCTCGCATTCAAAGCAGCGCCCGCGCCAGATGCTGCCATGTAACTCAATCACGTCGCGCGAACCGGCCGCTTGGTGCAAGCCATCGATGTTCTGAGTCACCAACGAAAGATCTGAAAAAAGATCTTGCCAACCTGCGATGGTGCGATGAGCGGCGTTTGGCTGCAACGCAGTCAAAAGATTACGCCGGTAATTGAACCATTCCCACACGGCGGGCAAATCCCGCTGCAGCATGCCTGCGGATGAGATCACGTCGAACGGCATTCCTTTCCACACGGCCGTATTGCCGCCACCGCGAAACGTCGGCACGCCTGACTCGGCCGACACGCCCGCGCCGGTTAAGACGAGCACACTTTGCGCCTCGCTCATTCTTTCGCGCAGCATCGATCCTTCAGAGACAACCTGCATAGAAAACGCGATTCTTTCCAGATGACGATCGTTTGGCAGCCGCACTTGTGCCGCCTCGGTGACGCACGACTGCGGCGTCTAAACGCCTCCGGTTCGAGGATGGTAACAAAGCAAGCAAACGAGCCGCAATTTCACGATTCGAGATCCATTCATTAGAATAGCTGGCTTGCTTTCGTGTCAGAAGCCCGACCGTAAGGGACGGCGCGGCCTCTCAACTCAGGACCAGGAGATAGACGTGCCCTCCCTTACGGTCGGGCTTCTGACACGTCGACTAACGTGAAGCTAACTCGATTACAAGACCACATTCGGGAGACGATCCGCGATACCGCCCGCGAATTGTTCGATGTCCATCTCGAACAGATTGCCATCGAGGTGCCGCCACGTATTGAACTCGGCGATCTCGCCTCGCCCGTAGCCTTTGAACTCGCCAAGCAGATCAAACAGCGGACCGGCGAGAAGCGCGCGCCGCGATCGATTGCCGAAGTAATCAAACCACGCCTCGAAGCGATCGAGTCGGTGAGCCGCGTCGAAGTTGCCGGCGCCGGTTACTTGAACGTCTTTTTCGATCGCGCTTCGCTGCTGGCCACGCTCACCACGCGCGACGGCAACGACGTTTTGCTCGCCGATCGAAAGTTGATGGTTGAGCATACCAGCGTCAACCCGAACAAGGCCGCCCACATCGGTCACGTGCGCAACTCCGTGATTGGCGACACATTCGTGCGGATTTTGCAGGCGGCGGGCAATCGGGTCGAAGTGCAGAACTACATCGACAACACCGGCGTCCAGGTGGCGGACGTGGTCGTGGGTTTTATGCATCTCGAACAGATGACGCTCGATCAAATCAAAGCGCTCGACGGTTCGCTGTCGCCGGATCGATCGTTCGACTATTACTGTTGGGATTTGTACACGCGCGTCGGACTGTTTTATCGCGACGGGAAGCTCGATGGTGACGCGAATCCCGAAAAACTAAAACTGCGGGCGGACATCCTTCACGCAATCGAAGCGGGCGGCAATCCGACGGCTGAGCTGGCCGACTACGTCGCCACCAGAAACGTCGAACAGATTCTCGACACGATGGCGCGCCTCGGCATTCGCTACGATTTGTTGGCGCGTGAATCTGAAATTCTTCACCTGCATTTTTGGGAGCGCGCCTTTCAATTAATGAAAGATCGCGGCGTGCTTCATTTCGAAAACGAAGGCCGCAACCGCGGCTGTTGGGTGATGCCTTTCGAGTCGCACACCGGGACCGACGAACATGAATCAGACAAGATCATCGTGCGTTCGAACGGAACTGTGACCTACACCGGCAAAGACATTGCGTATCAACTGTGGAAGCTGGGCCAGCTTGGTTTGGATTTCAATTACAAGCCCTTTCGCATGGATGCCGACGGCCATGCGACCTGGGTCACAACGGCTGAGGGAAACGCCGAGACTCAGCCCGAGGTGCCGCGGCCAAACTTCGGCGGTGGCGAGATTGTCTATAACGTGATCGACTCGCGGCAATCGTATCCGCAGGACATCGTACGCAAAGGCGTCGCCGCGATTGTTCCTGAATTTGGCGAGCAGGCCAGCGTCCATCTCTCGTACGAAATGGTGGCGCTGTCGCCAGCCGCGTGCGAAGAGCTGGGCATTCAACTCTCCAACGAAGATCGGAAGAAGCCTTACATCGAGATGAGCGGCCGCAAGGGTCTCGGTGTCAAAGCCGACGATCTCATCGACCGGCTTGAGGGCGACGCGCTCGCAGAAGTGAAGACTCGTCATCCCGATTTGTCGGAAGCTGAGCAGAAGGAGACGGCCCATGCGATTGCCGTGGGTGCGCTCAGATATTTCCTTTTGAAGTTCACGCGCAATTCGGTCATTGCCTTCGATTTCAAGGAAGCGCTTTCGTTCGAAGGCGAGACGGGGCCGTATTGCCAGTACTCGGCAGTGCGGGCGAATTCGATTTTTAGAAAACTTGGTGAGAGAAGCGGAACCGGTCGAATCGAGGCCGGCGATGTTCTTCAGGGTGAAACCGGTGACGAAATCTGGTCGCTTTTGATGTTATCAGCTCGGGTCGACGAATCAATCGTGCAAGCCGCCGCCAGTGCAGAGCCGGCAGTCTTCGCAAAGTACACATTCAATCTCGCGAAGGCGTTCAACCTTTTCTATCATCGCCACCGCATCATCGCGGAAGAGGATGAGAGCCGGCGCGCCGTTCTGATTGCGGTTGCAGATTTCACCCGGCAGCAGTTAACGAAGGCTCTGGCCATTCTGGGCATCAGCGTGCCCGAAAGAATGTGATCTACATTTACTATTCACGACTTACGCTTTACCATTCAAACTGATGCTAATTGTCATGAAAGCCGACGCCACCGATGCGCAGGTTGCGCACGTATGTGACGTCGTTACCGAACTTGGATTCAAGGCCCACGCAATGCCGGGCGCCACGCGCACCGCGATCGGCCTAACTGGTAATCAGGGAGCCGTCGATCCAACCCGCTTCGAAAATCTTCCCGGTGTCGCCGAAGCCATCCGCGTTAGTAAACCTTACAAGTTGATCACCCTCGACCTGCGGCCCGAGAAGACCGTGGTGCGCGTCGGCGATGCGACGATTGGCGGCGATGAGTTGGCGATTATTGCCGGGCCATGCGCGATCGAAAGCCGGGCGCAGGCATTTGCCGTGGCTGAGGCCGTGCGCCGCAGTGGTGCGCGATTCTTTCGCGGCGGCGCCTACAAGCCGCGAACTTCGCCATATGCGTTCCAGGGACTGGGTGAAGAGGGTCTGAAAATTCTCGCCGAAGTTCGCGAAACCTATGGTCTGAAGATCGTGACGGAGGCGCTGGATGAAGCGGGCGTCGATCTCGTCGAAAAGTACGGCGACATGATTCAGATTGGCGCGCGCAATATGCAGAATTTCACTTTGCTGCGTCGTGCGGGCAAGTCGCGGATGCCGGTGTTGCTCAAGCGGGGACTGTCGGCGACGCTCGACGAATGGCTGTTGGCCGCTGAGTACATCATGTCGGAGGGCAACTACAACGTGGTTCTTTGCGAGCGCGGGGTGCGAACCTTCGCCCAACACACTCGCAATACGCTGGACCTCGCCTCGATTCCCGCGGTGCGTCGCATCTCTCACTTGCCGGTGGTCGTCGATCCTTCACACGGCACCGGCAAGAACTATATGGTCATTCCGTTGGCGTGCGCGGGAGTCGCAGTCGGCGCTGATGGATTGATCATTGAAGTCCACGATCAACCTGAGAAGGCCCTGTCGGACGGGGCGCAAGCTTTAACGCTCGATCAATACGACCAGTTGATCGCGGAGGTGCGACCGATACATGACGTGGTCGCTCCCCAGCCCGTCCGCTAACGGCCAACGCCATCGGCTCAGAACCTTGACAGCCCGCCGGTCGAGGCATAGAGTGCGCGCATTCTTAAATAGTCTTTCCGTCTAACGTACCCAGGGCAGCTCAAAGATTTCAGTCGCGTCTCAGCACGCCGTACCGGTTTGTCTACCGGTCAAGAGGGAGGATTACCATGAGTAGAACGAGAGCAAGACTCGTAGGAACGATGGTCCCCGTGGTCCTGGTCTTACTTGTTCCAGTGGTCTCGCTGGTCGCCGCGCATTTCCCTTTGAAAACGGAAGCGGGTGATCCCAATTCAAATTCGGCGATCAGTCCCTGTCATGAGGCCGGCTATAACGCCGGCACGATGACCATGAACGGTCTGGTCGTCACAGCCTTCGAAACCCCGCTTGGCAAAATCAAAGTCAATCTTCCCGATGATATGGCGGCCGGCGACACTGTGTCCGGCACGGTGATCGTCGAGCCTGCGGGCAACAGTCAAACGGAGCGAGACAAAAACGAAACGGAGTTGAATGGCTACGTCATCGACGTCGGAAGTAAAAAGAATGCCGTGAGCGTCCGGATGATATCGTTTATAATTCCGGCGACACCTCCTCCCCAGTTGAAAACGATAACTCTAATCCACATTTCGCAGTCCGTTGCGACTTCGGACATTCCGATTTCTGCAAAACCACTTCCGGCTCCGAACAAATTCACGCTGCCGACAGGTGGTCAGCAGGCGCGGACAATTGAAATCAAAGGGCCATTCAACGGCGTCTTCATGCCGCAGGATTCAGTGATAATCGGCGGGACCAACGCGCCGCCGATTGCTGAGTCACCGCGGAAGATCGTCGTGATGGATAACTGCCCGGCGACTGGACCAACCAATGTTCAGCTCAACGAAAATGGAACGACCATTGAGTGTCCATTCCGGAATATCAAGATCAATCTGTCGGCGCCCAGAACGGACCTCAAACGAGGCGAGACAACAGAGATGCACGTCGAGGTGACGGGACTGACAGGCCTCAGGCAGAACCTGCCGCTTAAGCTCGAGAACGCTTCGACCACGGTCGTGAAAATGAGCGGCGGCGAGATTCAGAACATCAGGATCAACGCGAGCGCCGTGCAAACCAACGGAACCTATTCCGCTAATCGCATGCTGACTGGGATTCAGTCCGGCGATTTCAGAATCGACGGCACAGTAACGTGGACCGACACGTGCACCAAAGATCCCACGGGTGGCCCCATTGCCGGCGGGCCCGGCCCAGTCTCGCAACCTCCGCCGTCACCCACGCCCCTAACGCCAACCGATACTGCTGAAGGCGAAGTCTGCAAATGGATCAATTACAAAACGTATCGGGTGGATGAATTCAAGCGAGTGCAATCCGCCAATTCAAACCTCGAGGTGCGGAATGAATCAGCCCACGGCGGCGGCACCGCGGTCTCGTTTCACTGCAAGGCTACCGGCACCTTTATCTTCACCGTCACGAAAGATAGTGGGAATCCTGACGTAGTATCGGTAACGTGCAAATAGGGCCCTGTGGAGCGCGGGCATCCCTGCCCGCGAAGCGCGAACAAAAGACTAACGTGCTCCTAAATTTTGCGGGCAAGGATGCCCTCGCTCCATTTGCGGGTCGGTCACATCTCGCCACCAAGAATCGCGGCCAGCTCTCTGGTAAATAATGACCGCGGCAACACGCGATCGAAGCCGGCGTCCTGCGCCGCTGCCTGTAGTGCAGTGTGCACGTGTGAGCAGAACCCAATCAACGGAATATCGCGGGTCGCGGCATCAGCTTTGAGCGTCTTTGCCAGCGCCATCGCATCGAATTTCTCCGAGTGCAGATCGCAGACAATTAAGGCCGGTGAATTACGTTGAATTACTTCCTTCACTCCATCGGCGTGGCGCGGAAAGTTCACAGTTACGTCTAAGGCTTCCGCGGTCCCGCGGATTTTCGACGCAAAGAAAAGGTCGTCTACAATCGCTATAACGTTTCTCGACATATCCCTCGTTTTGCAAATCGGTCCATAACAAGTAATCATCGCGTTGCAGAACGCGTGCTGAAACCTGATTCAAATAACCGCATTGAGATCGGCAACCGGCCGGCTTCGATCGGCGCGTCCGGGCGATCGCGGCTCGTGCTGGCCTCATATAACATTCGTTATGCCGTCGGTAGCCGACTCATCTCGTCAGGGTTGATGCGAAAGGTCGGATACAACTTTCCGAGGGATCGCACCGCCGCCGTCCGGCGAAATATTCAGTCAGCCGCCGCAGCCTTTTCAAACAACTTACTGCTACCGCCGCCGGATATTCTAGCATTGCAGGAGGCCGATAAAGAGACGGCCCGCGCTGGTCGTCATCACGTGGCGGCGGCGCTGGCCGCGGAACTGGCGTCACCGTACGTTCACGTCGGCGTCGGCTTACCGCGGGGAATCAAGCCAAAGCAACGCGAATGGTGGCTGAATTTTGAAGAGCAGATTGGAATTGATGAAGATGCGGACATGGGCGTGGCGTTGTTGAATCGAGTACCGCTGAACGATATTACGCGCATCGATTTGCCGTGGCACGACTGTGCGTGGCGACCTCGTCTGGCCATGGCCGCGACCATTGATTTTGCTGAAGCTCAGCTCCGGCTGTTCAATGTTCACATCGATCCGCATGGCCCGCTCGACAATCAACATCAGCAGACCGAAGCGGTGTTGGACGAGGCGTTGAAGCACCACGGTCCGGTAGTCGTAATGGGCGACTTCAATACTCTCTCGAAACAAAAGGCCGTCGAGATTCGCCGATTGATGGAATCGCACGATTTTTCGACACCGTTTCCGACGAACATCGCGACCTGGCGTGGCGCTGGACTCCGCTTTCACGCCGACTGGATCTTCGTGCGCGGCGTCCGCGTCAGTCGCTGGGGCGTGGCCCGGCCGCTTGACGTTTCAGATCATTGGCCGGTTTGGGCGGAGGTTGGAGAGTAGTTTGAAGTTTGGAGTTTGAAGTTTTCAGTTTTCAGTTTTCAGTTTTCATTTTGGATTTTAAATCTGGAATTTGAGATTTGAAATTTGAGATTTGAAATCTGCAATTTGAGATTTGAGATTCTCCTATTGGAGTCTGACAAATGACAGCGCATCGCTCCAATTCAAACCCTAAAAGTCAAAGCTCAAAACTCCTCCAGATTTCGAGCCGCGATAATTCCCTGCTCCGCCATGCGCGAGCCGTTCGCGACGGCAAAGCGTCTGAGTCCATCTTTGTCGAGGGCCTGCGTTTGTGTGCAGAAGCCCTGCGTTCCGGACTGAAAATCGAAGCCGTCATCTACTCCGAACAACTGGCTAAGAAAGATCGCGCGGCCGAATTGATTCGCGAATTAGAGCGCGCAGCCGGCAAGGCGGCGTCCGTCAGCGAAAAATTGCTCGAGTCGATTTCTTACACAAAAACGCCGCAAGGAATCGTGGTGCTGGCCGCGCGGCGTCCGCTCGATCCTAAAACTTTCGCGGCACGCCAAAGTTCAAATCCGCTACTCGTCATCCTTCATCGCATCAACAACCCGGTGAACGTGGGCGCGATTTTGCGGACGGCCGAAGCAGCCGGAGTCACCGGTGTCGTCACCACGGTTGGTACCGCCGATCCATTTTCGGCAAAGGCTTTGCGTGGAGCGATGGGGGCAGCGTTTCGGCTGCCGATTTGGACCGGCGTGGACTATTTGAAAGCGATTGAGTGGTGCCGCGAGCACGGTATGCGTACAGTGTGCGCCGATGCCCACGCGACCAACAGCTATGGCGAACTTGATTGGATTCGGCCGACAGCCATCATCATGGGAGCGGAATCGGCCGGTCTGTCGGCGGAAGAAATAGCGCTCGCCGATGAGACGGTTAGCATTCCCATGAAAGGTTCGACTGAGAGTCTGAACGTCGCCGTCGCCGCCGGCATACTGTTCTATGAAGCAAGCCGGTACAGATGAAATGACCACGCGCGGTAGCGAGGCCTTACGGATATCGTCTTATTTCGTCTAAAATGATTACGCAAGCCGAAGCCAGCTCGAACCTATTTAAAAGCGGACACGTATTCTGATCCATGGCTGACCAGCAGAACCAGACGCCTAAACCTAAACGTGACACAATCCTGCCCGAGCGCTTAATGCGCCGGGTGCTTGAAGGCGTCGGCGACGTGGTCGACCGCAAGCTCGGACGAACGGCCGAACCGGGCACGGGGTTGTCGACGGATCAAATCATCCTGCGCATGAATCATCTCATCGATTCACGCGTGCGTGATGAAAAAGGCCGCGGACGAATAGCTCCGCATCATCTGAAATTGAAGATGGAGTGGGGCACGCACTCAGAGACGCCGCCGGAAGTCACCAAACGACTCGAGACAGAAGTCCTGGCGGCCGCCATCGATCATATTAACGACAGCCGCTATCGCACCCTGGCCCCGGTGACGATCCAGACAGACGTCGATATTTTCACCAGGGGCATCTCGGTCGAACCCACGTTTGGAGAATTTGAAGAAGAGTTCCAGCGCAAGGATCTGGAAAAGAAACTCGGCAAACCCATCGAGGCCCCGCACCCCGAAAAGGCTGAGATACCCATGCTGGCGCGTATCAATCTTCCGGACAACACGAAAGAGATCGAGCTGGTGTTTGTCGCCGGCGGCCGTCGCTTGAACGTCGGGCGCGGCACCGACAATGACATCCATTTGAATCACGTCAGCGTTTCGAAGGTCCACGGGGCGCTGAGAATGGACATTCAACACAACCTGATGGTGGCTGACACCGGCTCAACCAACGGCACGCATATCAATGGCGTGCGCATCCCCTACGGAGAGGCTCGCCCAGTTGAGGAAGGCGATGTCGTGGCGTTTGGCGACGTCGAGGTTCGCCTTCGCAAGAAGAATCCATGACACCGCTCGCACTGCTTCTCTTTCAAAGTCCAACCCCACTCAACACAGCCGCCCCGCCTGAGAAGATGCCGGCGTGGCTGACGCTCATCTATGTGTCAGGCGTCGCTCTGGTCGGATTATTGTTGCTCGTCTCAATCGCCCGCGCGTGGTTTGGCCGTCATCCTACGGCCCACACGGCGCCGGCAAGTTTGCCGAAAGATTTGCGCAAGCGTCTGGGTGCGACGTCGACCAATCGCGGATTGCGCGCCTGGCGTTGGCTATTTGCATTCGCCGCGATCTTCATCTTTGGTTTTCATGTCTACTGGGCGCGCTACGCCGCGGAAGGCAATCCCAAGTTCCAGGAACTCAGTTACAAAGACCTGCGCAACCGGCGTTTGAGTGAATCGACGCTGCGCGGATGGATTTACGATCGCAAAGGCCGGCCGTTGGCTTTTTATCATAAGAACAACGACGGCGAGATCGCTCGCGAATATCCGATGGATGCCGCGCTCGCGCACATCTTTGGCAGCGACCGCGGCGAACCGGGCCTCGAGCGCGCTTTGTTCGGCGCTGAGAGCGGCGTCGTCCCCGAAGTCTGGCAAATCATCAAAGGCCAGACCGTCGAGCAGAAACTCAACAAGGATTACACGCTGACCATCGATCAGGATCTGCAACAGGCCGTGGTCGATCAATTGAAAGGCAACCACGGTGCGGTTGTCATGTTCAATCCGCAGACAGGCGAGGTGCTGGCCATGTACAGCAATCCGTCTTACAGCCTGAAACAGGTCGATGATGACGAGGCTGCATGGATTAAGCTGAATAACGACCGCAAAGAAAAGCCGCTGCTGAATCGCGCCACCAACGAATATTACGTGCCGGGTTCAACCTTCAAAACGTTGATGATGTACACCGCATTCCGGAACGGCATGCAGAACACGCGCTTCACGACGAACGGAGGATTCACACCCCAGGGTTGCAATCGGACCATCACCGACGATAACGGCAGTTGCGAAGCCTGCGGCAACATCGGCATCGACCAGGCTTATCAACATTCCAGCAATATTTATTTTTCATATCTCGGAACGCAGCTGGGCGGCGTCAAGATCCAGGACACGGCAAAGCTCGTAGGCCTGGGCGCCTACGACAGCGTCAGCGGCGAAGGCCAGGGCCGGCGCGAGCCCGAGATTTGGAACGCGAGCAGCAAAGCCATCCAGAATGCCATTGCGCCCACTGAGTCATGGTTGAAAGCGGGTCCGCATTCGAGTCGCTGCGAACTGATGTATGAAGGCTACGGCCAGGGATACGCGTCGCAGATGACGCCGTTTCAAATGGCCATGATGATTTCGGTGGCGGCGAATCTGGAAGGCCGCTTGATGAAACCGAAGATCGAACTGAATCAGCCTCCGCAAATGTTCAGCCAGGTCCTGACGCGCGACCAGGCCGCGCAGATTCGCGGCATCATGAATCTCGTAACTGAAGGCGGCACCGGCAACTCAGCGATGACGCCGGTGAAGGCCGCCGGCATTCGCAGCGGCGGTAAAACCGGTACGGCCCAGAAAGCCGTCCCCGTCATCGATCCAAAAACCGGCGAGGCGATGAAGAAAGTGGTCATCGAAAAGGATTTCAAAGGCAAGATTATTGGACAGCACGAGGAGACGGTGTTCTACGACAAGCTGCGCAGTGACGCGTGGTATTTGAGTTTTGCGCCGCTCGATAAGCCGGTGATTGCCATGGCGGTGTTGTTGGAAGGACCGGGGCCGGGCATCAGTTTTTATGGCGGCAAGAACGCGGCGCCAATTGCGGCGCAACTGATTCTGAAAGCGAAGGACCTGGGTTACTTTGGCGGTGCTGGAAACCAAACGAATCAAGCTACAGCACAACCGACGCCACGACGACGAAACAGATGAGAGTCAGCAATCAAAAAGCAGGAGTTTCGTTTAGAGCCCGCACTTGTGCGGGCAGCGGGCACAAGTGCCCGCTCTAAACGAATGAAGAATTTCGTTCGAAGTAAGTAATGCGTAATCGTTTTTCATCACATGTTTTGCTGCTGTTGGCGCTGGTCGCGATCGAAGTCGTCGGCTATTACGCGATTCATCGCGCCGCCGTGATTCGCGGCTACAGCACTTCCGTCATTGGCGCAGCCCGCGATCTGATGATGTACGTTCCGATCATCGCGATGGCGCTGTGGGTGTCGGCGTTTCGAAAGTTCAAAGGCAATTGGGTCCTCTTCACTACCGCGATCCTGCTTTTCTCGATTGGCCTGCTGGTCCAATATCGCCTCTACAGCGATCCCGAATACAACGCGAAAAATAAAGCAGCGGCGCGCCAGGAGAAGACCGAAACGCTGCGCATGCGCTACGTGAATGAAAACTATGACGCGGCGAAGCGCCAGATGATGGGCCTGCCCGCAACTGCGCCGCCCGTCGAACAGGAAGCTCCAGTCAAAGAATCGAGTTACACCTTAGGCAATGCGATCACTTCCAGCTACACCTGGATTCCCGTTTTTTCTCTGCTCGCGTTCGGCGTGGCCTTCGCCTTCTGCGCCAACGACAAGTTCCTTTCCTGGATCCAGCGGAATAGCTTTATTGTCGTCTTGCTTACTTTGATTCCGCTCGGCATCGCCATTGTCAGTTCGAGCGCGGGTAAAGCCGTCGGTAACACCACGCCCTGGGAACCTGCGAAGGTCCCGTTCCTGCTCGGCTTCGCCGGTATTCTCACGGCGCGTTACAAAGACCTGGGGCGGACGTACTGGGGTGTCCCGCGCGCCCGCGACGTCGTGCCGCTGATTGTGATGGCCGCGATTCCCTTCATCCCGTTCTTCGCCTTGAAGGACTTCGGCCAGATGCTGATCTTCAGCGGCGCCTATGCCACCTTGTATCTCGTCGCCGTACGAAGATGGCCGCAACTTCTCGTCTTTGTAGGCTCGGTCTTTCTGGTAATTTCGATCCTCGTCGTTGGCGCGCTCCCGCGCGACGTCCAGGAAAAGTTTCCGATGATCCCGACGCTCGCGCGACCGGTGCAACACGCTTTGCCCGCGCGCATCCAGCAACGATTTCATCTCTGGCTCGATGGGTTCGATCCGCCCTCGCCCGAGACCTCCTGGTGGAAGAAAGATTACGACGAGGCGCTGGCCAAAGACCCGCGGATGAAAGAACTCGCCGACCAAAGCGAGGCCATGAAGAAGAGCGTCAACAACGACATTTGGTTCGACAAGCTCGCCTTCCAGCCGGCCCAGGCGATCTTTGGAATTGCTTCCGGGAAAACGACGGGACGCGGCCTGGGGCTGGGCTTCCCAGAGGTAATTCCCATCGCTGACTCTGACTACGTTTACGCCGCAATCGCTGAGGAAATGGGCCTGCTCGGGGGGGGCCTGGTGGTTCTCGCAATAATCATTTTTGTGATCGCAGGAATTCGCACTTCAATCGACGCGCGTGATATGTTTACGAAGTTATGTGCCGCCGGCTTAACGGCATTCATAGGCATTCAGGCGCTGGTAAATATCGGTGGCATTACGCGCGCGCTGCCCATGACGGGTATCACGTTGCCGTTTGTTAGTCACGGCGGTTTTAGCCTGATTACCAGTTTCGGCATGCTGGGCATGCTGATGGCTTTCTCACATCGCAATGCGCAGGATGCGCGCGCGGTCGCCAGGATTACGCAAGAACCCGAGAGCCAGATTCAACTGGAGGCAGTCGAATGAGTGCTGCATCACCATCAAATAAGATCGACGTCGGCTCGATCTCAGATCGCGGACTCAGTGAGAAGCGTCCGCTCAATGAAGATTCATATCTCGCCGACGCCGAGCGCGGCATTTTTGTCGTGGCGGACGGCGTGGGCGGGGCTGAAGCCGGCGAAGTCGCCTCGCAGACCGCCGTCGACGTGCTCAACGACGCTTTCCACAAGGTTAAAGATGACGAGGACGTCGAGGACTTGATGGAGTTGGCGATTCAGCGCGCCAACAGTTCGATCTATCAGATGGCCCAGGACAACGCGCGCTTCTCAATGATGGCGACGACGCTCGTCGCGCTCCACATTGACGGCAATCGAGCGACCATTGGGCACGTCGGCGATTCAAGACTTTACCGGGTCACGCCCGACGG
>Ga0207511_100069_pt1 | contig 25747 bp, 20 predicted proteins | sample NitcycUWRSCHO22C_FD_188265 | JGI IMG/M metagenome (GOLD analysis project Ga0207511, IMG submission 188265) | Soil microbial communities from Arlington Agricultural Research Station in Wisconsin, USA - Nitrogen cycling UWRJ-SCHO22-C (SPAdes) | ecosystem: Environmental > Terrestrial > Soil >... | reverse complement strand
AAGCCAGTTCGGCAAGAGAGATCGCACGGTCGCGTTCGCCAGTCAGTTCGTGCCAAGAACTAAGATACCAAAGACAGGTACCCTCACCCCTGCGGTTTCCGATACTCTGCAAGATCGGTAGAAGTTCGCCATACAGCGAGATTGCGTCATGCCACTCACGACGCTCGCCAGAGATTTCGCCCATCTCCGAGAGCGCATGTGCTCTTCCTCCAGGGTAATCGATCGCCTCCGCGAGTGTGAGTTGTACGGCATGGGTGTCAAAGGCCAGATCAACTTTGCCTACTGTTCGATAGATCGTCCCGAGGGTGCCCAAGGCGTTGCATTCGCCTAAGCGATCATCAATGCTCCGAGAAATTGATAGCGCTTCCTCAACGTGTGCCTTCGCAGCTTGCGTGTCCGCGCGCTTTAAGAGCACTTCAGCAACATTCCGCAATGCGTTTGCCTCACCGCCTCGTTTGTCGTATTGCCGATAGATCCTTAATTGCTGATTGAAGAGGTCGGCTGCTTGATCGATGTTACTTTGCTTAAAGTACGCACTACCCAGGTCGCCAAGTATGTTTGCCGCCTGTACCTGGTCATCTATATCCTTCGTCACCCTCAACGCTTCACCATACAACTCAATTGCGCGGTCGAGATTCCCCCGCGTCGAGTTGACGTTAGCTAGACAACAAATCGCTGAGCACTCGCCTTTGCGATCCTTTAAAGTACGAAAGAGCAAACGCGCTTCTTCGAAAACGTTGACGGCATCGTTAAGACGACCAACATGTACATAACATTCGCCCAAATTTATGTCGGCTAAACAAATGGCTCTTAGATCTCCAGCCTCCCGAATAACTGGCATCCACCGATCATAGATCTGAATTGCTCGCGTGGCGTTACCCGATCTTTTATGGATACACGCTAGGTTCGCCCATCCGGTCGCTTGACCTGTTCGATCGCCAACTTCTCCCTTCATCGCAATTGCTAACTCCGTCTGCTCTAGTGCCCGAATGGGTTGACCTAAGCTACTGAAAGCATTTCCGAGAACTCCCCGCACAATACTTTCGCCCCAACGATCCTGGTTTTCTTGCGAGACGCTCAGCGCTTGTTCAAGAAGTGGAACGGCCAAGCTCGCTTTGTTCAAGGCGATGTAGCACCCCGCCATATTTGTTAAGTAGGCAGCTTCATAATGACCGTTCCCTAGCTGTCTCGCCGCATCAACTGCTACCTCAAGCCATCCCAAGTAGATTCGTGGATGGATTCGCGCTTCAAGAATGTAAGAACCAACGAACAAGAATTGTGATGTAAGGACGCGGGCTTGAAGATTCCCGTTAGCATTTTCGGCACACCATGAAAAGGCATTTCGAACATTGGCAAGCTCATGGTCCATCAGCGATAGTCCCTGAAGAGTAATTTGATTTCCGCTCGTATAAAGCTCGTCTGCCAGATTGAGAACGGATTCATAGTGATTGCAATATCGGACCCACGCTTCATTGATACTCGCCACTAGTTCCTCCTTCAGAGATGACGATATGAAAAACACCTTGGACTATGGCCACGTTTCCGTGAACAGAAACAATGGAACGCCTCCGAAGAGAGCCTACTCGGTCTTACTGTGCAATATTCCAGGCAAACAGATTAGAATGCATTGTTATTAACCTTCAGACGCTGTATGCAGGAGAAAACGATGCCCAAGCGGATTGCGATTGTCCTCACAGCGCTTCCTGTTGAATACACGGCAGTACGTGCCCACCTAAGTAACCTGGTCGAAGAGGTCCACAAGGGCACAGTTTATGAACGAGGTACTTTTTTGGAGGGAGAGCTGGCGTGGCAGGTCGGTGTTGTTGAGATAGGCGCCGGAAATCCAACAGCAGCATTCGAAGCTGAACGCGCCATCGAATATTTTCAACCGAGCGTAGCCTTTTTTGTTGGAGTGGCTGGGGGTGTCAAGGACGTCACAATAGGCTCTGTAGTGGCTGCGGAAAAAGCTTATGGATACGAATCAGGCAAGGCAGAGCGGAATTTCAAACCCAGACCGGACGTCGGTCAGTCCACATATGGGTTGGTTCAAAGGGCTAGAGCGGAACGGCGTTCTGGTGATTGGACGTCAAGGATCATCGGTCAACAACCTGCATCGAAACCTAGTGCTTTCGTCGGACCTATCGCCGCGGGTGAGAAGGTAATTGCTAGTAGAAGAGCTGATATTTATGAATTTCTTAAGGATTCGTACAGCGATACGCTCGCAGTAGAGATGGAAGGCCGCGGGTTTCTCGATGCAACTCACGCGAACCAACATGTTGGAGCGCTAATCGTGAGAGGCATTTCTGATCTGATAAGTGACAAAAGCCAGTTGGATGATGCCATTCGGCAAGACATAGCTTCTCGTCATGCAAGCGCCTTCGCCTTTGAAGTTTTAGCAAAGCTCGCGGTTGCAGAAACGGTTCTTTTCGAGAGTGACGTTGAAACCGATTCCCCAGCCTCTGCGCCAAATATCTCTGCATTAACTGTTGCAGCATTGTCGACTGCTGACATGGAAGTCGCTACTCCTCCTGCTAGTCCAGATATTTTCCTGGGGCGCGAAGACGAAGTCGCAGAACTAAAAAAACGTCTTGGGATATTGCGCGACGAGCAAAGTTCAGGACCCGTGCAAGTCCTAACCGCAGTGAGAGGGTGGCCTGGGATTGGCAAGACAGCTACTGCTACCGTTTTAGCTCATGACTCGGATCTTCTCGCCGCATTTCCTGACGGCGTGTTATGGACCTCACTTGGCCCATCTCCTAACCTGCTGACGGAACTGGCTACGTGGGGCCGAGCAGTTGGTACGGATGAAATACTCCGCGCGCCAACATTAAAGGAAGCCATATCGCTCTTGGCTGCACACCTCCGGAGAAAACGAAAACTGTTAATCGTAGACGACGTGTATGAGATCGAACACATTGTGCCGTTTCAACAGGTACGCGGCGACGGCAGCGTTCTCTTAGTAACGACCAGACAACCTGGCTTGGTGAATGGGTTGTCGCTACCCGACAATGCAGTTTTCAATTTGCCTCCGCTAACGGAAGACAGAGCTTTGGACTTGTTGCGTATTTTGGCACCGAGCGTTGCAGCGGATCATGAGAAGGAATGTCTTGAACTTGCGCGGGATCTCGAATGTTTGCCGTTGGCGCTTCATGTAGCAGGTCGTCTCCTAAACGCAGAGTCGAAAATGGGATGGGGGGTGGGTGAACTCCTAAGCGACCTTCGTAAGGGAGCGAAGGTTATAGAGTCTAAAGCTCCCGCTGACATGATGGATTATGAAACGCAAACTATTCCTACGGTGGCTGCATTACTTAAAAAGAGTACCGATCGATTGGACGATTTCACTCGGGAATGCTTCGCATACCTAGGCCCATTCGCTCCGAAACCCGCGACTTTTGATTTATCCGCCATGAAGGCGATGTGGGAAGTTAAAGATCCTAAACCTATTGCGAGAGTATTGGTTGACCGAGGTCTTCTTGAACCGGTAGGTGAAAGGTTTCAAATGCACGCTTTGTTAGTAGCTCACGCCGATTCTCTATTAACAGACGACTGAGTTCTTCTCGACTGAAAGCCGCTTCCAAAACTAACAACTCTGAGTCCGTAGAAACTCTGTGAGCGCCCTAGCGACCATTCGAAAATCCCGAAAGGCCGTGTTTTACCGGCATGCCGAGCACTATATGAAAGTTGTGTCTGCCGCCGGCGTCCTCTACAAGCAGGGGAATGAAGCGATGCGACAAGGTTTCGTGATCCTTGACTTAGAGTGGGGGAATATACGGGTCGGGTTAGATTGGTCGACGCGATGGCGCTCACTCGATATTGACACGGCAAAGCTCAGCTTTGGCTATGCTGATGGTGGGGTAAATATCTTAAGACTGCGTCTCAACCCCACATACTTTCTGAAGGTTCAAGAAGCGGGTCTTGAGGCAGCAACAACGCTGAAAGACATAAAAGGTGCTAGCAAGCGTCTCTGCAACGTAGGAATCGCGTACAAGGAACTTGGAGAATTCAAAACTGCGATTCAGCATTACGAACAAGCATTACCTCTGGCGCAGCAGATTCAAGACAAGGAAACGGAGGCTGCGTTGTTTAGTAATCTCGGAGTAGCTTACGAGATACTCGGTGAACCATTAAAATCGATGGATTTTTTTGAGCGAGCTATTACCTTAGCGCACCTTACGCACAACTCGCGAAGCGAGGGCATATCTTGGTGCAACCTAGGGAATGCTCACGCTGCACTGAAACAGTTTGACCGTGCGATTTCTTGTTTTGAAAAAGCAGTTGGCATCTCAGGTAGTATCGGTGACCGACATGCGGTGTCTATAGCACTGGGTAACCTTGGTACCGCAGCTTGCGACCTTGACAATTTTGAGGCTGCAGTGGCGTATCAAACTCAAGCGCTCGAAATTGCCAGAGAACTAGGCGACAAACGTGCCGAAGGAGTAATTCTTAGCAACCTCGGAAAAGCATACGCTGGATTGGAACGGGCTGAAGAGGCAATTGAGTACTATGTACAAGCCTTGGATCTTGCGCGGCGAACGGGAGACCGACGAGGAGAGGGCCGTAGGTTGAAACGTTTAGGGGATATCCACCTTCGTATCGGTTTTGAAGCGGAAGCTGCCAATTACTTCACCGCTTCATTAGCAATTCTTGACGAAGTCGAACCTTCAAAAGCCATATATGTTCGGGAATCGCTCAAAAAGTTAGGTCATAACTGAATGATTCTCCTGTGCTCATGACTGATCTACGAACACCGGGAAGCGCGAAGAACATCATGCCAAGTGTTCGTGAAGCAAATCTCCGCCATTCATCACACTACCTTGAGCTACTGAGGGAGGCGGACAAGAACTATTACGTTGGACACGACAGTCTTGAAAACGGGCTCGAAATCTTTGACTCAGAGTTTGACAATATCCTAAGTGGACAAGCTTGGGCTTACGCCCGCGCTAATATCGATGAAGCCGCCGCAAGGCTCTGTATCAATTACCCGTATTGGGGTGCACATATTCTCGATCTCCGAATAGGCGCCCGTGAACGCATCCGCTGGCTTCAAGCAGCATTTACGACTGCTAAGCGTCTTGATGATTCAGAGGCAGAGAGTAGGAACTTGAACGATCTTGGCTTGGCATACTGGCAATTGCGGGAAGTCCACACCGCCATCAGATTCCTTGAGGAAGCTCTGGAGGTTGAGCGAACAAGCAGCGACCGTCGAGGCGAGTTGCATACACTAATTAACCTTGGGAATGCTTATTCTATTCAGGGTGATCAACGTCGCTCGCTTGCAATTTACGAACAGGGATTGGGTCTCGCGCGTGAGTTGGGTGACCGCCGAGCCGAAGCCAACGCGGTAGGGAATATGGGTCTCTGTTTGCGTCTCTTGAGTGAACCGGAGCGAGCGATAGAAATGCATCAAGAATCCCTCGAAATGTGCCGGCAAACCGGAGATCGGCGCGGTGAGGCTAATGCTTTTGGGAACATTGGCATCGCTTTGTCGATCCTAGGAAACGTCAGAAAGGCTATTGAGTTCCATCAACGCCAACTCTCGATTGCCCGCGGACTTCGGGATAGACAAGCGGAAGTAATAGCATTGACTAATCTCGGAGCCGCGTATCTTCGGCTTGGCGAGAACGCAAGGGCGGCAGAATTCTATGAGGCACTTATCGAGACCGCCAGAAATGCTGAGGATCGCGTCGGCGAGGCTGCTGCCCTTAATAACCTTGGCATTGCGTATCGATATCTGGGGAAACTTGATAAGGCGCTCGAGTGTCACCGAGAATACCTCAGGCTAGTACAGCAATTGGGCGATCGACACGGGGAAGGCAATGCCGTATCGGGAATCGGTCTTGTTCACCAGGACAAACGGGAATTCCAAAAGGCGCTCGAACATTTCGAACAGGCGTTGCTGATCTACGAAGAGACGGACGATCTGCAAGCCAAAGGCACGACGCTGGGTAACCTGGGGAATGTCTACTATCTACAGAGAAATTTTTATTCCGCCACGGATCACTATCACCACCATTTGGAAATCGCGCGTGCTGTAGGCGACAAACTGGGTGAAGCAAACGCACTCTGGAACATAAGCTTGTTACTCGAGGCCTTGGAGCAAAGGGCTAACGCAATTGCCAGCGCGGCAGAAGCGTTGCGACTCTACCGAGAGATTGAATCTCCACATCAGGCTAAGGTAGCCGCCCGATTAGCCGAATGGCGTTCCCTAGTCAAGACTTGAGTCGCAAGGTCTCACGATCATCATTTGAAATATTGAGGGAAAGAGAAACTCAGGATTCATGCCAATCGTAAGGGACGCCCATCATCGGCATGCAGCCCACTACCTGCGTGTGGTACAAACTGCAGACGCACTGTTCAAGCAGGGTAATGAGAATTTAGAAGAAGCCCTTCGTATATTCAATGCCAACCGAGCCAACATCCGTCTTGGTCTAGGATGGGCTGCGCAACGCTCTAAAGAAGACGAAAATGCTGCGGCGACTTGCAGCGATTTTCCAAACGTTGGTGCATTACTCTTCGCATTAGTCTTCGCGCCCGTTGAACGGTTTCGATGGCTGCGGCATGCGGTTAGTGCGGCTCGATTCTTGTGCGATGAGGAGGCGGAAGGATGGCACACTGGGAACACGGGCCTAGTACATCTCCATGTCGGTAATGTCGAAGCCGCTATCGGATGTTTCGAACAAGCCTTAGCGATTTGTCGCAAATTCCACAATCGAGCTGGCGAAGCTCGCTCCTTCGGAAATCTGGGACTCGCATACAAGGAGCTTGGCCACATTGAGAAAGCAATCGAAAACTATGAGGCTGCGGTGTTGATTATTGAAGAGACCGACGATCGCCTATACCTGGGTGGATTACTAGGAAACCTCGGCTCAGCGTATTCACTTCTTGGCGAACATGCTCGCGCCATTCAATACTACAAGAGGGACTACCAGATCGCGCGGCAGATGGGAAACCTTCGTGGCCAAGCCGGAGTCTTGAGCAACATTAGTTTGGTTTATCTGGCAACTGGTGACTATCCCAGGGCGGTTAGATTCGTGGAACGCTCATTGTCCATCAGTCGTCGGATTGGTGATCGAGTGGCAGAGATGGGTGCCATTAATAGTATGGGTCTGGTCCATCTCAATGCCGGCGCTCCACATAAAGCCGTAGAGTGCTTTGACGAGATGTTAATGATAGCTCGAGAGATTGAGGAATTGCGTGGGGGAGCTAACGCGTGTTTTAACAAGAGCCTAGCCCTAACAGATTTGGGGGATTTAAACGGCGCTGTGATGTGTGCAGAGATCTCGCTACCCGTTTATGAACAGCTCGGGGATTCACATTTGAAGGCTGTTGCAGAACATTTAAGCAAACTCCGCCAACGTATTAGTTATGCCCACCCTTCGTGACGCACGTCTCCGACATGCAAAACACTACCTCAATGTAATTTGGGAGGCGGGCAAGCTTTGTGAGCGAGGCGGCGCCGACTTTCACAGAGGTATCAGTTCGTTTGATCAGGACCTAGACAATATCAAGCAAAGTCAATCGTGGGCCTGCCGCAGCGCAAACAAAGATACAGAGGCGGATACTTTATGCAGTAATTTTCCGGACGCTGGAGCATATCTAGTTGATTTGCGGCTACATCCTCAGGAAAGAATCGCATGGCAGGAAGCGGGATTGTTGTCGGCCCGGCGATTAAATGATCGCAACGCAGAACGGACTCATCTCAACAATCTTGGCCTTACGTTTTTTGCGCTAGGGCAACCGCTCCGGGCTGCAGAGTCACATCAAGCGGCCATGTCAATTCACCGACACCTCGGAGATCTCCGTGGTCAAGCTGGCTCACTAAACAATCTCGGGATGTGCCACGCTGCCACCGGAGATCCGAAAGAAGCGATCAATCTGTTCGAAGAATCCCTGAGGCTATGCCGCCAGATCGCTGATTTGAATGGTCAGTGGAGCGCAGTGAACAACCGAGGCCTAGCATATGCAGATATGGGGGACCATCGCACCGCGATTCAGTCTCACAAACAGGGAGTGATGATCGCGCGGAAGCGAGGTGACGTCAGACGCGAAGCAACGGCTCTTGGCAATCTCGGGCTTTCATACGCTGCTCGAGGGGATTACGACACGGCGGTTAAATACTATGAACAGCAGTTGACGATTGCTCGCGAGATCAACGATATCCATAGCGAAGCGAATGCGTTAAATAACCTGGGTGTTGCTCATAGGCACTTGGGTGATCCTGATGCCGCCTTTGAGATCCACAAGCGATCCCTTTCTCTATTTGAGTCACACGGCGACCTGCGTGGACAAGCCACCGTATTAGGCAACATCGGCCTGGATCTAGTTGTTCTCGGAGACCTCACTAGAGCGGTCGAGTTTCTTGAAATGGATTTGAAGATTTCGCGCGAGATCCGGAACCGAAGAGGAGAAGGTACCGCGCTGGGAAACCTCGGGATAGTGCATAAGAATAAAGGTGATCTCAAGAAGGCTATAGAATGTTACAGACTACAGTTAGGCCTGGCATGCGATACCAGCGATCGAGGAAGTGAAGGTCGTGCACTGTGGAATTTAAGTCTACTGCTCGAGAAGGTTGGAAACCGAATTCAAGCAATCAAGTGCGCCCAAAGGGCTTTAAGAATCTTTGAGCTGACAGAGAGCCCAGAGCAACCAATGGTTCGGCGCGCTCTTGCTCTCTGGAGTGACTGAAGCTTCTGAATATCGGACAGGAATTAACAGCGCAGAAAACGCGTCCTGTTAACGGCGCGGAAGAACCCAGAATCATGCCCAAAATTGGGGAGGCGCAACTCAGACACGCTAAGCACTACGTGACAGCACTTAAGACAGCTGACGAACTGTACTTGCGGGGAGGATCCGCCGCCTACGAAAGCCTACACTCGCTTGATCTTGATTATGACAATGTCGAACTGGCTCAAAGGTCAGCAGAAGCCTATCTGAATAGCAACTCTGACGCAGCCGCACTATGCATCGAGTTCGCGCTTGGTGGGCGCCACATTTTGGGTATCCGACAACCAACCGAATCACTGATTCAATGGCTCCATTCGGGTCTGCAATCAGCAGATCGATTGGGAGACAAACTCAGTGCGCAAGATTGCCACACGGGTTTGGGTCTAGCCCACTGCCGGCTCGGTGACACACGTGTTGGCATCGAACACCATAGCGAGGCGCTCGCCATCGCACACGAGACTTACGACAAGAAGGGCGAAGCCATTGCTCTCGGTAATCTGGGTATCGCATACGAGAATCTAGGGGATTACACTCGCGCTCTTGAATTCCACCGAAAGGCGCTCACCCTTGATCGAGAAATTGGATACCGGCGCGGTGAAGGCGCAACACTAAGTAACTTGGGTAATACCCATGCAGTCCTTGGAGATCGGAAATTGGCAATTGCCTATTGTGAACAAGCATTGAATGTGGCAGTTGAGATGGGTGACCTTAGAGCTGAGAGCAATCGTCTTAGTAATCTGGGCGTCATCTATATGGATTTAGGGGAATATGATAAAGCAATTAAACACTTCACACGTTCGCTTGAGATATCGCGAAAGCTTGGAGATACACGAGGTGAGAGTGCAGACTTAGATAATCTCGGTTTGGCCTATGCCGAAACAGGAAACGTCGACAAAGCTCTGGAATGTCACGATGATTCACTGAAGATTACTCAAATAACCGGCGACAAAAACGCCGAGAGTTCATGCTGGGGTAATCTGGGCGCCGCGTATGCACGTTTGCGCAGATTCGATCGCGCGATCGCATGCTACGAGCGCTGTATAACACTTGTTCGTGACACAAAGAATCGGCAGCTCGAGGCCAACCAACTCGGGAATTTAGGTGGGGCTTATGCGGAGTTGGGCCAGTTTCAAAAAGGAATTGAGCTGGTGGAGCACTCGCTAGCCATCATGCGGGAAATTGGGGATATGGAAGGTGTGGCTGTCCAATTGAACAATTTAGCGGAGTTAAATGTTCGTACGGGCAACATTTTCACCGCCCGAATTCTGTTTTTGAAATCTTTAGAGATTTTTAAGGACATTGGATCCCCGAGTGTAGGCGTTGTGCGACAGGCCCTTGAACAACTAGACGATAATCAGGCATATGCGAATTCATCCGGTTTGGCCTGAGCAACCATGGTCGGCAGGTTGATAGGCGGAATCACGCGCGTTCGGTTACCCTTATCCGATACATTTTAAGGATTAGTAGCGTCTTGTAATAGCGGGCATGTTCAGGTTCACTCCCGCTATGGACCCCACTGACGAAAGGATAGTCTTTTGAAATTAGCAGCCTAGCGATGCCGATTAGTCCCCACATCGAGCGATGGTTGTCAGGTGCTGGTTACGAGTACCACTGCTTTATTAGTTGGGCTCACACAAACAACCGGGATATGACCGATTGTGCCCAGAGACTAAAGGACGGTATCGAAGAGTACTTATCACTTTCGATTCCACATCCTCGTGTGTTCTTAGACATGTCAGAGATAACCGGCGGGGCGGAGTGGCAAAGGCAATTACAGAAAGCTCTTTGTAAAAGCATTTCAATGGTCTCAATTTGCGCGCCCATTTATTACCATCCTTCTCACAGGTGGTGCGGATTGGAATGGGCAGCGATGGATGAACTTAGTAACCATCGCTTACCCGGGGCTACGTTCAAATCGATCATTCCAGTCCTTCTAAAGAAGGACGCCTCGGTTCCACATGAAGTTGCTCAGATTCAATACTTGGATTTTTCAGGACTTATTCTCCGTGGACGCCATTATTACCGGACCAACGACTTCCGTCGGAAGGTGGCGGAGATTGCATTGCGCATCGAACAAGTCGCCCAGACTATTGTAGAAAATCAAAGCGTGACCAACTGTGATCAGTTGATATGGCCTACGCGCGCAGCGTTTGAGGACTATAACCCGGGACTTGAGCCATTTCCGTTTAGGACCGCTAAAGTTATGGGACCGGTATGACCATGCAGACTCAGCCAGGCGTCATAATTACTTTTTATTCGTTTAAAGGGGGCACCGGAAGGTCGATGGCCCTGGCGAATGTGGCATATCTCATAGCGGCATCGCACATCAGCATCGAAAAGAGAGTTCTGGTTATTGACTGGGACTTGGAAGCACCTGGCCTGCAAAGGTTTTTTCATGAGAGCTGCGAGGCACCTGAAAACGCGAATAAGCCAGGAGTTATTGACTACTTCATCAGACTCAAGCAGCGCCTTGATACTGATCCGGAACTCTACGAAAAAATTGCCGAAAACGGGTGGACGTTTTTAGACGAACTCCTTCCGATCAGAGACTATCTAATAACTGATGTTTTCACACGGGTGGACTTCATAAAAGCCGGAGAGCTTGGCTTTGAGTACGCAGAACGCGTCTCAACATTTGATTGGGTCGATTTTTACGAAAGGTACGCACTGGCGATTAATGCGTTTCGTGAAATGTTAATGAAGAAATACGACTTTTGCCTCATTGATTCAAGAACCGGATTTACAGATGTAAGCGGGATCTGCACGATGCTTCTTCCGGAAAAGTTGACCGTGGTTTTTACGCCGAACAGACAGAGTCTCATGGGAGCGCTCGAAATTGTCGGACGCGCGCTTCGATATCGACGCGGGGTCAATGATCTGCGCCCACTCTCAGTGTTTCCGTTACCGAGCAGGGTTGATGATTCTGAGGAGTTGCTCAGAAAACAATGGCGGAATGAATACCAAGAAGGCTTTGAAAACTTATTCATACAAACATATGACTTGGAGAAATGCGACCTGACAGAGTACTTCGATGAAGTGAAGCTCCCTTACAAGAGCTACTACTCCTACGGAGAAAGTTTAGCGGTATTGGAAGAACGCGATGAATCTTTTTCGTTGCTGAGAGCCTACAAGACCTTTGCTGACCAGCTTATCCGAAGAGACAGCCCGTGGGCCTCACCCGTACCTCCAGATTTGGATTCAGATCTTTTACATCGACGAGGCGAAGGGCTGATTAAGCAAGGAAAGCTCGACGAGGCAATTGAGGCTTTCCTACTCGCCGCCAAGCTCTCGAGGGATGATGGAGAGCCTCGCAAGCGAGCAATTATTCTTTCTTCGCTAGCTGGAGCTTATGAGCGACAAGGCAGATTTGATCAGGCGGTTGAAGTCTTCCAAGAGACCTATTCCATGCTGGATAAATTAGACGATGAGCGCGGAGCCGCACGAGCGCTGGAGTCCTTGGGCCGTGTCTACCAACAACAAGGCAAATTGGATCAGGCGGTTGAAGTCTTGCAACAGGGCTATTCCATCATGAGTAAGTTGGAGGATGAGCGTGGAGTGGCAGCACTTCTGAAATCCCTTGGTGGCATTTATCAGCGTCAAGGCAGATTCGATGAGGCCGCCGAGGTCTTCCAACACAGCTATTCCATCTTGATTAAGTTAGAGGACGACCAGGCGATCGCAGACGTTCTTAAGTCGCTAGGTACCGTTTACCAACGCCAAGGGAAATTTGACGAGGCGGTTGAAGTATTCCAACAGAGCTATTCCATTCTGAGTAGGTTAGCTGATGAGCAAGGAATCGCAGAAGTTCTCAGTTCGTTGGGTGGAGTATTACAGCGGCAAGGAAAGTTTGAAGAAGCCACCGATGCGTTTCAACAAAGCGTTTCGCTCCGAAGCGCAATGAACGACGAACGCGGATTGGTTATGGTCTTACATTCGCTTGGAGGCGTACATCAGCGACAGGGAAAGATGGAGGAAGCAAACGACGCCCTTCAGCGTGCTCTGGAAATCGCAGAGAGAGTGGGGGACCGCCGCAGTGAAGCAATGGTGTTGAATTCTTTAGGCGGTGTTCTGCAACGACTAGGTCGAAATCAGGAGGTAATTGAACTTTTTCGCCGTGCATTAGAAATTGCCGAGACATTAGGGGATCAACGCAGCCAATCAATGATTCTGAACTCCCTTGCGAGCGTTTTGCAAAGAGAGGGTAGGCTGGAAAGTGCTGCAGAGACATTTCAACGAAGTGCGGCGATTGCAGAGTCTTTAGGTGACCTACGCACTCAAGCTAGTGTGCTCAACTCCTTAGGTGGAACTTTCGAGAACCTTGGTAGAATTAATGAGGCCATTGATGTCCTCCAAACAGCTATCTCGATAGAAGAGAAGTTAGCCGATCTGAATGGGCAAAGTAGAAGTCTAGCGAGTTTAGGATCAGCCTACAGTAAATCGGGCAATCTCAAACGAGCAATTGATTCGTATGGCCAAGCCCTCTCTATTTCTCAACAGCTCGGTGATCGGCGCAACGAAGCAAACATATTGAGGAAGCTAAGTGTGACTTACGCAGAAACTGGGAATTTCGAAGAAGCGATACAAAACGCTTCAGTGGCGCTTCGTATTCTCGAAGACATTGGCGACTCCTCGGCCACCGCGGTAAACAACCAGTTGCTAGACTGGAAGAATCGCGAAAACAGTCGGACTGATGAGTGACGTAAAGGTTTTGTTGCCGTCGGTCAAAGTCAGGATCGGTTAGGCTACGGCAGCGGGTCTTTTAAAGATTTCTCAAAAACTCCATGAGTTCCGTCTGATCACGCCAACGCTTACCGGAGGATTTTTCTTCCGTTATTTCACACTTAGCAAGTGCCTTCGCCTTCATTTCCAGATCAATCTGCGCATATATGTTAGTGGTGCTGATTTCGACGTGGCCAAGCCAATCACGTATCGTGTTTATGTCTACTCCAGCGCGTAATAGGTGGGTCGCTGTGGAGTGTCGAATCACGTGCGGGCTAACTTCCTTGGAAGCAATGGAAGGCATGTTGACTGCCGCCGTTTTGGCATACTTCTTCACGCAGTTCCAGATAGCGTAGCGTTGGATTGGCTCCCCCAGCCGACTCAGAAACACGTATTGACTGGAAGGACGATCGCCAATTAGTTCATCCAGTGTGCGAACTGTGCTGGACCACAGTGGACAGCGACGCGTCTTTCCCCCTTTACCATGTATCACGACAAAGCCGTCATTCCATTTCTTTTTCGTATAATGAAGATTTGCGATCTGAACCTCAGCAGCCTCGGTTGCTCGCGCTCCAGAATTGTAAAGGAATAGAAGAAGCGCGTAATCGCGGCGGCCAATTCGAGTACGCCGATCTGCTGCCGCTAACAAAGCGTCCACCTCCGGCTTTTCGAGGTAATGGATTAGTCTCGTGTCAGCTCGCTTATAATCGACGTCGCTTACCTGCCGGCACCACTCTATGTGCTCAGGGCTGTTTCGAGCGATGAACCGTGCAAACGTGTGAATTGCGGCAAGCCGTTGATTGCCCGTGATGATGGCGCACTTGCGCACGTCTTTCAAATAAATCAAAAAGGCACGCACAACATCCGCTGATAATTCAGTCACGGCGATTTTGTCTACTGGTCGCTTCAGTTCTTGACCAAGGAACGTAATGAGTAAGCAGAACATGTCACGGTAACTAAGCTGGGTATTATGTGCCAAATTTCGATCATTCGGCAGGTACTCAACGATGAACCGTCGAATCCACGATCCTAACAGCGGTTGTTTAGTCATTTGTCCCTCCGTTCTCGTTCTTGCCTGCATACGTTTCGAATCTTTCACTTGCTAAACGAAGCAGTTGGGGTGTCATGGTGAGGTAGACTTGGGTAGAGACAATACTTACATGTCCCAAGTAGGTCGACAGCTTGATAAGCAGTGTCTGGGGGTCTCTGCCTTCCTCATAACACGCTGTCAACCGATGGACCGCAAACGTGTGCCGCAGGTCATGTAATCGTGGCGCGTTTTGCGGCGGGCGTTCACGTTTGACCGTCGCAAACCTGCATAACCGCTTAAAAGAACGATTCGCCAACTCGATTGATATGGGCAGCGAGCGCTTTGTTAATAGCAAGCGTGACTCAGGTGAGGTTGAATGCCCATTTGCCGACCGACTTCTCAGCTGTGTTTTCAAGCTTTCCCTAACGCCCGCACCAAACGGGACATACCTGGTCTTGTGAAACTTCGTGTCACAAATCGTCAGAACATCCCGAGAGAGATCCACCTCGGCTAACGTCAGTCGGAGAGCCTCGCCCAATCGAAGTCCGCATCCGTATAATAAGATGATTAGAGTTCGTAGCGTCTGTGAATCAAGTCCATATCTTTGAGACTCTATCTCGGTGGCCAGCAGAATCTTGCGTAACTCTTCTCGAGTGTATATGTGAGGCACAAACTCCCGGGGTCTTTTAGGAATGTCTGTCGGAAGTGGCGAACAGCTGATGTAGTTCCTCGACAACATATAGCGAACGAGTCCGCGGAGTGTATGAAACTTGAGGTGAAGCGTCGACGTAACTGATCCCGTTCCGAAAATGAAGGACTTCGTAGCTTCGGTACTCAGTTCGCTAACATCGATGTCGCCCAGGATTCTCCAATACCGCCATAGAAGTTGACCACTAGCATCAAAATCGCTTCCAAGGCTTTGCTTGTACCTTATGTATGATTCAATCGCTGTTTTGAGTTTCATACCAGACCTCCTAAATCGAGACGGCCAACCTCTTTTAAGCCCTTTAGGTCGACCTTTGCGTAAACTTGAGTTGACCTTGAATCGCGATGCCCTAGCTGATCGCTAATCTCTTTCAGTGTGAATTCCTCACTTACTAAGCGTGTTGCGCAGGCATGCCGTAAACTGTGAGGTCCATAGCGTGGCAACTTTTCGCCTAGAGATCTCATACGACGTTGAACAGCAGTGCCGATTCCATTTCTCGTAAGCGGGGCATGTGGAGGTCGTTGGCTCAAGAACAGCTCATGGTGATTATTCTGTGGACGTGCCTTCGTCAGGTACAACACAATTGCATCGCCGGCTTCGCGTCCCAATGGGTATAGTTGCTCGCCGTGCTGTTTTCGACGCGATATGACGATTTGCTCTCGTTCCCAATTAATATCCTTTAGGCGCATTGAGACGAGTTCGCCACAACGAAACCCATAGTTGGCTAGAAGAATAATGATGGCACGATCGCGAATATCGAGTGGTTTTGCATTGCCGATGCTGCTGATCAAACAGCGTACTTGGGGCCATGACGGGCCTTTCGGCAGTCCTGCGTGTCTATAAACGCGAGGAGACCCGATACCCTCCGCAATATTCTTTGAACAAAGCGTCGTTTTGAGCGCGTAGCGAAAGAAGGACCGGAGGCTTTGGACACAAATCGAAACCGTTACGCGACTCCAGGCTTGCACCGGCTTCGAGTTTAGATACAGTTCGACCTCATTGATTGAAACTTTATCCAAAGCCAGTTGCTCCCGATCAAGCCACATCAAAAACCGCTCGGTATGCCAACTTTTCGTCTCGATCGATCGCGACGAGAGCCCTCGTTCTTCATCGAGAAACGTTTGAAATGCTGAGATCAGAGTAGAATGTGGTTTAGGTTCTGGTTCACACAAAAGCCCCAAAAACCGCAACCAATGCATGGCAGCTCTAATAAAAGTCACGCGTAGTCCCTCCCTGGAATCTTTTGATCTCAACACACGCTTTGAAGCTTTCAGCCAACTTTCGGCAGCTTGTTCTATTTGCAGGGCCGTAACACCGCCCGGCGTCCAGATTTCCACCCGAGATGCAAACTCCACTAATCTGAGTTCATACACTCGCACGATCTTTTTGCTCCAACCCGAATTCAGCATGTGGTTCAGGAATCGCGTCCTTTCCTCCTGGAAAGGAGCACAACCAAGATTTGCGCTCTCCATATGTTGAGTACCTCCATCCTTTCTTTGTCACATTTCATATCCTTAGGAGACATATCGATCGCAAGAACGAACGGCTCCCCTGCTACAAGAAGACTCAGCGCCAGATCGCCGATCAGTCATTGAATTGTGAATGGAGTTTTGCTATTGTGCGGGCGGTGCAAAACCACCTCTTTCTCTTACGAGTAAGGAGGCGAGCCTGCTGGTACAAACAGCAGGCTCATTTTATTTATTGCCCGGCAGCGCTCGCTCCAACCGCTTTCGTCAGCACTCGCCGATATATATGCGGTTGACCCCCCTTTCCCTTTCGACTGAATTCCAAAATCCCTTCCTCTACAAATCTCAACAATGTTCTCGAAATCTGCGCTCTTATGACTTTCGGTTGACGTTCTTTGAGCATTGGGTGTTCCCGCAGCAGCCGAGGAAAGAACCAGTTCACAGTCAAATGTTCGCCTGGCTGAGAGGATTCAATTAACGACTTCACATCATCTGCCGAAAACGATTGCGAGTCTTCTGCTTTATCACTGACGCCACTACTATTAGGTTCTGGTTCACCCGTGATATTCGTCCAGTGACGATCTAAAACGGCATGACCTCGCTCCCGCGTCTCCGCTAGCTCAGCTTTCCGACGGGCATATTCTTCATCGAGCGCGCGAGATCCGATGTCAAAATCTTTGTCGATTTGGGCGTGTAGTTCACGGATTGTGTTCATAGTGGCGCGGATGCTAGCAGATGATTCACAACACTTCCAACAGTAAAACAGCATCTATTTTTCACGCTGCACTAACACAATCCCCTCGTGATATTTGCTGCGCAGCAACTACCGAATTGCTGCGCAGCAAACGCAGAAATGACAGTATTGGCGCAAGCGGTTGAACTTGAGCATTTACAGCCTCGGACGCAATTTTACGGTTGACAGTTTCTGCGCAAGATGGCATTAACTTCTGCGCAAATCAACCTGGAGAAAATTCTTGCCCTCAACAGCTGATAAAGTTCCGGCACTGAGACAAGTCCGCCGAATATTTTCAGAGCGCCGTGAATTAGTCTTGTCCGAAGCGGCCAGGCTGCAAACTGCTATTGACTGTATTGATCAGGAGATTGAACAGACAACACATCTGAGTACATCACCGACTACATCTAACAGCACCGAATTCGTTCGGACTCGGATGGATGCGTTCTTGGGGATGCCTTTGGCAACAGCGGTACGAGAATGTCTTCAGACGCGTCAGGAGCCATTGATTGCTAGCGAGATATTGGAGCTTTTGAAAAAGGGTGGATTCGCCGTAAACAGTCTTGGTCCGAACGAAGATGTTCAACTTGCAAAGCTCGCAACAGTGCTCCGAAAGAATTCAAGAGCCTTTCGGCATTTACGAAATGGGGCTTTCGGGTTAGTTGCCTGGTACCCTGAGGCGCCTAATTCAAAAGAGCAGTCGAACCAGAACCATGCGAAGTTAGACAAATCAACTGCGGAGTTAGTGAAGTACGCAAGTGGGGGAGACAGCCCAATGAGTTAAGATCACACTCTTTCAATGTGGCATTCGCGCGCATGGTTATTGCGACTAGACCTGGTTCTTTCCGTCATTTCGTAATTTGCGCTTTCCAGTAACGCCGTTCTTAGTAATGAGTATGGTCGAAACGACCTGGCATGTACTTTTCAGACATTCAAATTTCGAATTACAAAGGTTATCGGGAGTCAGCAAAGCTAGAGCTGAACACCGGCATAAACATTATTGTGGGCAAGAATAATGTTGGCAAGACAGCTCTGCTCGAAGCACTTTCGTTAAGATTCGAATCTAATCCACATCGGACCGTAGCAACTGTCGCAACGTCTTCGGTAATTCCGAGCCCTTTATCGTCAGTTACCTTCACTGTCACATTTACCAAGGATGAGATAATTAATTTGATAATAAACCCACCAAGACATTCGGAGCTCTATGTGGCAATGCCGGCCCTTGAGACTGCCACCGCACGTGAGTTGGATTTGAGGGATTATCATGATTCGAGCGCGAATAAATTTGGCGAGTGGTATTTCGCTCATGACTCATTTACGTTTCGGATAAAGCGAGAGGCGTTTAACCAAACAGAACACTCGAATTGGTATACCTTCAATGACTCGTACGTCGTGCCTCAATTTGAAAGAGCGATACAGAATGATGCAACCGTTAGCCACTACAGCAAGTTTCGTGTTGATCCGATCACGCGAAGGTTTTCCTTTTATGGGCATGTGACGGTGAGTGGCGGCGCGAATAGCTTTGATGATTTTATTCTGCGATTGGGCCAATCATTCGGCCGCTACATTTATCGTTTCCGAGCTGAAAGAATTCCGTCGGGACCATGCGATTTAGGTACTCAGCGCTTACTCGCGGCGGATGGAAGTAATCTCGCAGAGGTCTTGAATATCCTGGGCGGAAATCCGGAGCAGTTCAGTCACTACAATCGACTCGTTCAAGAAGTTCTTCCGGAAATCAGACAGGTAGGAATTGATCACTTGCCTGAGAATCGCGGTGAAGTGCTTGTATGGAATGATGCAAGCCCTCTCTCCAGAAACGAACTGGCTTTCAACCTACAGGATTCAGGTTCAGGCCTAGGCCAGGTCTTATGCATTCTGTATGTAATCGTCTCAGCGCGAGAGCCACAAATGATCATTCTGGACGAGCCACAGGGGTTTCTTCATCCCGGTGCGGTTAGAAAGCTGATTGATGTTGTTCGGCGCCAGACAGAAGGTAAGCATCAGCTAATTATTGCGACGCATTCTCCGACCGTCATTACGTCTGCAGACCCATCATCGATAACCGTAATCAGACAAGCAGATGGTGAAGCAAGGTTCGAATCAATCGATATCCGCGAAGCGAATAACCAGCACGCGTATTTGAACTCTGTCGGAGCCAGGCTAGCAGACGTTTTTGGTTACGATAGGGTTCTATGGGTAGAGGGCCAAACCGAAGAGCTTTGCTTGCCGCTAGTGATCAAGGAACTAACTGATTGCCCTTTGATGGGGACCGCGATCATACGCGTCCAACAGACTGGAGACTTTAACCGCAAGGACGCAAAAAGCGTTGTCGCTATTTACGAGCGCCTTAGTCATCTCGAGGGTGGCTTGGTTCCACCAGCAGTCGGTTTCGTCTTCGACGGAGAAGCGCACTCAGCGACAGAGCAGGCCGATCTTGTAAGACAATCGCGCGGCCGAGTTCACTTCCTTCCTAGACGCACATTTGAAAACTACCTACTGAATGCTGCGGGTTTAGCGGCCGTGTGTAATAGCATTGAAGGATTCGGGAAACGTAAACTGTCAGCAAGCACGATCAAGAAGTGGTTATCTGATCATAGGCACGACCCGAAGTATTACAAACCGCTCAAGGTACCAACCCGCACTGCGAAGACGTGGATTACTACCATAAACGGCGCACGGTTGTTGGAAGATCTGTTCAAAGAGTTGTCGGAAGGCCGAGTGTTCTTCGAAAAGACATCGCACTCTCCGTTGCTAACGGAATGGATTCTGACGCATTCAGCGAAAGATTTTGCAGAGGTTGCAGCACTGTTAATGGATGTACTGACAAGGCCAGACGCAGATTAGCACGCACTAGCGTGTAAACTCCTTGTCCTCGTCAGTCGTTCGTCACTTTCTGAAAGATCGAAATGTGATGTCTTTTTCGTCATCGATAATTGCTTCAAGAATTTCACCGCTTTTGCTTCGAGATATCGCGCGGGCGTATGCGAGTAAGACATTGAGAGTCGGTTCCAAAAGTCCGTTCTCAAACTTAGAAACATAATCACGCCCAATTTGGTCTTCTAGGCCGAGATGTCTGACCAACCCTCCCTGTGAAAGTCCTAATTGCTGGCGAATTAAGAGCAGCTTCTCAGCAAGCCTTGCTGGTCTTAACCGCTTAGACTTTGAACTCTGCCGACTTTTTTGTTTCCCTGCCATCTCAGGATTCCCTCCTGAGAAAGCAGTGTTGATTTGTCTGGTCTAAACTCTTGCCTTTAGAGATGTACGTCTCTAAAATACGTCCGAAATAACAATCTGCCGTTTGGTAGAGCTTGTAACTCCTACCGGCAGCCTCCATCGGTGGACGCAGGGCCGTGTGGCATTAGATTCAGATCAGTTTTCAAAGAAGACTGGCTGTAAAGATATCAAAAGATCAATCACATCGGTAGAGCACAGTCGACAGTCGTGTCTACGAAGGACCATAACGAGACATTAGTTGGAATTCATTTGTTTATCGGGAGCGTCTTTACGCTTGGCCTGATTGGTTCTCCCTGGATCATCGCGCGAAATTTCAGAAATGTGGGAATGATTCCGCAGGCAATACTCGTCTTTGGATTAGTATTCCTGGTCGCGGCACTTATGTTCTCAACGGCAATAGCAATGCGGCGACAAAAGCCGGTGGCGAGAAAACTAGGGTTAATGGCTGCAGCCGTATTAATAATTATTTTCTGGCCTGCTGGCGTATACAGCTGGTGGTTCTTTCACAGCGACGGCGCGAAGAGGATGTATGGAGTTAAAGCGGAGTAAGGTGTATTGGACAAAAACCAGCAAGGCTGTAGAGAACGTGCTTAAGGAAGAGAATCTTTGAATCGGGTGGCAGAACTTGTAAATAAATTGGGCGACCGTTGAGAGACTCTTGATTCGGCGGGAGCTTGGTTCTACCAAGTGGGCCGTCGCCGATTAATTGGTCGAAAGCATTTACAAGATTACTTAGCGCAGGTTGAGCGAAAGGCGGACTGAGATTCTTAGTTTCATTCGCAATGAGTGATGACATTAACGAAACACAAGACCCGAATCAGCGCCCGACGTGTTGCCCAGATCATTGGATGTTCAGAGAAAACTGTTTACAACGGCGGAGCTGGCACCGATAAACTTACGAAAATCCGTAACGGCCGCCGCCAGGTCAGATTTATCCTTGAAGAAGTGATCGCGCTAACTGAGCGCCAAGAACGACAAGCACAGAAAGCGCGTGACAGACACGCGAAAGCGCACGTCCAATGGGAGAAGTAATGTAGCGCCGCTTTATCAGATTCAGCGTTACGGATCGCCTTAAAAATGGCTTCGTCGCATGTTGGGTCGTGAAAACCGTTTTTGAAATCGCACCCCAGTTTGGCTTCGCAAAAGGTAGATCGTCCTAGTCGCAGCTGCCGGCTAGACGGGTTTGGGTCAGTCAATCAAGAAGTAGTTATTGAGTTGGTCGATGAAGAGCCAACACAAGAAATGATATCTGCTCTCGAACGTTTTTGGGAAAAGGTTTTTGCGGAGCTACTACCTGCAGAAGAGAGTCCTGTAAAAGCAAAGCGGAAGAAGCGATGACGTTTCAGGAGTGGGAACTTGTTCCTTAACTGAGCCGTCAAATCCTACCGACCAAAGCGTTACTCAACTCATTGGCACTTGCACTGGGTCATTTAACTTTACTAACAATGCATCAGACTCATTTGAAAACGTGATCGTGCTGAAAGACGCTCGCCTAGTTAAGGCGTTCTTTTCAGAGTTTGCCCAAATAACCGATCAAAAGCCGAATTTTTAACTCTCGAAATGGTCCAATAATCGGGGAGGTGTCACTACCAATCCTAAAGGAAGCAGTGCCGTTGCCGGTTTTCCAAAAAGGCAAAGTCTACTTGGATTTTACAGACAAGAGTTCTTGCGCCAAAGCCGGTGAGAAGCTGATAAAGGACATTCTTTCTTACTGACGCATCTAGGCTTGGCTTTGGCGGAAGGAGAAATGAAAAAGCCTTACTGGACTTATGAGTAAGGCTTTGATTCGCGTTTTCTTTCACATCCGAATTCCAGGTAGGGGTAACTTTTGGCCTTACCCACTACCGAATTCCAGCGCGCGGTGAAAGGCGCCTACCTAATTGGGGTTAGTGAACATTGCGGGATCTAGTTGCTGACGCCTCTCCCTGATCAACCAGTCATGACACTTCGTAAGGGTTTGCAGTTCGGTTTCTGCAATCGCGATTTTGCGTTTAGTGTCGTTGTGCCGTTTTGCGACGCTGGAAATTCTCTTGCTTAATGCAGTCGGCCAGAGCCTTAGCGTCAAACTGGCGACTAACTCGCTTGCGAGCAAAACTAACCCGAAGTCCATCGCTGAAACAAGGGTTGTTACGATACCTGTGCCAGCCTTGATCCACAATCCAGCCGCAAGTGCAGCAGCTAAACCGCCGACCAGGCTTGCCGTTCCTCTTATTGCTCGATGAAGTTTCTTGATGCGCGTAGTCGGGTTTTGTTCGCCAACTCCCGACAAGAGCCTCCCTATGATCATTATGAGTGAGAGATGAACAAACCCCGACATCACCGCATAGCGTGCCCACTGAAATGGACGATGTATGGGAGACTGCCCGTCCCCAAGTGCGACCAGGGGAATAGCCATCGACGCCGTGAACACTAACCCGCTTAGCATGACGTCAGTTAGAACTCGGCGCTTTTGAGGTGAGCGATCGCAATGACTAGTAAATTCGCCACGTAGATGCTTTAGGTCCGTCGCGCAGGCATTTTCCAGATCTCGCAGTGTCTTCAAGCGCAGAGAAACTTCAGCCCTCTTCTCTTCAACAATTCTCGACAGCACTATCGAAGGAATTGACTCAACTGCTTGTGGTTCGCCGCTGCCGACTATTCGACCACCAGGGGTAACGCACGAAAGTGTTAAGTGTCGTGGTTGTTCAGATCGATACCAGAGTCGCGTGCTGTCTTTATATGCCTCGATAACTCGATTACCATCGGGTCCCGTCAATGATGCGGCGAACAACGTTGAGAACGACTCGCGGATTCTCTTTCCTGTCCACGGGTTCGCACTTAGGAAAAGAATTCTGATAGGGCTTGATTTGGCTGCTGGTTTCCTTGGCGACTGCGGTGGAGGTAATGATTTGTTGGAATCCAGACCCATCGCACACAGTTCAGCATCCGCTTCTTCCTTCGACATAGACTCAATCAAATCAACGTCGCAATACAACATCTCGTCCAACTCTTTTAACTGTTGGAGTGCCTGATCGTGCGTGTCCTTCACCTTGCTGTTATTCATCTCCGCTCCTCCGAAGCCCCTTAGTCAAAATGCGACGGAGCCGTTTTTGCGCGGCTCTCATCTGGGGCATGGTCATCTGCAACGCATCAACCATCTCTCGCGGTCTTAGATCGGGACACGCCCGCCATAATCTAACAATCCGAGATAACTCCTCATCAGTAGAAACCAGTTGCAGCATCTTATCGGTCAGGTTGGTAAATTCGGCGGCTCTTTCGATATCCGAGGATTTCAGGAAGAAAGGATTGCCCGCGCCTACATAAGCCGGTTCCGTAGGCGAGTCCTCATTTGAGGCGCTGGTTCCGCCGATGTCAACTTTCCGGGGTCGCCGTAAGTCGTGAGATGCCAAACTCCTAACGGTCTGGCACAAAAAAGCAAACAGGCTTACGTCGGTTCGTTCCTCGCCAGTCGTAGGATCAATTGGCGGCCAACGCCGTTTCCCTGTGTATGTATCAACAATTGCTTGCTGTACAAGATCGTCGAGATCGATTCCGGTCAGGTCCCTAAGCCAACGACATTTTCGCCAAGCATAAATCTGAAGTTTAAGGCGCAATTCCTCCCATTGCGCATCAGTTATTCGATGGATTGGAGATCGCTCTGAATCGGGAATTTTCACGCCAACCTCAAGTTTATCACCGACTCTACCTTCTATATATGTATTGCCCGCGTGGTAGGTCTTTTTTGCCACCGTTGCCAAGCAAGGAGCGAAAAATCTTTTTCGGCAAAAACCAGATCATTGCCGGGCATAAAGTGATGACGGACAAATACCGAAAAGGGTGATCAGATCTATGGCTAAAATTGTTTATATTACGGAAAGTGATTATCGGGAGATTCTTCAGTGGCAGGATGACGGCGGTGCCGATGCCGATGTTATTTATGTGATTATCCCGGACGAGCAATTAGAACTCGAGGTAGATCTAAAACAAGCCGCTTGAAAACGGGTAGCGCCATTGTAAACGTCAGAAACTTTCAGTAGTCGATTCAAATAGTTGATAGACTCACTCCGAAGAAGACTCCGGCAGGGATTCATCAGACGAAACCGCAAGGCAAAACTAAACCACCAAGCAAACCAAAACCAAGATCGAAACAGACCCGCTAAAGCGGGCTTTCTTATTGGTCGCGCTGTGCTATTTGTGGGGAGTAGTGGGCCAAGTGCCAGGGTTGGGAGGCGTGCTCTTATTTTCCTTATTGAACGAACGAGTCAACGTAATTCTTAACTACGATTTCCGGTTTATCGAAAATCTCGTCTTTGAAAAGGCGAAACTCGCAATTGGCATGAGGGTCACTCTTAAAGGCCTGCTCGTACCAAGGTCGTTTATGAATGAATTGTCTACATAACTTGCAATAGTTAGGTGTTACTACTCTTTTCCTTTTGGCTCGCGCAAACGAAAGCTCGAGGCAGTGTGGATGGAATTCATGTTCAGAGCGAGAATCCCAGGGATGTGATACATACCAAACGAAGTGCCGACGCGCCACACTATCAAAGATTGGCAGTCCACAGAAATAACAAGTCGATCTGGAAATCGGATGTCCACATTGAGGGCATGCCTTGTCAGAAATTGAAACGTTTAGGGAATGTGCGCAAACTGGGCAGGGACGATCCGCATATTCCTTATTGATGTTTTGAATTTCAATGAGACAAGAAGCGTGAAGTCCATTGGTTAGCTTCGACGGTTTCTCCGCCTTTTCACAGATCCGACAGATTTCAGGAAACGGCTTTTTGTCACAGTGAGGGCAGTTTTCGAGGCTTGAACTTACTTTGTTCCCACACTCTATGCACTTAATAAGCGTACTCACAGTGAACTTCTACCTCATTTATTCAAATAGAGTAAGTAGCGACTCCGCGTGATTAGCGTTTGGTTTTGTCGTCGATCTTTGCTCCGGCGTTTCGCTGGACTGACTCAATGCCGTTTTGTCGCGCCGACGAAGATGAATAGGTTTCACTACGGCCGATGGTTTCGCCATTCTTGGCCTTCAGCACGAAGTATGGCGCACCATTTCGCGCTGTCTTTTCTTCATAATGGGATTTGGCTCTGGCATTGGCTTTTACCGAAGCAATGCCGTTCTGCGCGGCAGCTTTGGTCGTGTAGGTTTC
>Ga0207511_100068_pt1 | contig 25747 bp, 23 predicted proteins | sample NitcycUWRSCHO22C_FD_188265 | JGI IMG/M metagenome (GOLD analysis project Ga0207511, IMG submission 188265) | Soil microbial communities from Arlington Agricultural Research Station in Wisconsin, USA - Nitrogen cycling UWRJ-SCHO22-C (SPAdes) | ecosystem: Environmental > Terrestrial > Soil >... | reverse complement strand
CCGCCCCTACAGTGCGTCTCGCTCACGAGATGGTACTGGCCCCGTCACGTAGAAGCATGAGTATTGTCCTGCATCATCTAACAAAGTCGTTCGGCGCTTCTCAAGTCGTCGATGATCTTTCTCTGCAAATCGACGACGGCGAGTTCGCTGTGCTGCTTGGGCCGTCCGGCTGTGGCAAGACTACGACCCTGCGAATCATTGCAGGCCTTGAAACATCAACGATTGGCGACATTCTCATCGATGGCAGGCGCGTAAATGATCTGCCGCCTCAGCGGCGCGACGTGGCGATGGTCTTTCAGAGTTATGCCTTGTATCCGCATATGACGGTGGCGGACAACATCGCCTATCCTTTGCGAGTTCGAAAATTCGATCGCGATCAAATCAACGATCAGATTCAGCGGACGGCAGCGATGTTGGAAATCAAAGACCTGCTTGATCGCCGGCCGCGTGAACTTTCTGGTGGCGAGCGGCAGCGCGTCGCCCTGGCGCGCGCGATTGTGCGGCATCCGCGCGCGTTTCTCATGGACGAGCCATTGTCGAATCTCGACGCGAAGCTCCGTCTGCAAATGCGTGCCGAGTTGAAGCATTTGCAGCAAAAGCTGGGGACGACGACTGTTTACGTCACGCACGATCAGGCCGAGGCGATGACGCTCGGCGATAGAGTCGCGGTGATGAATCAGGGGAGGCTGCAACAGTTCGCCCCGCCGCTCACGATTTATAATGAACCCGCGAACAGCTTCGTGGCGGGTTTTGTCGGGAGCCCGACGATGAATTTTATTGAAGGGGAAATCGATTTTGCCGAGCAGGAATTCGTGTGTTCGCAGTTTGCGCTGCCGTTGAGTGAATCGCAGCTCGATCGATTTAAGCGACGCCGCTCTCGAGTCACGATGGGCATGCGCCCGGAGCACATCTCGGTCTCGCTCACTGAGCAGCGCGGCCAGCCGCGGGCATTGGTCTTCGTCACTGAGTTGATGGGCAGCGAAACGTTTGTCATTCTGGACATCGTCACGATCAGATTAACAGCGCGCGCACCCGGCGATTTTCGCGCAGCGACGGGCGATCGAGTGTGGGTTGGTTTCGATATGACCGGGGCGCATTGGTTTGATGGTGAAGGCCAGCGCATCTGAGATCAGTACGTAGCGCATTTTGTTAATTTGCGTCGTGGTACTTCACGCCGCCTCTGCAGCGAAATCGCAAATTAACAATTTGCGCTACCTTGGGCGCACGACACTATGAAACTTTCACTGAACGGCGCGACGACCATGAAGGCCGATCTCGCGACCGACATTCGCGCGGCAGCTGCGGCCGGTTTTGATTACCATGAAATTTGGGCCGCAAAGCTGCGCACCTTTCTCAAACAAAATCCGGTTGCCGACCTGAAGCGTCTGTTCGATGAAAGCGGCGTGCGGCCGTTGAGCATCAATTCGATCGAGCACGTCACGTTTCGTGACGCTGCGGCTTACGAAAGAATCAAAGCTGAATGCCGGGAGTTGAGTGCCATCGCCGCCGCGATCGCGTGTCCGTACGTGGTCGTCGTGCCCGGCAAGTTGCCGCCGGAAGAAATCACCGCATCTGAAATCGTTGACGAATCGGTGAAGGTTTTACGGGACTTGTGTGCAATTGCTGCCGATCACCGGGTGTCGATCGCATTCGAATTTCTTGGCGAACGTGATTGCAGCGTGCGCACGCTTGAGGTCGCGACCGAGATCGTCGAGCAGGCTGATTGTGACAATCTCGGATTAGTGATCGACAGTTTCCATTACTACACCGGTGGTTCGACGATCGAGATGATCGAGGCGCTGGATCCATCGCGCTTGTTCATTTTTCACATTGACGATGCCGAGAATTTGCCGCGTGAACAGTTGACTGATGCGCATCGCTTGTTGCCGGGGCTGGGTATCCTGCCGCTTAAGGAAATCATCGGCGCCTTTCGGCGAATCGGTTATGACGCGAACGCCAGCGTCGAGATTTTTCGACCCGCATACTGGGAGCGTGATCCGTTCGAACTGGCTCAAGACGCCAAGGACGCACTTGAGAAGGTATTGTAGGGGCAGGGCTCGTCCCTGCCCGCTCTTTCGATTAGTAACACGGCGGGGATTAATAACACGGGCGGAGACAAGCCCCGCCCCGACAGGGTACGGACGATTGCCAGACGATGACGAGAATTAGAATTGGATTTCTGGGCGCGGGTTACATCGCCGGGGTGCACGCTGCCATCCTGGTGCGCGATGAACGCGTCGAGATTACAGCTATTTACGATCTGCAGAAGCCGCGCGCGGAACAGCTCGCGCGTTCTACCGGCGCCGCCGTGGCGCACAGCGTCGCCGAAGTACTGGCGATGTGCGACGCGGTCTATGTCACCACTCCAAATACCAAACACACCGAACTCGTTGTGGTCGCGGCTGAGGAGCGGAAGCACGTGTTTTGCGAAAAGCCGATGGCCACGACCCTCGGTGATGCGCGGCGCGTACTCAAGGCCGCCGAGAAGAGCGACCACGTTTTTCAGGTGGGCCATAATCGCCGCTTCGCTCCCGTCTATGCAGAGCTGAAACGAATGCTGAGCGAATCGCATCAACCGCATTCGGCGCACCTGAAGATGAATCGCGGCGAATTGCTCAACCCTGAATGGGTCGGCAATCCGGAAATCACCGGCGGGTTTCTTTACGAGACCACGATTCACATGTTCGACATGATGCGATTTCTGTTTGGCGAAGTGGCCACCGTGCAGGCGAACGGATCGCGGCACGATTATCAGGAGATTGACGACTTCTCTGCCTTGTTTACTTTTCGGAACGGCATGCATGCGACGCTGGCTTCATCAGCGGACGCCAGTTGGCTGTTTCCGTTCGAGCGCGTGGAAGTCTTCTGTCATCACGCGACCATCGTGACGCGCGAGATGGAATCGTTGGTGTACAGCAACGGGCTCGACGGAACCCAGACCGAACATTCAATGCATCAACTTTCCAAAGAAGAGAAGTGGGGCTATGCGCAGGAGAATCGCGCCTTCGTCGATTCGATCATCGAAAGCAGAGAGCCCGCCGTATCTGCGGTTGACGGTTACAAGTCGGTTGAGATTGTCGAAGCGGTTTATGAATCGATCAGAATCGGTGAAGCTATCAGGTTCGATTAGTTACTTAGCCGCACTCGAATAGGTCTTCACGCATTGCCAACGCCCATCGCGTTTGACCCAAACGTCCATGTACAGCCATTTGGTGACCTGGGGCTGACCTTTATTTTGTCCGCTGATGGTGTCCAAACCAATCAGCACCGCCGTGTCGCCGTAAACCTGCACCTGAATGTCTGTGCTCACCGCTGATTGCACTGCATCAGTCGGCCGCGTTTTGAAGGAAGCCAGATACTCAGCTTTCTTTGGCCCGCCGACAAACGCAAATTCGGCCGCTAACAGACGATCAAGTGTGGCCGCATCGCCTTTGACGAAAGCTGCGTCCCACGTTTGCACCAGTTGCTTTAGCTGTGCTTCATCTTTTGCCTGATCGGACGTGGCCCAGGCGACGGTTGCCGCCGCCGCGAGAATGATCAGAAACAAGATGGCGTATCTTTTGGCCATGATTCTTCCGAAGCTTCAGTTTACCGGGTTGAGCATGATGAGACGCTTGTTCTGGCTTGTCCCCATAACGCTGAGATGAGTCGCCGACGCATCGCTTCAGCGGCGCTCGCGCTTAACGCTTACCAGAAATCGACGTTATTATCATGATCCGCTAAATGAATGAAAGTGCTTGAAACAGATCGTCTCATCATTCGTCACTTAACCACGGACGACGCGGAGTTCGTTCTCCAGTTGCTGAACGACCCGTCGTTCATTCGTTACATCGGCGATAAGCAGGTGCGCACCCTCGACGATGCGCGCGCGTACGTGCTCAACGGCCCGGCCAGGAGTTACGAGACTTACGGATTTGGCTTGAACCTGGTGCAATTAAAATCAGCGGGAGCGCCGATTGGCATCTGCGGCCTTTTGAAACGGGACACGCTGCCGGAGCCTGACATTGGGTTTGCTTTTCTGCCGGCATACTGGAACCAGGGCTATGCTTTGGAAGCCGCGGCCGCGGTCATGAAGCATGGGCGCGAGACTCTGGGCGTAAAGGTGGTGCTGGCGATCACCACGCCGGACAATGAGGCATCGGGTAAATTGCTCAGCAAGATCGGGTTGAGATTTGACCGCGTTGTGAAGTTGTCTGAAGATGCGACGGAAGTGAAGCTGTTCACCTCGGACAAAACGGCGGACACTGTCTTATGAATCTTGCTGAACTTCGCGATCTGTATCGTCACATGGAATGGGCCGACGCATCCGTATGGCGCGCCGTGTTCGCTGCGGAAGGCGCACTCGCTGATCAGAAGCTCAGGGATTGGTTCTATCATTTGCACCTGGTGCAGCGTGCCTTTCTTCGTGCGTGGCGAAACGAACCGGCGGATGCGGTCTTTCCGACATTCGAGGATGCGAAGTCAGTTCGCGTCTGGGGCCGCAGTTACTACGAAGAAATCTTTTTGCATCTCGAACGGCTGAGCGATGAGCAGATTGCTCAACCGTTGAAGTTGCCCTGGGCCGAATTTGTCGAGAAGCAGATCGGCCGCGCGCCGGCATCAATCACTATCGGCGAGACCATGCTGCAAGTGCCGCTTCACAGTCTTTATCACCGCGGCCAGATTAACGCGCGGCTGCGCGAAGTCGGCGGCGAACCTCCGACGGTCGATTACATCATTTGGATTTGGCTGGAGAAGCCGGTCGCGAATTGGACTGACTGAGTCATGAAGGCAAAGACGTCGTCGAAAGGTGACGAGGCAATTGAACGGGTCCGGCGCATTTGTCTCGCGCTGCCGGGGACCTGGGAGAAGCTTTCGCATGGCGAGCCGACCTGGTTCGCCGGGAAAAAAGTCTTCGCCATGTTTTCGAATAATCATCACAACGACGGCCACATCGCGGTTACGGTGCCGGCGGCGATCGGAATTCAGGAGATGCTGATCAAAAAATCGCCGAAGAAATTTTATCGCCCGCCGTACGTCGGCTGTCGTGGGTGGATTGGCATTGAAGTCGACCGCGTCAGCGATAACGAGTTGTCACTTCATCTGCAACAGGCGTGGCGGTTGGTCGCGCCGAAAAAGTTATTGGCCGAAATCGGAGGCGAAAGCTAGACATGCTCTTCATGGTCATTGAGCGTTATAAAAATCGTGACGCCGATGCCGTGTATCGCCGATTTCGAGAGCATGGCCGCATGCTGCCTGAGGGTTTGAAATACCTCGACAGTTGGGTCGAACCGAACTTTGATCGCTGCTTTCAATTGATGTCTGCCGACGATCCCGATTTATTTCAAGAGTGGATTAGTCATTGGCGCGATCTGGTCGACTTCGAAATCGTTCCGGTTCGCGCGTCAGCAGAGGCGAGCGAATTAATCGTGAGAGGAGATTAGCCGTGGACCGAAAAGACCAATTTATTCCGCACTTGATCGTCAGTGACGGATTGGCCGCATTGAAATTCTACCAGGAAGTATTCGGCGCCGAAGCGGGCGAGAACATGATGGCGCGCGATGGGCGGCGCTTGATGCACGGCGAGATTCTGCTCGACGGCCACGTGCTTTTCGTCAGCGATGAGTTCACGCGCGAAGAAGGTGGCATGTGCCAGAAGCCCGAGACGCTGGGCGGCACCAGCGTGCGGGTCACGTTAATGACTGATGACGCTGACGGCGTTTTTCAACGCGCGACTGAGCGCGGCGCCGAGGTCCTGATGCCCGTTCAGGATATGTTTTGGGGCGCGCGCTACGGCCAGTTTCGCGATCCCTTCGGCCACGTTTGGGGCGTCAATCAACAATTGAAAGATCAGACGGACGCAGAAACGAAGGCTGCGGCTGAAGAGTTCTTCGCGAAAGGAAAGGCTGTCGATGAGTAAGCAATCATCGGCGATCGAAACGTTTCGGGCGCTGCACGAGTCGGGATGTTTCGTCCTGCCCAATCCCTGGGACGCGGGCTCGGCAATTTATTTGGAGCGCGCCGGATTCAAAGCGTTGGCGACGACCTCCGCGGGTTTTGCTTTCTCGAAGGGATTCCCCGATGGTCCGGCGTTCGTGCCGCGTGACCTGATGCTCGATCATTTTCGCGAGGTGGCAGCCGCGACTAACCTGCCGGTCAATGCAGATTTTCAAAATGGATATGCAGACGACCCCGAAGCCGTCGCCGACAGCGTGAGATTATGCGTCGCGACAGGTGTGGCTGGCTTGTCCATCGAAGATTCGACCGGCGATAAGGCAAAGCCGCTTTACGATTTTGATTTGGCCGTCGCGCGAATCATCGCTGCCCGCAAGTCGATCGATTCCGGGTCAACACCGGGAGCGGTCGCGACCGGATCAAGTGAAGGGTCCGTCGTACTGACAGCGCGTTGTGAAGCCTATCTCGTAGGAGCTGCTGATCCACTTCATACTTCGCTCGAACGGCTCGTGGCATTTTCCGAGGCCGGCGCTGATTGTCTGTACGCTCCCGGCGTCACAGATCTGCAGGAGATATCGCAAATCGTCAAAGCCGTCGCGCCGAAACCGTTGAACGTACTGGTGTCGACCAACAATTGCAACGTGACTGTGACGCAGCTGGCCGATCTCGGCGTGCGGCGCATTTCGGTTGGTGGTGCCTTGGCGCGCGCGGCGTGGAGTGGCTTCATTCGCGCGGTCAGCGAGATTCACGAACAGGGAACGTTCAACTCGTTCGCAGACGCGACGCCTTTCGGTGAACTGACCGAACTGTTTTTGAATCGTCTGTAGGGGCAGGGCTCGTCCCTGCCCGTACTTGCGATTTCGTGATGGCGGGCAGGGACAAGCCCTGCCCCTACAGAAAGCAGAAGTGGTTATATGAGTCTTCGGGGTGTGAGCGGCACTTGCAGGGTCTGTTCGCCGCGGCGAATCGTCAGTTTATAGGTTGCGGGTTTCTCAAACATCTCAGCAATCTTCGTGGCCTTCAATTCTGCCGCCGGCTGGCCGTCGACGCTCACGACGATGTCGTCCTTACGGATGCCGGCCTCAGACGCCGGCGAGTTCTCCAGCACGTCCATCACGCGCACTATCGAATAATCCTTGCCCTCAGTCGTCAAGACGACACCCGCCGTCGCTCGATCCATCGGCTGGGCGAAGGTCGAGTTCGGTTCGAGAATGATGCGCGTGTGACTGTAATCGAGAAAGACTTTGAATTTGGCGGCGATCAGCTGGCCGATATTTCCCACGAGCTGGTTGGTGGCCATTGCGCCTGCTCTGTCCTCAGAGAACAGAGTGATTGGATTCGGGATTGTGAATTTGCCGATTTGCAGCGAGCGCACGCGGCCGATCTGTCCGTTGCTCTGACCGCCGGCGCCGCCGACGCCAATGGCCTTAATCGTCTTCATGCCATTGCCCAGCAGATTGTGTTGGGTCACCACCGGACTCATCAGCACCAGCGAGCCGCTCGAGCCCAAATCCAGCACGAACTTTCCTTTGATCGCGTCGCCGTTAGCGGGTGTGACTTCACCGTCGAGCAGCGGATAGCCCATTTGATTGAGCTGGATGGGAATGCTGTCACCCACACCCGTGTAGCTGAATTTGTCTTTGTCGTGCAGTTTCAGGACGCGATTCTGGTAATCGACCTCGACGACGTACTGCTTGATGAAATCCGAGCCGATGATGCCGTCGAAGTCATGACCGGCGCGCGCGGCCATGCGCTGCAACGGAATGGCGATGCTGACCGGTTGCGAGAATCCGTCCAGACCCGGCAGAGACCAATTTGCCTCTTTCACAAACGACCCCGGCAGAGTATCTGCGCCGGCGCCGCCGACTCGTAACTGACCATCGAGTTTCAATCCGAGGTCCCTGGCGACGTCCGTGTCGACGATGCCGACTTTGTCGCCAGTGTCAAACACGAACGACAGCGGACGTGAGTCGTTGATCCTGACCTTGACCACGATGTGCCGCGTGACCAGCTCAAATGGAATTGTGACCGGCCCATTCGCAGATTGGGTTGCCGGCTGTGCAGCACACAGCGGCGCGCTGGCCAGCACCAGTGCCAGAAACAAAAGAGTTAGGAAAGATTTTCTCTTCATAGGTTGTTTGGATAGAGTTCGGCCTTCGGACTAAGTCTTGAACGCACGAGACCCGGTCTGAGTTTCATAAAGTGAGGCCACAATCACCCCTCAGCCGCAACGATTTATTTCGTGTTCTTCATCAGGGGCACCACCTCTGACGAGAAATACGGTTCCTGCGTGCACCAGAAAACATAACCAAAGCGATGCTGGTGATCAGAACCTTCGAGATCATCGGTGTATTCTGGGCGCCCGAGGCAAAATGCCGCGATGGACGCACGAACCAATTCTCTTTGAGCAGGAGAATTTCAGCCGGCCCTTGAAGTCACCGTTCGCGCCAGCTTCATGCGCCGGTTCTTTTGATCAAACGTGACGGTGAACTCGCGCAGCACTTTGAAACCCAGGTTAGTGTCAGACAATGCTGGAAACTGAACCAGCGGCTGCGGAAAATCGAAGCTGCCGACGCGAATCGTGTCGCGCAATTGCACCTCTTTAAGGTCGATTCGGTTACTGACCGAGCGCGCGCTACCGACGGTTACCGGCGAGGACAGCAATTGAAGTTGTTCGACAATCTCTTCCGGCAGAATAAAGCCGGCGACAAAATTGCCGGAGTCGACGTGCGCCCGCACGCGCATCTTTCCGATCGCCAGTTCGATTACCGGAATCCGATTCTCGATCTCGAAATTAAGAATGTCACTCCGATTTGCCGGGGACAACACGCCCCGGGACAAACGAACCTGCATCGCTGGATAATCAAGCGTCAGCAAGTAGTCGGTGAACAATGCGAAACCGAGAATGCCGTCGACGTCCGGATAGTCTTTGGTGATTCGATGGGCACGGACGACCGCAGTGACGTCGCGAAATTCAACGCCGCGATTCGATCCGACCTTGATCGAATCAATCGTGGCTGTCGCTACTTCTCGATCGTTCACGCCCGAGGGATCGCCGCTGAGCACTCGGCCATTGGCGCGCAGGTTCAGCCGCTGCGCCACCGAGACATCGATGTCTGCCTGCATGCCCGCGCCCGTGTCGATCATGAAAAAGAACGGGCCCTGGCCGTTGAGCGTCACCTCAACGACGGGCATCAATCCGCGCATTTGCAGCGGCATCACCGCCGTCGTCGGGTCCTGCGCGCGCGCGGCCGACGCGTAGACGAAAAGCAACAGTGTGGCTAACGCAAGCTGGCGCATAAGAGTTTTTACGGGGCACTGGCCGGGATGAGGCGAGCCGCAGTAACTGTCCGCCGGCGGACAATTGATATTAGCCCAAAGACTTCCGCGACTGGAAGTCTTTATTAGAGTTTCCGGTTTTAGGCGACGTAGACTTGGATCAATCTGGTCGGTTACGATAACCCAGTACCATGACGACCTTCCAAATTGCCGGGTACTTGACCGAGTTCGCCGGAGGGCGTGCCGAAATCAAATTAGAAGGCGCGCCGGAGAACGTCGGCGAAGCGCTCAGCCAGCTGTGGCGGCAGCATGCCGGTTTGCGCGATCGCGTGCTGACTGAACAAGGCGAGGTCCGTCCACACGTCAATGTGTTCGTGAACAGCCAGGTCGTACGCCGTGACCAGGTCTTGCAGATTCCGATTTCAGGTGATACCGAAATCTGCATTATGCCGGCGGTGAGCGGCGGTTGATGATTTGATTGAACCCGGCGTTAATCGCGCCCGTATCTAGATCATGTTCTGCCCAGGTTGTGGATCTGAAGAACGCCAGGCGAACCAGTTCTGTCGCGCCTGCGGCACGGACTTGCGTCTGGTTCGAGCGAATCTCGGAGGAGCAGATTCGGTCACCGCTTCGGCCATGTCAGCGCGCGAAGAAATTGGTCGCGCCATGGCGCAGAGAATTCGCGAAGTCGAGGACGCTCACGAGCTAAAAAAGGTCGCCGAAGATGTCCTGCCTCAGGTCGAAAAGTTTCTCGAGTCGTACAAGGAGAAAAGGCTGCGCCGCGTCCGCGCCGGAGTCATCGTCGCCGCATCGGGCGCCGGCGCCAGCGTTCTGGGTCTGGTGCTGACGTTGGTAATGCGCTCGATCGAGGGCAACGGCGATCTGGAAGCGTGGATAATGTTGATGGGACTCGGCATTACTGCGTTCGCTATCGGCCTCGGCCTGGTGCTGAACGGAATGCTATTCACTGAACCGCGCGGCGGCGACCAGGACGCTTCGCGATCCAGTTGGCAGAACCTCTTGGATTCCGAATACTCGCAACCGCAGGCACCGTCCCAGAATCTGCCGCGAGCGCAGACCACCTCGAGTCTCGGTACGCCGGGATCGATCACTGAACACACCACCCTGCATCTCAAATCAGATCGGTAAGCGATGGCTGTGATCCTCGAAGGCGGCTGCCGCGTCTCACAAATGCACGACGGCGAGCCTTTGGTCCACGGGACGCTGCGCGTTTGGCGACAAGTCGGCCGCGCCACCGGAGCGCACGCGATTTCTCTAAGTGTCATGGAATTCGCGCCGGGCATGTCGGCGGCGATGCAGAATGGCGACTGCGACCAAATCCTCTACTTGCTCAATGATGAAGTCGGCGCCGCCCGCGGTAATGGGTGGTCAGCGAGCATCGATGGACGGTCGTATGACATCTGCGCAGACTCCGGCGTCTACCTTCGTCCGAAACAGACATTCGCGATCAATAATCGAAGCAGCGACCCTCTGACAATCATCAGCTCGCAATGTCCGGATCCTGATCGCGGGCCGCACTTCATCGATGAGCCCGCGATTCAATCCGTCGCCGAGTCCGGCAATGTATCTCCAATCGTTCGACTGTCCGATCAAAAAGCTCAACCCACCGCCGATCGCTGGTATCGCGTGCTGATTGACGAGCGCGCCGGCAGCACGCAGGTGACTCAGTTTGTCGGATCGATTCCGCCCGGCCGCGCGCCGGATCACTTTCATCAGTACGAAGAAGTGCTGTTTATTCTCAGAGGCGAAGGCCGGATGTGGGCGGGCGAATCGAACACACCGATCGCGGCGGGTTCGTGTATTTATCTCCCCAAAGGCCAGGTGCATTGCGTCGAGAACACGGGTGCAGGTGAGCTGCGCTTGCTGGGCGTGTTCTATCCGGCCGGCAGTCCGAGCGTCAGGTACGACGCGTAAAACGGAGCGCGGGCATCCCTGCCCGCAAAGCGTGCGAAGCACGCTCAACGTTCGCGCTCATGCGGGCAAGGATGCCCGCGCTCCATTCAGTCACATCAACTCTGAGAGGATTTCCATCGCTTCGCGTACTTCTTCATCGGTATTGAAAAAATGCGGCGACATGCGCAGGCCCACGCCGGGGCGACAATCGACGAAGACTTTTCGTTCGGCCAATCGTTTGACCATCGTTGGTCCATCTTCGACGTAGATCATGACTGAGCCACCACGCTGATTTACGTCGTGCGGGCTGTTTACTTTCCATCCGTGTTCTAAAGCGAAGTCAATCATCGCCTGCGTGCGCCGTTCTGATTCAGCCCGAATAGTTTTCATGCCGACCTCTTCAATGATTTGCAAGCCGGGCATCACTGAATAAAGCGCGGGAATACTGGGCGTGCCTTGCGCGAAGCGACGGACGGATTCGGCGTAGCGCATCGGCGGTTGCGCAAAATCAAACGGCGCGTTGTGAGCGACCCAGCCGGTCAGCCGCGGCTGAAGTTTGTTTTGCAGTTCCGGGCGCACGTAGAGATACCCGCACGCGGGGCCGCCACAAAGCCATTTGATGGTGCCACCGATCAGGAAATCGACTTGCCAGACGCTGGCTTGCAGTTCCATCGCGCCGGCCGATTGATAAGTGTCGAGCAGTACCAGGGCTTCGTGCTTATGCGCGCGTTCGACAATCGGTGTGACGTCAATTCGATTTGAACTGCGGAATGAAACGTGGGACAGCGCTACGAGCACGGTGGTGTCGTCAATCGCGTCCACGATCTCGTCGGTTGAAATCGACACGCCGTCGTCAGAATGCACGACCTCAATGGTCGCGCCGACTTTCTCCTGCGCGTCCCAGATGTATTGCATCGACGGAAAGTCGAGCGCGCTGGTAACGATCTTATTGCGCTCGCTCGATTGAAAATCAAAACATGAAGCTACGGTCGAAAGTCCGATTGACGCATTGGGCTGGATTTGAACCGAGCCGGATGCGCCGCCGATGATCTTGGCGATCAGATCTCCGGCGGCGGTAGACATCTCCCACCAACTCGCGGCCCAGGCGTCTTCACTGGTGTGATGTTCCCAGGCATCGTAGTAGGCCAGCATCGAATCGCGCGTTACGCGCGGCACCGGACCCAGGCTGTGGCTCAATAAATGAATGCCGGAAGCGAGCGTCGGGAACTCTTCACGGCGGCGATTGATTATCATATTGGAGCGCCCGCATCCTGCGGGCGGTGCGCCGGCATCTTGCCGGCCATTTCTCGCATAGACTTACGGGCAAGGCGCCCGCGACCCGCCGGCAAAGACGCCGGCCTTCCGTCACGCACGGATCGCCGAAAGAAATTGCTCCAGACCGCGAGGATCTTCTTTCAACCTGGCCAATACTCCTTCAGCCTCTTCGCCAATCGGTGGATCGATTGACTCTTCGCGAATGTGCCGCAGAATTTCGCCGGCCACAAATTCCGTAGTCATCTTCGGCACGTCGGCGCCTTTGGCCATGTCGGTATCAATCGTCGTCGGCATGACCGTCATCACATGCACGCCTTTGTCTTTCAGGTAAGCACGCAGCGCCTGACCGAGCGACAGCAGCGCCGCTTTGCTTGCGCAATAAGTGCCGATGAGTGGCAGATTAATCCTGGCGAAAGCAGTTGCGACGTTCACGATCATTCCGTGGCCACGCTCAAACATCTGCGGAGCGACTGCGCGCGACATGCGCAAAGCGCCAAAATAATTCACGTTCATTTCCGCGACCGCCGCGGCCAAATCCATCGTTAACGGATTTCCATAACCCGCCACGCCGGCGTTGTTGATGAGAATGTCGATGGGCCCCAGCGCGGTCACCGCGGTCACGTCGTCGTCGCTTGTTACGTCGAGCCGGATCGGCGTCACCGCCGCGCCGATCGCGGCCGCGTCTCGCCCGAGGCTTTCGGCATCTTCCGCTCGGCGTGTGCCGGCGAAGACTTCGGTGGCACCGGAAGTCGCGCAGGCGAATGCGAGGGTGCGGCCGAGGCCGCGACTGGCGCCGGTGATCAAGACCCGGCTCTTTTCAATATTCATGGCAGCTTCTCTGATTCAACCGCTGACGCGGACGGTACTGACTTAGTGGACTTCATCGCGCGCGCCAGCATGTACATGGCGACGCCGACCAGGCTCCAGACAATCGCTAATTCCAGACTCGTCAACGAGTGGTGGTTGATTCGATCCAACAAACTCGTCTGCCGCAAGGTCTGCACGTCCCGCGAAACCTGCACCAGGATCAAACCGCCCATCGACACCACCGATATCCACGCCGCCAGCCGCTGCAACCAGACCGGCATGTTAATCGTGATTTGCCGGTTCAAATCCGGATTGAGTCGCGGCAACAAAAGAAACGCGATGCTGTGAATGAAATAGAGCAGCACCAGCGCGAAGACCGCGATGTTGAGCGCCAGTGAAAGTTGCTGGCTGATCAGCAGGACGAGACAAGCGATCAAATTCAGCGTCAAGGCGACAATTGGCGTGGCCGTGCGACGATTAACGGATCCAAACCACCGCGGCGCGAGACCGTCCTCGACAAAAATCAAAGCCAAACGCGAGGGCACAATCAGCGTCGGATTCAACGAAGTCGTGATCGCCATGATTGCTCCCAGCGTCACCAGCGTGGCCGCGCCCCACGGCAGATACTTCATCGCGACTTCGGTCATCGGCGTCGCGCTCGATTGAATCTGCGACAGCGGCAACACCCCGAAAGCAACCACCGACATCAAGACGAACACGAGCGCGGTTAAGCTGATGCCGCGTAAAAACACAAGCGGCAGACGCCGCGTGCTGTCTTTGGTCTCGCCGGCGGTTTGGGCCAACGATTCAAAACCCGCGTAAGAGAAAAAAAGCGGAATGAAACTCAAAGCCAGCCCGCTGCCGCCGTGCGGGAAAAAAGGCGAATAGTTATTGAAGTGAATCGCGAACAACCCGGGCACCACCAGGACGACAATCGAAATTCCCAACACCACGCACATCGCAACCTGAATTCTGCCGAACCATCGGACGCCGATTACATGAACTAAATAAAAGAAAATCATACTGCCGATGGCCAGCGACTGATGATAGAAGTGACTATTGAACCGGCTCCCCGTTAGCTCGATGAGGTAATCAGCCAGCGCGTTCGCCAGGTAAGCCGCCGCGCCGACGTAGGCGATGATCTTCAACCATGATCCGACATACGCGATGCCAAATCCGCCGAGGGTGCGCGAGATGTGCAGATATTCGCCGCCCGGCTCGCGTCCCAGCGGCGTCGAGACGAAGGCCGCGTAAGGAATCGAGGTCGCGAGAATCGCCGGCATCAAAATGATGTAGCTGAGAATGACACTCGGCCCGGTAATCGCCCCCGCGTCGCTGGTGACTTTGAAAATGCCGGCGCCGATCAAAATGCCGATCAATGCGGCGTAGGACTCGACGGTGCCGAGGTCGCGGCGCAGGCGAGCAGTTGTGGAACCGGGGCCAGCTTTTGTTGTCATTGCGTAGACGGGGCGATGAAGGCGCTTATCGCTTCATCAATTCATTCGCGGGCAGCTTTGGATTCAGAACCTTCTCGGCCGTTTCAACCCCGGCGACGGGCAAAGATTCCGCATCGATCAAACCTATCTGCGCCAGCACTGACGCCTGGTCCCAATAGATGTGCTCGTGCGCTAGTTTTCCATGGCGAAAATGAACGACGACGATTAGCGGAATCTTCACGTGCCGGTTTGTCGGCTCAACGCCCGGCAGCATCCAGTCCATTTTGATCGTGTGCGTGAATTCAAACACCATTTCATCGACCACCCGATCGGTACCGATGGTGCGCGAGACCGGCGTCATTGAAGTGTCGGGCGGCATCTGTGGAATAAAACGCTGCGAGTAAAAATCGCGCAGCTGATCGTGGCCCACGCCACCGGTCATTACCGGCACGTGGTTGACGTAAGCGTCCGCGACCATCGTCTTCAACGTATCTTCCGTGTCACGCGTCGCAAACTCGTACTTCACGTGCTCGTCCCACTTGTCTGAAAGATTTTTCTGCGCGTTGGCGAAACCCTCACCGGCGAGATGCCGCACGAAAAACTCGAGCGACCGCAGATGCGCGAGCTCAGCCGCAGCCGCGTCGTAATGTTTTCCCGGCCGGCTGAACGCGTGCTCCGAATTCGGATAGTCGTAAATGGTTGCGAGTGAGTTTTCGTCGAGCGTGGCGTGGATCTGTTTTTGCGCCTCGGGCGGACAATGATCGTCGCGTCCGGCGATGTGCAGCATGAGCGGATTCGCCAGGCCCTTCACTTCGCTCAGCGTCTTTTCAATGCCGACGCCGTAATAACCGACAGCGCAGTCAGGTTTGTATCTCACCGAAAGCAGCCACGCCAGATTGCCGCCGAGACAAAACCCGACGGCGCCCGCGCGACCATTGCACGCCGGATGCCGGCGCAAAAATTCCAACGACGCGGCGGCATCGTCGATGGCCTTGTCGACGTCGAGACCTTGATAAAGCTGAAACGCTCTTTGCCACTCAGCCTCGCTCTGATCCGTCAGTTCAATACCGCGCTCCTGGCGCCAGAACAGATCGGGGCAAATCGCCACGAACCCACGCGCCGCATACCAGTCGGCAATGCCGCGCAGGAATTGGTTGACGCCAAAAATTTCCTGCAAGACGACGATGCCCGGTCCGTAGCCACTCGCGGGCAACGCGACATACGCATCGAACTCGCCGCCGTCAGACGATTTAATTTTGACCATTTTGCTTCAGCTCCTGCGCGAAGCTTTATACGCGAAGTGAGGTGTGCCCGCAACGCGGCTAACGCGACCGTAGCCAATCGCGCCCCGCCGGACACAGCTCGATAAAGTTGCACGTCCGGCAATGGGCCGCGGCGAGCGGCGGAAATAATTCAGCGTCCAGGGTCCCGTCGATGGCCGCGATGGTTTGCGTCGCGTCGTCAATCGCCCGGGCACATGATTCCTGACTGAGAAGATCTGACGGCAGGCTGATCTCGATATTTGGATCGAGAAAGTGGAGAGTGGCGCGCAGCGTTCGAACTCGAATTCCTGCCGGCAGCAACTCGCGCAAGGCAAGTGCATAAGCCTGCATTTGAAGTTGATAGTCGCGGGCAATGGTCTGGGCCTGTTCGTCGAGCGAGGCTGCCAGGACCGGTTCAGTTGACGAATCATCGACGACAGCTTCGAAGTCGAACGATGCCTGGCCCGATGCAAATACCGCGGTAGCTTTCGCCGTCGCGGTCTGGCCCGTGCTCCTCGCCGGCGATGAAAATCTATTGGTCTTAAAGTCGACGATTTCCACGTCGACGCCATCGCGGTCCGGCGCGTCGTTAATCAATAATTTGTCGATGGTCCCCGTCAGAATGCCGACCGGCCGGCGCAACCGAAATCGCAATTCACTCCAAAGACCGCTGGATTGCGGATTGTTTCCGTCGGGCTTTTGAAGTTTCGATACTCTTTGGAAGACGTCGCTGGCGAGATAATTTTTCGCGAGCGGTAGCAAAGCACGCACGGCCGCCTCGTCGTCGATGTCAAAGACACGTCCGGCCAATTCTGATTGACGCAGCGCTTTGACCTCCGCAAAGCTTGTGCGCAAGCGAGCTTCGGGATCGTCGCCGGCCGCATAAGTTTCACAGAAGCGATGGATGACCGCGCCCTTCAAAGTGGCGGTCAGATTCGCCGGCGGTTCGGGCGCCTCGGCGTCGTTCCAGACGGCGCGCTCTTCCGCGCTCGGGGTGCGCAACATTCGTTCGAAATAATACTGGCGCGCGCAACGCTGAAAATTAATGAGCTGCGTGACGGTAAAGCGCCGCAGGAACGTACCCGCTCCGGGCGCAATCGATTGCAGCAGCGGAAACGTCTCTGAAAATGAACGCGAGACGTCGACTGTCGTTTCAGCAGCAGTCTTTGGCGGGGCCGGTGACGGCGCATCAACAGCAGCATCTCGATTGATCGTGAGATGAATTTGCGCATCGTCAGGCAGGTCGATCATTCCAGTCTGACTGTGTGGTTCGAGGCCCATTGCCCGCCACAGCCAGCCGGCCCAAAGCTCGCTCTTATCCAGAGTCTCGAGCCGTTTTCGCTCGACCGCCGTTGAGAAGATTAGACGGTCCTGCGCGCGGGTGGCCGCGACGTACAGCAGTCGCATGCTTTCAAAATCTTCGCGCCACTTGTGGCGTTGACTCAGCTGATTGAAGAGCGCGCCGCGCACTGAGCGCCCGCGTCCATCCGGCACGCGCACCGTCATCCCGCGGTGGCGATCGACGATGAATGCGAACTCGCGCCGATTTGGTTCGCGATGCAGATCGGGAATGATGACGATGGGAAACTCGAGCCCCTTCGCCTGGTGAATCGTCATCAGCCGCACCACATTGGCCGCTTCGTCCATCTGGCCTTCACCCTCGCGCCCGCCGATCGCTTCGAACTCTTCGACGTAGTGAACGAAGTCACGAATCAAATGACCGGACTTTTCAAATTGTTCCGCCAGGCGAAAAAGCTTCTCGACGTTCGCCACCCGCTGCGCGCCGTCAAAATTCGCCGCGATGATCGTCAGAAATTCAGATGAGGAAACCGCCTGACGCAAAAGATCGGCGATCCCGTAGCGATTGCGACGCTCGATCATGGCTGCCATCCACGCATCAATCCGATCAAGGGCCACGTGTTCTTCATCATCGATGAATTTGATCTCACGATGACGCCGCAGACCGCGCAGCAGGTTGCGGCGATGCAGTCTCGCCGGCTCATTCTGCTCGTCACTCCATGGCGCGCAACGCAGCGCAAAAAGCGTGTTGTCCGAGATGCCACCCAGCGGCGAACGTAAGATCGCGGCCAGCGCCAGTTCGTCTGTCGTGTTGTCGAGGAAGCGCAGGAGTTGGACCAGGTCGGTTATCTCTTCGCGCTGATAGAAGCCTTTACCCTGCACCGTGAGATAAGGAATACCTGCGCGACGCAGCGCGCTTTCGTAAGTCCAGACGCCCGTGAAGGCGCGCAGCAGAATCGCGATGTCTTTGTACACGACCCCGGTCAGATTTGAACCTGCGCCGACCAGCTCCCGGATGCGCGCTGCCACTTGTTCCGCATCGCGTTCCTGCGCGCTGAAATTGCTGCGGCGATATCGTTGACCGTTTGCTTCGTCCTCCTCAGCCATCACACTGACGATGAACTCAACGTGAGGCGGATCGTTTTCCATTCCACGCACCGCCGCGCTGGGCTCGTGGGCTACATAACCGAGTTCACCCACCGCATCGAAAGGAACATCGGCGGTGCTTTGAAAAACTCGGGCGAACAGGAAATTCAAAGCGTTGATGAGCGGCGCCTGACTGCGAAAGTTGAGCAGCAGCGGTTGCGCGAGGCCGCCGGCCGCTTCGATCGCTGCCGTCATCTCGGTAAAAACGTCGACGTCAGCGCCGCGAAATCCATATACCGACTGTTTGCGATCGCCGACAATGAACAGGTTCGCGCCGCGCACGAGGGCCAGTTTCCGCAGCAGGTCGCGCTGCAATCCGTTCGTATCCTGAAACTCATCGACCAGAAAATACCGGTAACGATCGGCTACGCGCGCCAGCACGGCGGGCTGATCGAGCAGCATCAACGTTCGCAACTGCAGATCGTCGAAGTCCAAAACCGAGAGTTTTTGTTTCTCGGCATCGAGACGCGACGCCACGCTGCGCAACAAACCGAAGAGCGCGACCGCATACTTACGGGCAAGTAAATCGAAGCCAATGGCCGGCAACTTGCCGCGCAAGCGATCGTTGGCGTTCGCGTTGTCACCCCACAAAAGTTCATCGATCTTTTCGATCGACGGATGGCGGCCCTTCGGCGGTCGCGCCTCCCAAAGATCTTCGATCGCCTGAGTGTAGGCGCCGATCGTTTCTTCGCTGGGCGGTGTGCCGAGCCGTTTTCTGAGCTCCGGCCATTCCTGCCGGAACTTCGTGCGTTTCTCCTCGGCCGCCGGTGACAAACGACTGGCGGAAAGCAGCGCCGCCACCTGCGTGTCCAGTTCTTTGAGCGTTCTGAAATAATCAAATTCCGAGGCATGCGCTTCGCTGGTCAGCTGTTCGATCCGATCAAGCGACAGACCCTGGTCGCGGTATTTGCGATGAAGCTCGCCCAGCGCGCCGGCGAGCGCCGCGCGGCCCGTGCCCTGGGTAAATTGCAAAATAGTTTCGTCGCCGGAGTAGATCGCCTCCGCGAGCGCCTCGTCGACAACCGCTTCGAGCATCATGATCGATTCGTGCTCGTCCAGCAGCACAAATTGCGGATCGATGTTGGCTTCAACCGGAAACTCATGCAGTAGCCGCGAACAGAACCCATGAATCGTCGTGATGACGGCGCCGTCCAGCGTCCGCTTGTGACGTAACCACGTCTGCCGTTCCTTGTCCGTCGAAGTGCGCAGCAACCCGTCGATCCGATCGCGCACTCGCTGGCGCATCTCATTCGCCGCGCGGTTGGTGAAGGTGATGGCGACGATGTTCTCGACCGAGACTTTTTTCGCGCGGAGAATTTCCAGGTAGCGCTCAACCAAAACGAAGGTCTTGCCCGCACCGGGTCCCGCAGTTACCGACAGATGCCGGTCGAGCGTGTGCGCCGCGGTTTTCTGTTCCGGCTTCAGCTCGCGCGTTTCAGATGCTTCGTGAGGCTGCATGATTCCGAAGAGAGTTTACCTTACGGCTACGGCAATACTCGAAGATGAATTGGTTGAAAGTCTGATCCCGGTTTAGACGTTTCGCAACCGAGATTCGCGAGTGAGACGCGCGGATGACGCGAACTTTACTGCGGAGTAGCGACGGCGAAGTAACCGGCCTTGGTGCGCACCCATAATCGCGGCATGCCACGAGGCGCGTGGACCTTGACCGTCAACTTGTGCCACTTGCCGTCGAGTGCAAAATTTGATGGGCGGAAGGCGATTGAATACTGATGGCGCAAGTCGAGTGCGATTTGCTCAAAGATATCATTCATTTCGAAGCCGCCGTGCGGATAAAAGGCCTTGCCCCCGGTCAGGTTGGATATTTGATCAAGCGTTGACGATCCTTCCGCCACCAGTGGCCCAAACCCTGACTCCTCAATTCCAATCGAGTAGATCATCACGTCGGACTCTTTAAGGGCGTCACGCAGGTTGCCATACGTGTAGCGCGAGCTGTTGTCCTGGCCATCGCTAATCACGATCACTGCGTGCTTGGGATAAGCGCCGCGGGTAACGCGTTCCGCCGCCAGGTACACCCCGTCATAAAAAGCAGTATTGCCCTTCGTCTTTAGGAACAAGAGTTTGTCCAGAACGGCTTGACTGTCACGAGTGCGATCGATAAGGAGATTCGCACGGCCCTTCTGCAGGTCAACCAGGAAGTACTCGTCCTTCGGATGACTGCTATCGATGAACTGCTTGAGCGCGCTGGTGGCGAGTCCGATCTTTGCCCCGCTCATCGAGCCGGTTGCATCGAAAACAATCCCGATGCTGGCGGGCGCGTCTTCATCGCTGAAGTAGGTGATTTCCTGCTGCCGTTCGTCATCAAAAACTGTGAAGTCTTTCTGGCTGAGTCCGGACACGAAACGGCCATACTTATCGGTGACTGTCACCTTGAGATTGATCAGATCGGTGTTGGTGATCAGCGGGTGCTTTTCATCAATCTCGCCTGGCTTGCGTTGACCGTTTGGGACGGGCGAGCTTTGTCCGGAGTCCACCTTAGTTGGCGGCGGTTGAATCTCAAGCAGTTGGCTCGGCGGTGTCGGTGACGGTTGCGGTGTTGGTTTCGATTGCGGCGCAGAGCTATTGGCTCTCGCGAGCAAGAGACCGAAGAAAAATAAGATGGTTAACGCGAGACTCTTCATCTGGAGTTGCTTGCTGCCCCTCGCTGGAGATGACTGACGCGCTATGGCATTGATGCCGTTGCAGCGTAATTAGATGCCGAGCTATGCAGACTCAGGTGTTTCGCGGCGGTTCGTCTGGCGCTCGTAATTCATCGCGCATACGGTTTTATACGCCGAGATCTCGAAACAACCAAGCTTTTACGGACGGCTCCGAATCAGGTTAGAGTCGAGGCTAATTATGTCTGCTCGGTGGTGGCTGATTATTGAGCGAAGGATTGATAACGCAAAGAAAATGGTGCACCCGGCATGATTCGAACATGCGACCTTTGGTTTCGTAGACCAACGCTCTATCCAACTGAGCTACGGGTGCGGCAGGTAGGAAGACAGTTTAAGGTCTAAGGTTTCAGGTTTCAAGTGAACGATCGCCGAGGGGGTTGCCCCTATTTCGCGAAATAGCCCGGTTTGGTACTGGCCTGGAATTCACCGCGCGAAATCTCAACCTTAATCTCGCGCCACTTGCCGTCGTGCGCAACCGGAGTCGGTGGCTGATAGACAACTGTGTAGATTGTCCGCAGATCTGCGGCGACGCGCGCGTACAGGTTCGCCAGATCGTCGAGCCGGCGAATCTCGTGCAGCCGTCCACCGGTACGATCAGCCAGGATCTGCAAACGCGCACGCGCCGCGGTGTACATCGCCGTGATCGAGGCGTCCTGTAAAGGCAACCGTTTGGGATCGCCGGAAGGCAGCGCCAAAGGAAAGATCGTGACCCCTTCGCGATCGGCCTCCGCCAAAACTGAAACCAGCTGCGAGTTGGTTTCGGCTTTGATCGCTGAATCGACTTCCGCGGATGACGCGTGGCTGACCACCGATCGATCTGAGTTGCGCGCTGAAGTGTCGAGTCCGTCGGTCAGCACCACGATCGCCTTGCGACGTCTCGGTGCTTCGTGCGCCAACTCCTTCACTGAAAGTTTTAGCGCGTCGTACAAAGGCGTTTCGCCGCGACCGGTGGCCAGGGTAATGCCAATTGTGTACGCGAGGCGATTGCGATCTGTGGAAAAGGGCAGCTGTAATTTCGCACCTTTGCCATTGAAGTCAACCAGGGCAACGCGATCTTCGGGACGGAGTGCGTCGAGAAATCGCAACGCGGCCCCTTGAATTTGCTGGCGAAAAGTCACCGTCGATCCTGACGTGTCGAGCATCATCACCAGACTGAACGGTGCGTCGGTAGGTTCAAAGTGCACGATTGGGCGCTTCTCACCGTTTTCGTAAATCACGAAATCATTTTGCGAGAGGTTGAGGATCGAGTGTCCCTGCTTATCGACGACGCCGACGCTCAGTTGCACCAGCGAAGTGTCAGTCTTGATAACGTCATCCTGGGCTGAAGCGACGGGCGCTCTCAAGGTGAAGGCGAGCACGACCAACAGCACGGCGCCAGGAAATCGGAGTGGGGAAGCTGGCGCGGGGACAAGAAACCTGAACATTCTTTTTACCGGAAAATGGCTCGCTGGGGTTCGTTGAGTATGCCTGTGGCGGTGCGGTCTTGCAACAACGCCGCGTCATACATGAAGCAGCCGTCGGCGTCAGATTGTTGCTGGGAAATTGATTTATTACGACGTCCTAAAACGGCCGGCTTCGCTGCCGACATTACTTCACCCATTGACCGATCTTCTCAGTTCCGAAGGTGCCGATGCCGTTTAAGCGAAACGCGAAGACGATCCGATTTTCATTTCTTAGGCCAACGTTGAAGGTGAAGTCCTGCGCCGTAATCATGCAGCATTTCCAGGTATAGCCGATCGTTGCGGTTGAGCTGATGAGCGCGCGGTTGCTGCCGGCAAACGGATGTTTCTGAAAATCGAAGAAGAGCGATACGCCTCCGAACAAGCCGCGCTCACGATTGCCGAGAAAGAGCGAGGGACTCCATTGCGAGCCGCGCAAAGTGCCGGGCTCGCGGCCGGCGGCGTTCGCATATTGTTCCAGCGAAGGCACGAGTTCGACCGCGCGAGTGTAATAGAAAGTCGAGAACGCTTCGACCAGCGAACGGCTCATGCCGAAGGTGGCAGACATAGCGCGCAACCCGCCGCCCTTCGTATCGATGTCCGAACGAAAGTCCGCGAATAGCTCCTGACTCGGCCGATAACGAACGTCGATGTTGACCGGCGAGAATTTGCGCGGCACCGCGCCATAGGTGAAGGCGGAAAGCGTATCGATCGGATCGAACTGATTGCGCCGGCCGGGAAGCAACGCGCCGCCAAAGTAAGGATCGAAGAAATACTTTCCGCGAATCGTGATCGACAACGCTTCGTACGGCTGCGTCGCCAGTGACTTCTTCTCGCGGGCTTCGCGGGCGGCCTTCTTGCCGACGCTTTCGGTCGAGCGCTTGGTGAAGAACCGGTTGACCAGACCGTACTCGATCTCGTTGGTATCGGCGATCGCATCGAGATAATCGAAGCGAATAATCTCGTTGAAATTGTCGATGCCCGCGACCCGGCGATAGATCACGTAAGGCTCGATGACGTGTTCGAAGCTGACCGAACCGTCGCTGCGCCGGAACTTGCGGGCCAATGCCGGCGGGCGAACATCAAACTCAAACTCGCCATAACCGCGAATCGCGTCGCGCGCTGAAACCAGTTGCGTCGTGGGATCGATCGAGTTCGAATAGTAGGTGGCGCGCGCGCCCGCAGTCGCGGTGAAATTCCATCCCCCAAAGCTGAGCGGCAACACGACATCGGGATGAAGATCCAGACGTTGGACCACCGAAGGCGTATCGATAGGCAAGCGCCCGGCTTCGATCAGGAACAGTGCCGCATCGCCCGGCGTTTCTTTGCGGCTGACGCCGTCGGCGCTGCCTTCGAACGTGTAATAGACCGGAACTTTCTGCCACCAGGGGACCTGGGACGGGCGCCGATCGATCGCGATGCTGGGCAACTCGCGGATGCGAATCTGTGAATTCTGCAACGATGTGGCCTGCGAATTCATGCGCACGTTGAAGCTGTACGCGTTGTAATTCTTGTTGACGAAAACCTGGGAACGTTCCTCTGGCGAGATGGCCTGCTGAATTGAATCAGAAAACACCTGGCGAAAAGTCAGGTTCGAAGTGACATTGACGTCCGCCGCGGCCAGAAAACCGTTCGGAAAGTAATGCACCGCGTCGATATAAAAACTCGAGCCCCCCTGGTCCGGATGGTCGGCGTCCGCCTTGTGACCCAGAATGCGATCCTTGACCGCATAGAAACCCATGTTGAAAAACGAGCGTGAGTTCGCGCGCGTCCGCAGATCACCGCCGATGCCGATGCCTCGCCTGGAAAACAAGTCGCCCCGCAGGGTGAAATCGGCAGAGCGTCCCAGCGTCAAATAATAGGCTTGCGAAAAGCGGAACCCTTTTTCACCCGAAGCGCTGAAGGTAGGCGTCAGGAAACCTGAGGCGCGATCGATATGATTCAAAGACACCGACGCGTACGGCAGGTAAACGACCGGCACATTCTTAATGCGAAAAGTGGGCGATGAGATGCGGGCGCGATCGCCGGTCTTAATCTCGACCCGCTTCGCGCGAAAACTCCACTTCGGTTTTTCTTCATCACAGGCGGTCAGTTCGACGTTGGTCAGCACAATCGTCGTGAGATTGATCCGTTCGACGCGGTCGGCGACGAAATACATGCGGGTGCCGTCGCTGGTCTGATTGGTGTAGCCGGTCGCGTTAACAAAAAATCCGGTCTTCGTACGATAGTCCCATTCGGCGTGGCTGCCGGTGATGCGTTGCTGATCGCCCTGGTCGAAAACTACGTTGCCGTCAGCCACCAGGAGATTTTTGGCGTTGTAAACGGTGACCTTGTCGGCTTGCAGACGATAAGTTCCGATGCGCGCGTCGACATTGCCTTCACAGATCGAGACGCGACCTTCCTTGGTCTCGGTCGATGATTCATTCGCGCAATCAGTATGCAAAGAATCGCCTGCCTGGATCGGAGGCATCTTGCTGGCTGGCTTGACCGGCTGGTCCTGCTGGAGCGGATTGACGTACGGCGTATCGGTGACCGGATTATCGACTTTGCGAACTACGGGATTGGGTTGCTGCGCGAAACCGGCCGTCGTCAGCAGCGCGATTAGCAGACAAGCGGGAAAGCCGAGAGCGCGGGTGTATCTGAATGTTTTTGTCGAAACGTTACCGCGCACGCGTGAAAGAGCGACCTCCGCGCCCGATACTCAATCGCGCTTTGCGAAACCGGGGGAGATTCGCAGCCGGCGCGCCGTTTTCACGAACGGAATGCGCCGATGCTAACATGCGCGCGCGAAACGGGACAAGAAGTGCCATGAAGAAACAGCGTCAATATCGTGGTGGTTACAGTGTTGCCGGCCAAAGTGATCTAGCTCGAAAGCTTCGCAAGGGGCAAACTCCTGCGGAAACGCTGCTTTGGGAACGACTGCGGGATCGTAAATTAGTGGGTTTCAAGTTTCGTCGCCAACATCAGTTTGGTGATTACATAGCAGACTTTTTTTGTAGAGAAGCTAATCTGGTAATCGAATGTGATGGCGCCGTACACGAGATCAATGAGTCGTGGCATCACGATCAAGCGCGCGACGCCTACATTGTTAGCCAAGGGTTGCGGGTGCTCCGGTTTTCAAACCAAAGGATACTGAATGACATCGAAAGTATACTGCGCGAGATCCAACACTATCTCCCCGCTCCCTCTGGGAGAGGGGCTGGGGGTGAGGGCCTCCGCGTCTGCTACTTCAGGCGCGGGTCAAGGGCGTCGCGGAGGCCGTCGCCGAGCAGGTTGATCGC
>Ga0207511_100067_pt1 | contig 25899 bp, 12 predicted proteins | sample NitcycUWRSCHO22C_FD_188265 | JGI IMG/M metagenome (GOLD analysis project Ga0207511, IMG submission 188265) | Soil microbial communities from Arlington Agricultural Research Station in Wisconsin, USA - Nitrogen cycling UWRJ-SCHO22-C (SPAdes) | ecosystem: Environmental > Terrestrial > Soil >... | reverse complement strand
GTCGCGATGAGTCAGCCGCACGCAGTCTCGGAAACCGGCGCGGCCCGCGGCCTCGGCTGGGACATCGCCAGCAGTTTTTCAACAAACAAGGGGGACTTATTTCCGCTGGGATCGTTTGGCCACACCGGATTCACCGGCACTTCGATTTGGATCGATCCGGCCAGCGATTCATTCCTGATCTTTCTCAGCAACCGCGTGCATCCGGATGGCAAAGGTGATGTCGGAGCGCTCCGCGGACGCGTGGCCTCGATCGTCGCGAGTTCGATGGTTGACGCCTCCGCAGACAAGGCGCGCCAGTCAGCCGGAAATACGGCAGCGGAACTACTCAACAGCCTGGCGCGGCTCAACAGCCGCACCAGCACGACAACTGTTCCATCTGCCGACGCTCAAGTGCTGACCGGAATCGACGTGCTCGAACGTGATGGGTTCAAGCAATTGAAGGGCATGCGCATCGGCCTGGTGACGAATCAGACCGGCCGCGATCGGTCTGGCCGCCCGACGATCGATGTGTTGTTCAAAGCGCCTGACGTCAAACTGGTGGCGCTCTTCTCGCCCGAACATGGCATTCGCGGACTCGCCGACGACAAAGTTTCTGACAGCAAAGATGAACTAACCGGACTGCCGATCTATTCATTGTATGGCGAGACGCGCCGGCCGAAGTCCGAGCAACTGAAAGACCTGGATGCGCTCGTCTATGACATTCAGGACGTGGGCGTGCGCTTCTATACCTACACGGCGACGCTGGGCAATCTGATCGAAGAAGCCGCGAAGGCGAAGCTGCCGGTGTTCGTGCTTGACCGGCCGAATCCGATCAACGGCATCGACGTCGAAGGGCCGATTGCCGACGCAGACAAATTCTCGTTCACCGCCTACTACGCGATTCCCGTTCGTTACGGGATGACCATTGGAGAACTGGCGCGCTTCTTTAATGAAGAGAAACATCTGGGCGCAGACGTGCGCGTAATTCAACTCGAGAATTGGCGGCGCGCGATGTGGCTCGATGCCACCGGACTGACCTGGATCAACCCGTCGCCGAACATGCGCAGCCTGACCGAGGCGACGCTTTATCCGGGGCTGGGCCTTTTGGAAACCACCAACGTTTCCGTGGGACGCGGAACGGACACGCCGTTTGAAATAGTCGGCGCGCCGTGGATCGACGGGCCGAAACTCGCGACTTATTTGAATGCGCGTCGCATTCCCGGCGTGCGCTTCATCCCGATCCGATTCAAACCAAACACTTCTGTTTTCAAGAACGAAGACTGCGGCGGCGTCAACGTCGTGATTACTGATCGATCGAGGTTTCAATCAGTCTTCACCGGCATTGAAATCGCCGTGGCTTTACACTCGTTATATCCCGCCGATTGGAAGGTCGATAGTTACCTGCGGCTGCTGGTTAACGCCGATGCCCTCGGGCGTCTCAAGCGCGGTGAGTCGGCAGAAGAGTTGACGCGTTCCTGGACCACAACGCTCGACAACTTTCGCCGGCAGCGGGCGCGCGCTCTACTTTATTGATAGCTTCTACGGAGCGCGGGCATCCTTGCCCGCAAAGCCTAGCCAACACGATCGTAATCTGTTCGCGCTTCGCGCTCATGCGGGCAGGGATGCCCGCGCTCCATTTTGAGAGCCCGGTCGTGCCATCACGACTTCTCACTTTCCATATCCCTAAAGGCCGGCCTGGAGTATATTGTTCACCGTTACTTTCAGGGCGGGACTTACGTTATGGCTAGAGCCCGGTTTATGACTTTCATATTCCTGTTGATTGCCACAATCGTCTGCGCGACGATGGCGTTGGCGCAGGACCGGCCGGATTCAACATCTCCCGCCGGCATTCAAATCATGAAGGTCCACTGGCAGAAACAGATCAGGCTGCCAAACAATTACGACCCGGCAATCATTCCGACGCGCGGTGTGTTTGTCGACCCTGCTTCCAAAACCGCGACGTCGCTTCCGGGCAGCGGCATTGACGCCACGCGACCGCCCAACAGCAATCCGAATACTTCGATCGATTCAAATGTTTTCTTTCCCGCGACCCCGCGCCGCCTGCCGGTTTACTATTTGTATTCGATGAAGATCAAAAACGTGGGCGCAAAACGAATTGACGGCGTGGCCTGGACCTATTCGTTTCTAGATCGGGAAACAAAGAGTGAACTCGGACGGCATGAATTCCTGAGTTACAAGAAGATCGCGCCCGACGCGGTCGGCGTACTCCAGAATCCCTTGCGTTCACCGCCGGTCCGCGTCGTCAAAACGGCTGACGCTGCGTCGCCACAACCGCAGATGAGCGAGCGCGCCACGGTCCAATGCATCCTGTTTGCTGACGAAACCACCTGGCGCAATGGCAGCGCCAAGGCCGACGTTTGCAGGCTGCTGGCCAATGGTAATCCGGCCAAACGAAAGCCGGCGGAGACTTCGAGACAGAATTAGCACTTTTAAGTTTGAATGAATTTGTTGACTCAGGTCGGTGACTTGGTTTAAAAGTCAACGACACCCCTCGGGTATTTCGCGAACATTCAGGAGGAACAATGATAAATCCCGGACGACAGGCTCAGCTTCTATTCAGCCTCATTTGTGTCCTTGCGATCACCACGGTCGTTGCTGCGAAAGGCGCGGCCGATAGCCGGAACGCAGCTTCCGCCCCTGCCAGTAACAGTCTACGCGAGGTCATTCCACCGAAATACCAAAAGCGATATGAGGAGTGGAAGGCCGAGTTTCTCGCCACCGACATCGGCAAAGCCCAATGGGAGATGTACGCCAGTCACCCGCGGCTGGTGCTGACCATCACGATTGGAGGCAAGAACGCCGAGGGCGCCGGCACCGGCGGATACAAATGGAATGACAAGGGTGAGTTGGTGGCGGCCACGATTATGCTCGGCGAACGGCTCGATTCCGGTTATCCGAGCGCAGTCTATTATCCGGTGATGAACGCGCTGGAACCGTTTGAATCCAGGCAACTGATCGGCGGCAGCGTTTTGGCCGCGACCAAGATTGCTCATGAGTTTGGCCACGTCATGAAGATCTCGAGCACCTCGCAGGAACTTTATAATCTTCAGGTGAAACTGGTCCCTACCTACAACAAGATTTTTTTAAGCAATGGTTACAACGTGAACGATCCGCGTCTGGTTGAGATCGCGACCAGGATTGGCGGCAACCCGGTGGAAATCTGGGAAGACCGCGAATATTGGGGTGAAGCCAATGCGATGCTCTATCTGAAAGATCGCGTCGAGAAGGAAAAATTCCATTGCCGCTTGTTCGGGAAAATTAAGCGCGCGGTTGAAGAGTACGCCAAGGATTACGAACAACGCTTTGCCGAAATCGCCAAGGAACAAGGCGCGATGTACACCTGCGGTTGGAAGTAAATTGTGTCAGAAGCCCGACCGTAAGGGAGGGCTACTCTCGAAAACAATCACCCGCGGATTTTTCTAACTTCAGTTGCCCTCCCTCACGGTCGGGCTTCCAACACCAAAACAAAGGGGCCGAATTGCTTCGGCCCCTTTTATTTTTGCTGATTCGCGACGCGCTTAGAAAGCAATGCGCAAACCGAATTCAGTCTGACGCGGGTTGTAAACCTGACCGGTTACTTGCCCGAAGGTCGTTGGGCTGGTCAGGCTGAGACTGCTCGGGTCAGATGGTTGAAAGTGATTAAGGATGTTCGTCATCTGAACACTCAGAGTTACTCGTAAGTGTTCCTTCCAACGAAAGTCCTTGGCAATGGTCATGTCGGCGTTCCAGCGCGGGAACCCACGAATGTTGCCCCAGCCGCCACAGTTATTGTCGATGCCCAGAATGCAGGGCCGGAACTGGCTGTAGACGGCGGCGGGATCAGCGAACATGTTAAGCCCGGCGCTGTTGCCGGTGCCGATGCCGTTGGAACCGGTAACGCCGTAATGCAAGCCGTTGCCGCCGGTGAATCGCGTTACGAATACAGCATCTTCAGCGTCAGAGCTGATGGAAGCGACGCCCGGGGCCGCGTTCTCACCGAAGGCCTGGCAAGCCGTGCAGCTTCCTTCAGAATAGCTGACTGCGATTGGGAATCCGCTCTGCGCCGTAATGAACGGAGCAAAGCTCCAACCATTGATCAGTTGGCCGAAGACTCCGTGCGCCTTGTGAAAGTCATAGAGACCAAACAAGGAGCGCGGCTGGTAGGTCATCCCGACGTTGAAGATCATCGGCAGATCGTAACTCTGCGTGCCGTAGTTGCGGGTCAGGTTGAACGGGTCGGTCGGGGTCACGCTGCTGCTGCGTTGCGTCAGAGCCGTGGTCCCCAGTGCCCTGCCCCAGGTAAAGTTGCTGACCGCGCTGACGCCATGCCAATCCTGCATGCGGAGCGTGGCAAACAACGCGTTGTAGTTGCCATAGCCGAGACTGGTAACCATGTCATTCGAGGTCACCTGGCTGGTCAACGTCGCATTCGCGAGCACCCACGAGTTCGATGCCTGCAACGTGTTCCAAAGAGTCGAAACGCCGCTCACCAGAATCGCGCTGCGCAGGGCCGCCGTGTTGGCGATGGCCGCAGTACAGCTTGGTTGACCGGCGCAGAAAGTGCCGCCGGCTTTACCGAGCGCCGCTTCAAAGAAAGGCTGCGGGGTAACGTTCGCCGGCGCGGTGCCGTCCTTCGGCAACTGCGACCAGAGATTTGCGAAGGCCGCACTGAATTGCTGGCCACCGAGCGTGGTCATGTACGGAATCGCGTTCAGGTTCACTTGCTGATACTCGTTGCGAATCCTGCGACCCATGTATCCAACTTCCACCGAAATATTCCGGTGAATCTGTCGTTGAATCGTGAAATCAAAGTTATCGGTCGAGTTCGGACGGAAATCGGGATCGAGCGTTTGCGCATCCCCCGCCGCAACGTTGCCGGCAATTCCCGGAAGGAATGGTTGCGGCAGCGTTGCCGAAGCTGCTGGTAACGGCGCCGTCAAACCGTCAGTGCCAATGCGGAACACGTTAAGCGGATTGACGCTCGTGACTGCTGCGCCCCCCGCCGTTTGACCGCAGTTCGTGCTGCCGGCAACTGCCAGCGAGCAGGTCACTGCTTGCAGGATTCCCGGACCCAGCAACGGAACGAGCACCTGATTAACTCCGTTCAGGCGACCGAACACTTTGCCGTAGCCGCCGCGAATGACGGTGTTGCCCTGGCCGAAGAGCTTGGCGAGAAATCCTGATTTGTAAGTCGGATTCCAGGCGACTGACACTCTCGGGCTGAAGCCTTTCTTGAAAGGCGTATACGGGTACTTGATGTGCAGATTGGCGGTCGTCTCGTAGCCGATCGTGGGGTTGTAAACCTGTCCCGCGAGGGCTGCGGCTTGTCTCTTGGCCAGGTAGTCAGCCGTATGGACCAGACTGCCGTCCGCGTAAACGAACGCGACCTGGTTTCCATTTTTCTCAACCGGCGGAGTCTCGTACGTATACCCCATGCCGTAACTCAGCGTCAGCGACGGTTTCATCTTCCAGGTGTCTGCCGCGTACAAATTGTAGGTCTTGATCGTGCTCTGCTCGACGCCGAAGGTGCCCAGCGGAAGCAGATGCAGGTCCGAACCTCCACGCGTGTACATCACCTGAGTCAAACCGACGAGGCCCATCACAGACGTTGCCAAATTGCGATAGCGACTTTGTTGGTTCGTGGGAACCGCACTCGTACCGGGCAAACACGACGCTGTACCAGTACCGCAGCCGGTGCCGAAATTAATCTGACTGACGGCAATCTGATAGACGATGGCGTTATTGATCGAACCGCCATTGTCAGTGCGTGTGTGGTAGTCGTAGTTCTTCTGGATTTGGCCGCCGAACTGAAATACGTGGTTGCCATTTACCCAGGTCACGTCGTCGCGCAACATCTTGTCCTGACCATCCCAGACGCGCTGACGGACGCTCTGATTGTTGACGTTGTAAGGAATGAGCGCGGTCGTCGCTTCGGCATTGGTGCCGGTTCCGGCGGCGGCAACTTCCAGCGCGCCACCCAGACCACCAAACTGCGGAGCTGAGCCGGCCGTTCCCCATTGCCACCAGTTCCACAGATAACTCGCGCGGAAGTCGTTGGTGATGTTCGGCTTCAAAGTGCTGGTGAGTCCGAACACGAGCAGCTCGCTCAGCTGTGGCCGCGGCGCCGTCGCCTGGTATTGGCCCTGCTTACCGCCCAGGATGCCGCCGATGTCGACCTGATTGCTGGTGACGTTGAGCAGCTTGAAGGCCCGGAACGAAGTGAAGAACCGTTCCTTTGGACCGAAGTCGTGATCGATACGGCCCACGTAGTTATTGGAAGTGAGCGGAATCTTCACCGTGCCGAGAAAGCCCTGGGTGTTGAATTGATCGCCGGCATTCGTCGTCGGATCGTTCGGTGTCGGCAGGAAATTCCAAAGCTGAGTGATGGTCGGATTAATTCCCTGCAAACGCGGATCGCATCCGGCGCCCGTATATCCTGTTGGACAGGTCGCGGTCGCCGCCGGCAAGGTCACCGTGCGCACCGGGCTGGCCGCCACGAGTGGATTGCCAACGGTGACTGTCACCGGAAACGGATTCAGGTTGTAAGGCTGCCAAACCCCGGCGGCATCCGGAACCTGAATGACGCCCTTCTTGAACGCATCAGTCGGATAGGCGCGCTCAAAGGTCGCGACTTGCGGAAAACGGAAACCTTCGTAAGCGGCAAAGACATAAGTCTTGCCACCCAGAATCTTCTTGGGAATCATGGCGCCGCCGATGGTGACGCCGAAGCGGGAGCGGTGGCTTGGGAAGATTGGCGTCGAGGGCATGACGCAGTTCGTGTCGCCCGAACTCAGAGTGGTGCCGGCAGCGCAGGCGCGCCGGTCAGGAGCCGAACCCTTTGTGAACGGCGTGTGATTTAACGCCCAGGTCTGAGCGCCCCAGTGGTTTGGCGCGAAATAATATCCATAGCCGGAGCCATGCCATTTGTCGGTGCCGCGCTTGGTCACCATCTGCACCTGCGCGCCGGCTGATGAATTAAAGTCAGCGGTTTGGCCGAAGGTGTTGACGCGAAATTCTTCGACCGTTTCGATTGGCGTTGCGACGACCCCTGAAGCCATACCGTTGGTCTGTGTGCCGCTGGCGCCGGTGAAGTTGGTAATGTAACCGCGCGTGTCACCCGACATGTCGTCAGTATTATTGCCGCCATCGATGGTGAAGGTGCTCTGATCTTCAACCGCGCCGGCAACATTCCCCAGCGGAGTGACGCCCGGCTGCAGCGCCATCAAGGTGCTCGCATCGCGGCCGAGATTCGGCAGCAACTCGAGTTGTTTTAGATTAATCGTGTTGCCGATGGTGGCATTGGATGATTGCAGTTCGGAGCCTAAAGGCGATGTAGTTACTACCACTGTTTCCGAAAGCGATCCCACTTCGAGCGTGACATTGACGGTCAGCACCAGGCCGATGCTCACCTTCTGGTTTGCCATCTTGGCAGTCTTGAAGCCGGACTTGCTGACCACAATGTCATAGAGTCCGGGATTGATGACGGGAAAGACGTATCTGCCCGCGTCGTTAGTATTTGATGTTTGCTTTCCGCTGGTGGCTATGTCCGTCAGAACTACGGTTGCGCCCGGAACCACTCCACCCTGCGGGTCCGTGACGAGGCCTGAAATGCTCCCTGATGAAGCTGTCTGCGCGTGCGCGGAACTCACGGCCAGCGTGCATACCACGGCGACACAAGCAACCCACCCGACAAAGAACGCCAGTCTTTTCATATGCGATCCTCCTCGAGAAAAACAACTGTGCTACCAGGAAGCTGCACCGGAACGGAACCGGCGGCTTCCTGGCCGAATAAAACCTAGGTTGTAGAGTTAACTACGCTTGAAAATGGCGACTACTTCGGATTCTTTGAATGAATCCTGCGTATCGGATCAAATCTATAAAAAGACTGCGGCAGTATATGCCTCTCACCCAGAGGGTCAAGGTTTTTTTTATAATTTATCGGATCAGTATTCAATTTCCCGGAGCCGGCCTGAGCCACGAAGAGGCTGAAGCGTCGTAGCTACAAATTAAGGGTTACTGACATTAAAGGCTGCCGGATCGATCTTTTGATTGAATTCGAAGTTCGTCAGTTTGATCGTCCACTCAGCCAGGAAGGTGCCGTTGACGGTGTCGACCGACAGCTTGATGGTGTAAATGTGCGGTAGATTCAACTCGCCTTCAGTCTTGAACAACGAAAAGTCTTCGACCATCTTGTAGCGGCCTTCCCGTTCCTGCACGTTCGAATATTCGACCCGGCCCATGGGCGCCGGTACGACGCGCTCATATTCGGTGCGGACGTGATGATAGTCGGCGGCGTCGAAATAAAGCGTGATTTTCAAATCAGAGTTTCCGCGCGGAGTGTAACGAAGCTCATGCACGGTACGACCGTCAATTTTTCGGGTGCCGGCATACTCGATCGCGCCCGGCAGCTTTTCAGCATTCGGCAACGGCCAACCCGCGGACAGCACGCCACCGATCAAGCTCTGTTTGAAGATGGCATCGTTAGTCATGAGGAAGTTTCCCAGAACTGAGCGCGTGCCCGGGGTCGCAAAGGCGGCCATGAAACTGACGCCGTTGAAGGCCAACTGTTCGCGCGGGTAGACGGGACTGGGAAAGCTCATCCCAAACAATTGCTTGTTGCCTTCAGACGCGAGCACGGCCTTGCCAATGGCCTGGCCGGCCGGTGCAGTTCGAAAAATGACCTGCGCCGTTCCGGAAAATATGCGCGTGGTGATGGCTGCGCGCGCCTTCGCATCACCAATGGCTTCGAGGTGACGAGCGATCAATTGTTCGGCGGTAATCTTTTGCGCCGCCGCCGTGCGCGCGCAGAGAATCGTGGCAATGATCAAGAGGCCTATGGCGCCGGCGATCTTTATGATGCTGATGTTTTGCCGCATACCCTGGAAAAGAAACAGCGAGACATCGTGATGATGCCTCGCTGCTCCTGCTGATCGTCCCCGCCGTTTAGAACAGGAACTTGAAGCCGAACTGAATCACGCGGGAGGCTTCACCCGTCTGCACGATCGTCTGGGTGGACGGAGGCGCCACCGTCGCGCAGCACGATGAAGCAAAGACGCTCGATCTGATGCTGGGCGAGCCGGTTGAAGCATCGCGGGGATTATCAAAGTTCGGGTGGTTCAGTGCATTGAACATCTCCATGCGGAATTGCAGTTTCCACTTTTCATTGATGGGGAAGGTCTTGATCACTCCCAGATCAAGGTCCCAGTAACTCGGCGCGGTAAAGATGTTGCGGCCCGCGCCGTTCTGTCCCGGCGGCGGCAAGCAGAAACTCGTCGAAGCATTTGTGCCGCAGGTATAGGGCTGGCCGGTCGCGGGATTGATATCGACCGGCTTGAACAAAACCGGGCCGGGCAATGACGAGCCATTCAGGTACTGCAGTTGCGCATTAGTAAAGACCGGCACACCCGCGCGCGACTCGTGACTTCCATTCGAAGTGAACGCGCCGCTCCGCACCGCGAACGGTTCGCCGCTCTGGAAGGTGTAGATCGCGTTAGCGGTCCAACCGCCGAAGATTTGATTCATGACTCCGGACGAATTGCTCAGGTAGTGCTTACCCTTACCGAAAGGCAATTCCCAGACTGTGCTCGCAGTCAGGACGTGGGTCCGATCGAAGTCTGAACGGCCACGCTCGTCGCGGAAATTGCGAATGTCGGTTGGGGTCCTCGAGTTAGTGGTCGACAAACCACCACCCGACGAAGCGCCCACCGGATCGACTGATTGATTGTCGATCGATTTCCCGAAAGTGTAAGCCATGCCCAGACCCAAACCGCTGCTGAACCGCCGGCGCAGCGTGAACTGGGCTGCGTGATAGTTCGAGTCGCCATGATTGTCGATCATGGTAATCAAAGCGAACTGTTGATTCGGTCTGAGTTTCAGGCCCAACGTGTTGTCTTCAATGCGGCGCGCGAAACTGCCCGCGCCGTTGATGTCGAGTTCCGACGTCGTAGTTGACGAATTAAGGAAGCTCGCGGCCGCCGTCGCGCTGAGTCCGCCTTGCGTCTGCAGGGTGTTCAGCAGTGACGGGGTGACGCCGGTGACGCCGGCCGGACAGCCGGTGCCGGAAGGCGTGCAACCTTTCGCGCGGTTCTGTTGCATGACCAGGAACGACGGAATGATTGAATCAGGATTGACCTGGTTCGCGTCGTAAGCCATGAACAGACGCTCGCCGCGACGTCCGATGTAAGCCGCCTGCATCACCAATCCCCACGGCAGCTCCCTCTGGAAACTGAAGTTCCATTCGTGAACCGTCGGTAGATTCATGTGCGGATCGAACACGGTGATCGGCGGTGAATTCGCTCTCAGTTGCTGCGGCGGCGTGAACAGCGACGAAGGCTTCACGATGGGCGCCGGCAACTGAGTCGGGAAGCCGCCCGCGACCGTGTTGTTGATGGTCGACGGCAGCACGCAGCCCTGGGTAATCGACGAGAACGACGAAGTCGTCGTCGAGAAGGAAGTCGTGCAGCTTTGGACCAGACCGGGAACGCGTCCGGCTGCGGCCGTCACCTGGAACGATGAGATCGTGTCGAAGGCGATTCCATAGCCGATGCGAATCACGCTCTTATTATTTTCGCCGAAGAAGCTCTTGAGAACACCTGATTTGAAAGCAGGACTCCACGCCAGCCCGATGCGCGGGCCAATCGCGCCGGCGAAGCTGCCTTCATACCAATGCTTCGCTTTGACGAATGACACAGCGCCCGGCTGATTCACCACCGGGGTCCCCGGCAAAGGCGTGCCCACGATCGGCGTCGAGGCGACAAACACGTTGTCGTTCGGCGAGGTGTTCGACGGCGGATTGTATTCCCAACGGGCTCCGTAATTGACCGTCAGGTTCGGACGAACCTTCCATTCGTCCTGAAAATAGAAGTTGTACTGATCGAGGTTGTGCTTCTCGGCATACAGACTGATGTTGCCGTTGACCTTGAAAGGCAGGAAGACATCCGATTTCAAATCGGCGATGAAAACCTGAGTCATCGACGCCGGCAAGCCATACAAATTGTTGATTAAGCTGCCGAGCGTAGTTGAGTCGGTCGAGTTGATGTTCGGCGCTGTCGCAAAGCCCGAGTTGCCGGTCGTTCCCACAAACGTCGGACGCGTCGTTTGCGAGAAACCCACCGACGGCGTCACGTTGATGCCGCCCGGCTGTCCGCGCTGATCCACGTGCCGGTAGAAACGGAAATTGATACCCGCGCGAAACACGTGCGCGCCGCGCACAATACTGAGGTTGTCCAGGAGTTGCGGCGTCGTCACCCAGCGGGCTGTCCTGGGCGTGTTGATGTAGGGCTCGCTCACGCTGTTGAGATCGAAGGGCGGAACATCCGGCCAGAGTGGATTCGCTTCACCTTGCGTGAACAGAAAACCAAAACGGCCGTAGCCTGCCGTCAACTCGTTGACGACGCGCGGCGAGATCACGCGGCGATAACTCAACGCCAGATTGGAAGTGCGGCGGAAAACTTCGCCGAGCGGTGGATTGTTCGGATAAACCTGCGGACGGCCGTTTAGTGGATCACCTTTCAGCGTGTTGTAGTCGGACCAAAGATAGCGGCCGAACATGCTGTTATTCGCATTGAAGTTGTGATCGATGCGGATATTGATCGCCGGGCCACGAACTGCCGTCGGTGGATTCCAGGCATAGGTCGCAGTATTCAATCCATCGCCGGCCGCCGCAAAGTTGTTCGGACTTGGATAGGCTGTCAGTAAGCTCGCGACGGTGGTGTCGAGCGTTCGACCGGCCGTGTTGTTCGCTGCGCTATTCACGTTGTAGGTGCGGATACAACGTAGCGAAGTCGCCGTGGCGCAATTCGGAACGACCGGCACGCCGGTGCTCGGATCAACCAGCAAAGTTGAGTTGCGCGTGATCGTCGTGCTGCCAATCACCAGCGGGTTCGCCGGATCGGGGACGAAGTAGCGAAAGATCCCATTGCGAGCGGCATCGGTGTAGACGACCGGGAAACCGAACGTCTGATCGATTGGCTGAGTAAAGTCCACGCGATTGTAACCGTAGCTGCCAAAGAAGAACGTTTTGTTCTTTTTAATTGGTCCGCTCATTTCATAACCAAACTGGTTCATGCGGATCAACGGCTTCGGACTCTTCTGCGCGTTCTGGTACCACTCGTTCGAATTCAAAGCCTCGTTGCGCAAAAAGAAAAAGCCGGTGCCGTGGAATTCACTGGTGCCGGCGCGCGTCGCGATCGAAATCGAAGCGCCGCTGTTGCGACCTTCTTCCGCCGTGGCGTTGTTGGTGGTGACTTTATATTCCTGGATGTTGTCGGGAGTGATGCGATAGAGATTGCTGACCGGATTCGGCACTGACGATTCGTTGGCTTCAATGCCGTCGATCGTCACGTTGTACGCGCGGTCGCGCGCGCCGTTCACATGCACGCCTGAGCCGGCGCCGCCGAATGATCGCTGCACCACGCCAGGTTCGAGCAACAACAGCGTCAGGGGATTGCGACCGTTGAGCGGCAGGGCTTCAATCGCTTTCTGCTCCACCACATTTCCGATCGTGGCATTCGAATTCTGCAACTGTTCCGCGCCCCCAGTCACGGTCACGGTTTCTGAGACCTGGCCAATCTCGAGAGTTCCATCTACGGTGAGCGGCTCGCCCACTTGCAGGGCATTATTCGTTCTCTGCAGCGTCTTGAAGCCCTGCTTCTCGACAGTGATCGTATAGTTGCCGACCGGCAGGGACGAAAACGAAAACAATCCCGAGTCGGTGGTGGTTTGCGTGCTGGTCACGCCAGTCGCATCGTTCTTGGCAGTGACGGTCGCCCCCGGAACAGCAGCGCCGTTTGAATCTCTAATGGTACCGGTGATATTCGAAGTTCCGGTTTGAGCAAATACAACGAGGCAAAGAGCTAGTAAACTTAAAAACGAGAAAAGAACTCTTGAAGGCTTGAGCATGGACGTTCTCCTTTGGGCTGAATGGACTAACGAGTAGTCTGGAGTCAAAGACCAAACTTAACGTGCTAGAGTCGCTTGCTTGAAACAGTGAGGAATAAGTGCAGCGAGTAAGCGAGATGATCGTCGGCAATCGATCAGCGTCACATTCGTTGCACAAAATTTGCACGCAAGTATATAGCCGAATGAATTGGCGTCAAGACTTTTCCAAACGCGTTTGGGATATTCGCAAAAGACACTGAAAAGCATCACCGAGCTTCGCGAGCGCGCTTACCATGTCAGTTTTTTCGTCGCTCGTTCACTCCGAAATTATGGAGAGTCTATCCATTAATATGAAATTCCGGAGACGGAATTTGAACGTCGATGGAGCGCGGAGTTCCATTACCCGCGGTTATCGGACTGATAAAATCTTTTAGTTTTGCTTGTAAGTCTGAGGCTACTAGAATCCTAGCCTTCCCGCAGAAAAGTTCAGCGTTTAGGCCGCTTCGCGCGGTCGGAACTGTGTTTCTAACCATCCAGTAAAGAGGAACAAAAGATGAAACATCACCCCAAGTTTGTAGTTTGTTTGCTAGCAGTTGTCGCACTGCTGTTTGCCTGTAGCGGCATCGCGCTCTCGCAGGAGATTAGCGGCGGCATCGTCGGGACCGTCAAAGACCCGTCGGGCGCTGCGGTGAAAGGAGCGACGGTGAACGTTACCGATCCGGCGACTAAGCATGTCGTGCGCACGGTGACGACCAATGACGATGGTCAATTCACCGCGCGAGATCTCCACGCGCAGATTTATGACATCAGCGTCGAGGCCACCGGCTTCAAGAAACATATCGAAAGCAAGGTCCAGGTGGACGTTGGTAAGGCATTGAATCTGGAGATCGGACTGGAAGTCGGCAACGTCAGTGAGGTCGTCACGGTGGAAGCAAACCCCGTCGCCGTGGAACTGAGCACACCAACCGTATCGACGATCATCAACGGCGACCAGGCGCGCCAACTCTCGCTGAACAATCGCAACTGGGTGCAACTCATTACGCTCGCTCCCGGCGTCAGCAACGACCTTGCCGATCAGGTTTATGTCGGCACGACCAATCCGGCCGGTCAGGCCAACACGATGAACATCGCGGTCAACGGTGCCCGCAGCGCGCAGAACACGTACACGATCGACGGTGCCGACGTTACCGACCGTGGATCGAACCTGACTATTCAGGCTTATCCCAGCGTTGATTCGATCGCTGAATTCAGCGTGAAGCGCGGATTGTTCACTGCCGACTCAGGTCGCAGCGGTGGCGGTCAGATTAACGTTGTGACTCGCGGCGGCGGTGAGAAGTATCACGGTTCGGGATTTGAATTTCTGCGCAACGAGAAACTCAATGCGAACGATTTCATTTCCAATCGCAACTCGAACCCACCCTTCGGACGTGAATCAAACGGCAAGGCCAAACGCACGCCGTTCCGCTACAACAACTTTGGATTTACGGTCGGCGGTCCGATCTACCTGCCGAGATTTGGCGAAGGCGGTCGCGCCACCACCAAGGTCAACCGCACTTACTTTTTCTTCTCGGAAGAGCAGCGCAAGGATCGACGTTATCCGGTCCTGAGCGGCAATACCGTCCCCGACGCAAATATGCGCGTTGGTGTTTTCCCGATCGACATTTGCTTGAGCGCCACCATCGCCACCACCACCCCGGCAATTGGCCCGTCCAACTGCACCAGCGTGCTGCCGGCCGGAACCCCAATGTCGACCGTCAGCCCGGTTGCGCAGCAGTATCTTGATTTCATCTACAAGAAGCTGCCGTTGCCGACCGACGCCGTATCGCGCGCGCTGACTTACCCGGCCTCAGGCGTCGCTGATTTCCGCCAGGAGATCATTCGAGTAGATCACAGTTTCAAGACCAAAGGGTCTTTGTACTATCGCTACGAACACGACAAGATTCCGACCATCGACGTGAACTCATTGTTCTCGTCGGGCTCGAGTCTCCCTGGTGTTTCGACTTCTTCAACTGACTCGCCGGGCAGAACGCACACGGCCCAGTTAACTTACATCGTCAGTCCGAACGTCGTGGCAGTCGGCCGCTGGACGTATGGTTATGGCGCCATTCTCAGTAGCACCGTCGGCAGCATGGCCCTGGCAAATTCGCCGATCACACCGCCGCTGCCTTATACGAAGACACGCGATTTTGTGCCGACCGTCTCCGGCAACGGATTTGGATCGCTGGCCACTTTCGGTGACTACGATAATTTTTCCTGGAAGAACAATTTCAGCGGCGACCTGACCTGGACACATGAAAATCATTCGTTCAAGTTTGGCGGCGTCTACTCGTTCTACCGCAAGAATGAAAACGCTCTGGGCGGCGCGAACCACGGAACCTTTAGCGGCTTCCTGAACACGGCGCTCACCAGCGCTCAGCAAGCGGTCGTCAATGCGCCGAACTCTTTGACGCAGGAAGCGAATGCCACGCGCCGCACGGCTCTGCAGCAGTGGGCCAACTTCCTCCTCGGCAACAACATTAGCTTTACCCAGGCGCGTTTCGACCTGACGGCGGATCTGCGTCAAATGGCCTTCGAAAGTTATGGACAGGATGAATGGCGCTTCCGCCGGAACCTGACTGTCTATTACGGCGTGCGCTATTCATATTTCGGCTCGCCGTATGACAAGAACGGATTCCTTTCCAATTTCGATCCGGCATCATTCAATCCGGCCGCAGCGCCTTTGGTGACGGGAGCGGGCAACCGCGTCGCCGGCACCGGCAATTTCTGCAACGGCTTGATTATCAATTCGCAAAATCCCAAGACCTTGACGAATTGCAATCCGACCATCTCGCCTTACGGCAAGTACGTCGTGAAAGCGCCCAAGGGAGACTTTGCGCCGCGCTTCGGAATTGCCTGGGACCCGTTCGGCAAGGGCATGACCTCGGTCCGCATGGGTTACGGCATGTTCTATGATCAGGTGCTGAACGGCACTTATGAACAGAACATCGGCGTGAATCCGCCATATCAGGAAACGTGCAGCTTCACGCTCACCAGCCTGCTGTCGCCGGTTCCTCCGGGCCAGTCTTGCCCGCCGGGATCGGCCCCACTGGCAGCACCCAGCCTGCGTGCGGTGCAACCCCAGTGGAAGGACCCTTACATGCAGCAATGGTCGTTTGAGATCCAGCACATGATCGGCAGCAAGACTATCATCGACGTCGGCTATTTTGGATCGAAGGGAACGCACCTGATCGGCGCGTATGAATTGGAAGAGATTCCGGCGGGCAGGGCCATCAATACGTTGTGCGCCACCGGAACTTCGACCACGCCGACGACGCCATGTCAGGTTGCCGGCACGGCCTTTACCTCTTCAGCGTCGGAAGCGATTCTCGATCAAATCCGTCCGCTCCGTGGCTATCGCTCGATCACGATGATCACTCCGCAGTTCAACTCGAACTACCACAGCATGCAGGCGTTGTTTCAGCATCGGTTCAGCGGTGCTTCACAGGTGAACGTCGCTTATACCTGGGCGAAGAACCTGACCGACAACCAGACCGATCGCAGCACGGCGCCGCAGGACTCATACAACATTCACGGTGATTATGGCCGCGCCACGCTCGACCGGCGTCAAATCTTTACCGCGAATTACATCTATGACATTCCACTCTTCGTGAAGCGTCATGATTTCGTCGGCAAGGCCCTGGGCGGCTGGGAGGTTTCCGGCATAGTAACTCTGCAAACCGGACTCCCGTTCACGCCCACGACCTCGGCCTGGGATCCGGCCGGCCTGGGATTGATTCCGGCAGCGATTGCCGGCGCGCGTCCCAACACGATTTGCGATCCGAATGCGGGCGCACCGCATCTGTTCCTGCAGTGGTTCAATACCAGCTGCTATCAGACGAACCCAACAATCAATTCGGGAATTCCGAACGTGGTTGGGAATGGGGCCCGCGGCGCGATCACCGGACCACCGACGAAGCGCTTTGACTTCTCGCTGTTCAAGAACATTCCGATCAGGTCGGAGGGGCAAACCAGCCTGCAACTTCGTATGGAAGTCTTCAATATCTTTAACCATACGAACTTCCGCGCGATCGCGAGTACCAACGTCACTTCGACGCTCTTTGGTCAAATCAGCACCGTGCGCGATCCGCGCACGATTCAAATCGGCGCGAAGCTGACTTTCTAATTCGCGTAGTCAATCAATCACCACCGAATGCCTGCGGCGCAAGTCGCAGGCATTCTTATTGGCGAAGACTAATTTCCGCCTCTGTTACAATGAACGTGCGCCGCAATGCCTAATCAGCCCGCATCAATCCTGCTTCGGAATGCAAGGATCGTCCTCGCCGATCGAAGTATCGCAACCGCCAGTCTGCTGATCGACAATGGCCGTATCTCCGGCGTCTCAGATTCAACAGAAGTTGCGCCGGGAACTGAATCGGTTATCGACCTCACCGGATTGACGCTCTTCCCCGGGTTCATCGACGTCCACATTCACGGCGCGGTGGGCGTCGATACAATGGATGCCACGTCCGAAAGCCTTCATCAGCTCGCGGCATTTCTGGCCAGCAAGGGAATTACCGGTTGGGTGCCCACGTTGGTCCCGGGTGACGTTAGCCAATACGAAGCGGCGACCAAGGCGATTGCGCACCTCATTAGCGAGCAGCGGTCTGCCTTACGTTCACCGGCCGCACGCGCGCTGGGCGTCCACTACGAAGGTCCTTTTGTTAACAGTCGGCAGTGTGGGGCGCTCCACCGCGAGCACTTTCGCACCTTTAGCAGCGCAGCAGATCTCAACGCGCTGCCTACGATTAACGACCCTCAGGCGGTGCACATGACGACGGTCGCGCCCGAAATCGACGGAGGCATTCAACTGATCGATGAATTGACGAAACGCGGCTGGATCGTTTCGCTCGGGCACACACGCGCCGATGTAGACACGTTGGAACTCGCTCTGGCTGCAGGCGCGCGGCACATGACGCATTTCATGAATGCGATGGCGCCGCTGCATCATCGGTCACCGGGTCCCGTCGGCTGGGGATTAATGAACGACGGGGTGACCTGCGACCTGATCGCCGATGGAATTCATCTCAATCCGGCGATCGTAAAACTAATCTTGCGCAATAAGACCCCGGAACGCGTCTCTTTAATCAGCGATGCAATCGCGGCCGCCGGACGCGGTGATGGTGAATACGAAATTTGGGGCGAGACGATTACGGTTAAGAACGGTCGCACGCAAAACGCCCAGGGCAGTATCGCGGGTTCGGTCATCACCATGCTCGACGCGGTGCGCCTGATGTTGTCTCTCGGCTTCTCTGAGCAACAGGTGTCGCAGATGAGTTCGGTGAACCCGGCGCGTCTGCTGCGAATCGACGCGGACTGCGGATCAATTGAAGCGGGTAAACGCGCCGACCTGGTGGCGCTTGATGATAAAGGTGAAGTGCGGCTCGCGATTGTCAGCGGACAGGTCGCGTTTCAGGATTTGTCGTAAAAGCCGGCGCGCGCGTACGACTCGTCGAGCAACTCGACTGGATGACACACGCGCAGCGGAATCTTCGCCAGACGCGCTCCGGCCGCAATTTGCATATGACAACCAGGATTGCCGGTGGCCAGGATCTTCGCGCCTGATTGCTCGATGTTACTGAGCTTTTCGGCGAGCACCTCGTCGGACAATTCCGGCTGCATCAAATTGTAAACACCGGCGCCGCCGCAACACACATCGCTGCCATTCAGCATCGTGAAATTCAAATCGGGAATCGCCCAAAGCATCTGCAGAGACGCATCGGCCGCGTGTTGGCCGTGCAGCAAATGGCAGGAGGCATCGTAGGTCGTGCGCTCAAAACCGATATTCGCGCCATTGCGAAAAGCGCTCGCGTGAAGTTGTTGCCCGATGTCTCTGATGCGCGCACTGAATTGGCGGGCACGCTCGGCGTACTCCGCGTCATGCGCGAACAGGTGCGCATACGAGACGAGCATCGCGCCACAACCGCCCGCATTGGTAACGATTGGCGTATCGCCTTCGCCAAACGCGTCGATGTTCTTTTTCGCGAGGGCGCGAGCACCTGCAAGATCGCCCGCGTGCGCATGCAGCGCGCCGCAACAAACCTGAGCCGGCGGCACGCGCACTTCGCTGCCGTTAATCTCCAAAACCCGCCGGGTGGCTGCGTTTACCGGCTCGAACAGTCCCTCCATAACGCAGCCTTTGAAGAGCAGCGCCGGCGCGCGCGCATCCTGTCCCGACTTGTCGGGATTCGCAGTCATCCTAGCTGTGTCCGATTCTTTGTTCACCGCAGCACCACGAGATGCGTCCAACAACGCCAATGCAAATTCAAACTGAGTGGAAATGCCCCTGGCGATTCCGGTTTTAATCAGCAGGTCCGCCAGACGCAAGTCGCGAACGATTCGCGCCATCGCGAAACTCGCGCGCAAAAGTGCTGGTTGGGGCCACACATATTTCAAAATGAATTGGAGTAGCCGGGCTGCCCCTCTCGGTTTCGTTTGCCCCTGCAGAATCTCTGCGCGCGCCGATTCCAGCAACTGCCCGTATTGCACTCCCGCCGGACATGCAGATTCGCACGCGCGACATCCCAGGCAACGATCGATATGAGCGCGAAAGGCGGGTGAGTCCGGCGCGAGCCGTTCTTCCTTCACCGCGCGCATCAAATAAATGCGGCCGCGCGGCCCGTCGTTCTCATCACCGGTGGCGACGTACGTCGGACACGCTTCGAGACAAAGCCCGCAATGCACACAAGCGAGAATTTTTTCTTCTTCGTGAGAGAGTATAGTCGAGAGGTTTGAGATTTCAGCGGCCATGTGCTGCGGCATATTCGAGGCACGCGTTGATATCGGCACGGCTGATCTGCGGATAAGCGTGAAGAAGACTTTCAATCGTATCGCCGTTTGCCAGCATGCTGACTATTTGATGCACCGGAAGACGCGTGCCCTTTATGCAAGCCTGTCCATGGCAAACGCCAGGGTCCATTGAAATACGATCAAACATTCCTGCCCTTTGATGCTGAAGTATAGCGACCTCTACAAATGTTAGCTACTCGCTAGCTGGAGACTATTATTCGCGTCGTGACCAACCATAACGACGCACTGACTCGCTCGCACGCGAGTGTTGCGCAGCGGTATTGACTTAATCGATATGTCTTGCAAGATGAATCCGTTTTGTTATCATTCAGCGCATGGATTATAGCAAGATCATTACGATCGAGCCGGGCAAACGCAGCGGCAAACCCACGATTCGCGGAACGCGAATGACGGTGACCGACGTGCTGGAATACTTGGCCGGTGGTATGAGTGAAGAAGAAATCCTCGCGGACTTTCCGGATCTAACGAGGGAAGACATCAAGGCGTGTCTGGCATTCGCAGCAGACCGCGAGCGCAAACTTGCTTCCCTCCCCGAACATGAAACTGCTGTTTGATCAGAACCTCTCGCCTCGGCTTCCTCGCATATTGGCTGACATTTACGCCGACAGTATTCACGTTCGAGAAATAGGTCTGCGCGACGCCGACGACTCTCAGATTTGGGATTACGCCAAAGCGAATGGATACGCGATTGTCTCGAAAGACTCAGACTTCCAGCAAAGGAGTCTGTTGCATGGCGCGCCACCGAAATTCATTTGGTTGCGGGTTGGAAATTGTACTGTGAAGAGAATCGAAGATGTATTGAGAAGTTACTCGGCAGCGATTCATACGTTTGATTTAGATGATTCAAAATCTCATCTAATGCTCCCATGAGCGCAACGAATTTGCTTCCTCGCATCGACAACAGATCTTCACCTTCACTTGTTTGGAGATGAGTTCTGATCGATAAGCACGACCTGCCCTGACCGGCTGCGGATGCGCATTCCGACTCGAGCCGATTCGTAAACGTTCGGAGCGACTTTGACGGTAAAGCGCCGACCATCATTCGATTCGATCAGTAAGGCGAGAAGCGGTTGATGACTTTCGGCCGCCCCTCCATTCTCAGCCCAGCGATCTACAATTCTTCCTTCATAGTCTCCGGGCGGCGATGGCCTTGTCCAACTTTGCCAGGCCATGAATAAGAAGATGACAAAGACAATGATCAGAAGGCTCAACCCGAATATATGCGTTGATTTCCTTCGGAAGAAGCCTGGAGCTGCCTTCTTTTGTGCCAGACTTGGCGTCATTAACTTGGCACGTTTCAATATCCAACTGCCAAACCATCACTCCTTCTCGGATCAGTCGCACCCAAACGAATCCCAGTCTTCTCTTCAATCATGATCCCTTCGCAGTCGCCGAGATAGCGTGGCTTCTTAACTAGTTTGTGACCACTCTTCGTTAGCGCTTTCTGCGTATCGCCCGACAACCCGTAAGGCTCGTAGACAAGTTCGTCAGGCAGCCATTGATGATGGATGCGCGGCGCATCGATGGCCTGCTGAATGTTCATGTTGAAGTCGATGACGTTGGTGATTACGTCAAGCACGGTGTTGATGATGGTGGGACCACCTGGACTGCCGACGGTGAACCATAGCGAGCCGTCTTTGCGCAACACGAATGTCGGCGTCATCGCCGAAAGCGGCCGCTTGCGTGGAGCGACGGCGTTGCGCTCACCCTGGATCAAACCATAGAGATTCGGCGTGCCGGGCTTGGCGGCAAAGTCATCCATCTCGTCATTCATGATGATGCCGGTCCCCTTCGCGACCACGGCCGAACCATAGGAGTTGTTCAGGGTGTACGTGTTCGAGACCGCGTTGCCATCGCCATCGACTACCGTGAAGTGCGTCGTCTCTTCAGATTCATAGCCGAGCGGCTTGCCGGCTTTGACCTGTTCGCTGGTGGACGCGTGATCGAGATTGATCGTGCTGCGCAATTGCGCGGCGTACTTCTTATCAATCAAGCCCGCGATGGGAACTTTCACAAAATCTGTGTCGCCCATGTATTCGGCGCGATCGGCAAAGGCGCGGCGCATCGCCTCGGTCATCAAGTGATATCGCTCTGACGAAGCCGCATCCATTTTCTTGAGATCGTAGCCCTCGAGAATGTTGAGCATCTCGATCAGGACCGCCCCGCCGGACGATGGTGGCGGCATCGAAATGATTTCGTAACCGCGATAATTTCCGCGCAGAGGTTCGCGCTCTTTCGCTACGTACCCGTGCAGGTCAGCCATGGTAATCAAGCCGTTGTTGCGCTTCATGTCGTCGGCGATCAGCCGCGCCGTCTGGCCTTCATAGAATTCGTTTGGGCCGCCGCGCTGCAAACGCGCAAAGGTCGCCGCGAGGTCAGGTTGCCGGAAGAGATCGCCTTCGTTGTAGAGATTGCCGTTGTTGAGATAGATGCGCCTGGTTTCGGGATAAGTCGCGAGATAATAACGATCTTCTTCGACCGTCTCGCCTCCCTGAGTGACCTCGCGCCGGCCGCGCAATGAGCGCGCGAGGGTGCGCGTGACCGTGAAACCATTCGCCGCCAGCCGCCGCGCTGGTTCAATCAACTGCGCCCAACTCAACTTGCCCGAGCCATATTTCTTGAGCGCCAACTCCATTCCGCGCACCGTTCCCGGAACTCCGGCCGCGCGATAGCCTTCAATCGATCCACCCTCGCCCTTAATCACATTGCCATTTTTGTCGAGGTACACGTTGCGGCTCGCGGCAGCCGGCGCCATCTCGCGATAATCAATCGCCGTCGTGCGTCCATCTTTCAAACGGATCATCATGAAACCACCGCCGCCGAGGTTACCGGCCGCGGGATGCGTGACGGCCAGGGCGAACGCTACCGCAATCGCGGCATCGACGGCGTTGCCACCACGCTTCATTACGTCGACACCAACTCGCGACGCAACTTCATTGGTTGAAGCGACGACGCCGTGACGCGCGCGCACCGGTTCTCGTGAGGCGGCCACCGCCGTTGGGCCAACGTCGATTCGTGATGGCGGCAGGCTAACCGTGGCCGAGAAACAAACCAACAATGAAAGCGTTGCGCCGAGTCGAATTGCCTTGAATGTTCTAAACCGATTCATGACGATCTCCAGTGCTTCGATTTCGCTCGGATGAGCGAAATGTTTATAGAACCGCCGTCCCAATAAATCAAACAGCTTTATTTGAAGAACCTGCCCGGCGAAAACAGGTTCTGGGGATCAAGTTGCTGCTTCACACGCTGCATCAACTCTGTGGCCGAACCTGGGCCACCCCAACTGTCGATCTCGTTCTTGATGTCCGTCGGCGCTCTTTCGATGACTAGATGACCGCCGAGACCTTCTGCTTTTTGCCGCATGCGCTGAAGGGTGCGCACTGACTCTCCCGGATACATAGCTGCCCGCGCTATTACCCGCAAACGGCCGTCGCCCAAACTCGCCTGCCACTGCAAGTCAACGTGCGAAGCTTCATCCTGCTCAAGCGAGGCCACGTCATCGAGGAACGAAGCTAACTCGCTCGGTCGCGTGTTAGCCCGCCATATCAAATTCTTACTGGCGGCCGTTGCCGCTTTGCTCACACTGCGCCAAATTTCTTCGTCCTCGTCATGCGTTGCGCAAATAATATTTTGTTCTCGCAGCATCTTTAATGCGTGTGCAGTTTCGACTACGACCGCGCGCGAAGCTCCCGCGAAGCGAACCAGCAAGAGATGGTCGGAACGATCAACCTCGACAATGATCTGGCTCGCAAGCGATGCCGAAACGAGCTCCACCGCAACCGGAGAAGTTTGGCGCGCAATCGCCTTCCCAATCCTGGTCAATGCTGAGCGGTGCCCAGATGCCACAATCGTTCGTGTTTCGACTGGCAAAGGTCGCAGCTTGAAAGTCACTTCGGTGATGATACCCAGCGTTCCGTAGCTGCCGGTAAAAAGTTTGCAAAGATCGTAACCGGCAACGTTCTTAACGACATTGCCGCCGGCCTTGATCGGGGTTCCGTCGGCGAGAATCGCGCGCAGGCCGATGACAAAGGACCGCAGCGGCCCGTAACCAAATTGCTGCGGCCCGGACATACCGGTCGCAACTACACCGCCGAGGGTTGCCGTTCCATCATCCGGCGGATCAATCGGCAGCCACTGTCCTTTCTGGCGTAATTGATCCTGAAACTCTCGCAAGGTCAGGCCAGCCTGTGCGGTCGCCACCAAATCTGCCGGCTCATGATGAATTAATTTCGAGAGACGCCGCGTGGTCACAATCAAATTCGGTCGCTCAAGCAAGTTTCCAGCGTCCAGAAACGTCGCTCCTCCCGCCGGGACGATCGTCTGACTCTCACGAGCAGCGAGCTCGACGACTTTGCTGATTTCAACAGTCGAACCGGGCGTCAAAACCAGTACGCGTTCCGCGTTGTTCGATTGAATTGAATCAGCGAAAGTGTGATCCGAAAGGCGTGTGACATTCGATCCGGCCACGAGCCGTTTGAACTCATTAGCGAGCCGCCCCTCTTTCATGCGTTCCGCCAGCAGAGGCTTCACTCGTGTCGCATCAGCCCGCCCGTTCGTGTCAGCACCGCGAGCGGTAGGGACGGGATCAATAACGCCGGGAGATTCACCTGCCCCTGTCGCTATCGCTCGCGGTTCTGACACGCTGGTTGTCGCCACGGCGCGCGCTTCGCCACAACCGCGCGGCAACGGAATAATTTTTCCCGGATTACAAAGGCCCGATGGATCGAATGCCGCCCGCACGCGCAACATCGCGTTCATGTCATCATCCGAAAATATCAGCGGCAGATAGCTGCTCTTGTCGAGACCGACGCCGTGTTCACCCGTGATTGATCCGCCCGCTCGCACGCAGGTCTCCATGATTTCGCGGCCCGCCTGGCGCACTCGCTCGAGGTCGTCGCCACGACGCAAATCAAAACAGATCAGCGGATGCAGATTGCCATCGCCGGCGTGAAACACGTTCGCCAGTTTGATTTTGTATTGGGCGCTGATGCGATAGGTTTCAGCGAGCACTTCAGGCAGCCGTGAACGCGGCACGACGGCGTCCTGAATCATGATGTCCGGGCTCAAACGGCCGACCGCGCCAAACGAACCCTTCCGCGCCGCCCACAGTTTCTTTCGCTCCTTTTCATCTGAAGCCAAACGGACCGAGCGCGCGCCATGGCTCAGCAAAATCGTCTCGACCTTTTCCGCTTCTTCATCGAGGCCCGCATCGATGCCATCGAGTTCAACCAGCAGCACCGCTTGCGCATCAATCGGCAGGCCCGCTTTGAAGACACTGGCTTCCACCGCGCGGATGATTTCGTTATCCATCATCTCCAATGCCGCCGGCAGCATCCCCGCCGCGATGATCGCCGAGACTGCGCGGCTGGCGAGATCGACATCAGTGAAATCAGCCAACAAGGTACGCACGGCCGGGGGAATCCGCGTGAGTCTCACGGTCGCCTCGGTCGCAATGCCAAACGTGCCTTCCGAGCCGACGAAGGCGCCCACCAGGTCGTAACCCGACGCGCCCCGATCGAGTTCGACGATCGAACCATCGGACAACACCACCCGCGCCGACAAAACGTGATCGGTCGTCGTTCCGTACTTCAGGCAATGAATGCCACCGGCGTTCTCGGCGATGTTGCCGCCAATCGTGCACGAGGGTTGACTGGAAGGATCGGGCACGTAATAAAGTCCATGATGCGCGACGGCGCGCGACAGCTGCGCGTTCACCAGCCCTGTCTGCACCCGCGCGGTCAGATTTTCAGGATCGACGTCGAGTATCTTCCGCATGCGCGCCAGCTCGATCACAATTCCGTGATTGACGGCCAGCGCGCCGCCGGACAAACCTGTTCCGGCGCCACGCGGTGCGAAGCTAATGCCTGCCGCATGAAGTAAAGCGAGAACGTCGGCCGTCTCTTCCGTGGAATTGGGAAAGACCACGGCCCGCGGAAGGTGCTTGTGTTGCGGCAGGCCGTCGCATTCGTAGACCAGCAATTCGTCGGGCTCGAAGAGAACATTTTCATCGCCCACGATGTCCTGAAGCTCATCGATGACCGCGTCTTTTCTTTCGATTTGCTGTTCGTTGGCTGCCATGAAGATGAATGAGGGGATGATACACTACGCGCGCTTTTGTACCGCAAGCTGTCGACTTGTGCGTCGTGTCAGTACCCTGAGCAGTAGCGACGGGATCAAGCGCAACTCGATGATCTG
>Ga0207511_100066_pt1 | contig 25906 bp, 23 predicted proteins | sample NitcycUWRSCHO22C_FD_188265 | JGI IMG/M metagenome (GOLD analysis project Ga0207511, IMG submission 188265) | Soil microbial communities from Arlington Agricultural Research Station in Wisconsin, USA - Nitrogen cycling UWRJ-SCHO22-C (SPAdes) | ecosystem: Environmental > Terrestrial > Soil >... | reverse complement strand
AGTTGGCCTCGGCCGCTGCCGATCTATGTTCTGTCAAACGGGGTTCACGACGTGACGGGCGATGAAGTTCTGTGTCCAGAGAAGGCCACTATCCTTAGCCCTTGCAAAACGATCCCACAGGAGTACGCGAGCATCGTGTGCACGAACATCGATGTTGTCGTTCCCGGGGCCGGAAGTTGGCAAGAGCGCCGGCTTCTTGATTGCCTGCTGGCTGACTTTGACACGAACGGTGGCGAACACATCATCGCTTATCGTGGCACTCACCGGTGGATCCAAACTTTCGAGCCACTGCGACACGAAGGTCCATCGCGCGTCCCGTCGCGTTTGAGAAAGAATGGCGTCTACCTTCTTACTGGACTCGGGCGTGACAGTCTTGCTCGCGCTCGATACCTGGCGGAGAATTTTCAAGCGAGTTTAGTACTGGTCGGGCGCTCCGCAATGCCGCAGCGCGAGGACTGGGACGAGTGGCTGGCGACGCACGCGGACAGCAACGACGTGAGCTCGAAAATCAAAAAGCTACGAGGGCTGGAGGCTCTCGGGTCGCGAGTGTTGGTGCTCAGCGCGGACGTTGCCGACGAGCGACAGATGTTATCAGTAGTGCACCAGATAGACCGGCGGTTTGGCGCGCTTCATGGAGTGATTCATGCCGCTGGGGTGACTCAGGCGGAGTCGTCGCGGCAGATTGCAGAACTAACGCAAGCCGACTGTGAGCAGCACTTCCGATCTAAAGTTTACGGCCTGTACGTGCTGGAGAAAATCTTACGAGGTCGAGAACTCGATTTTTGTCTCCTGACTTCCTCGCTCGCGTCGATCAGGGGCGGTGTCGGTCTGACGGCCTATGCTGCCGCCAATGCCTTCATGGACGCCATGGCCCACAGGCATAACCGGGAAGACGCGGTCTTATGGACAAGCCTCAACTGGCAGGGCGTATCGCCGGAAGAGACCGCGGAGGCGTTTGAGCGTTTACTAGCTATGCCACCTGCCACGCAGATCATCACGTCGGTTCGTGACCTCCAGCGGGACATCGACAGATGGATCAATGGCAACTCGTTACCCACTCGCAAATCGTCAACTGAGAATTCACTGTTGCCGCGGCTTGCACGTCCGAACGGCGAACTCCGCGGCAGCAAAACGGAGCAGACGATTGCCTGCATCTGGCGGGACCTACTGTCCACTGAAACGGTCGGTTTCCATGACAACTTCCTTGCCATGGGCGGTGACTCGTTGTTGGCAGTTCAACTGCTTTCACGTTTGCGCCATGTCTTCGGAGTCGACTTAACCGTGCGCCGCTTTTTCGAAGATCCAACGATCGCAGGATTGGCCCGAGCAGTCTCATCCGTGGCTGGTTCGAAAATTGTGTCTATCCCGCTGCTCGCCCCGGCCGGGCGGAAAGAGCGGCCGCCGTTATCTTATGCGCAGCAGCAGCTCTGGTTCATGAACCGGCTCAGGCCCGACGACGTCTCTTACACAGTCTGTGAAGCGTTCCGATTGCAAGGGCCCCTGAACGTCGAGATCCTCGAACGCAGCCTGCTCAAGGTAGTCAAGCGTCACGAGATTCTGCGAACGACATTTCAGTCTGTAGACAATCAACTTGTTCAGGTGATACGCGCGCCTGAACGCTCCTACATGGTGTTTGACGATCTGAGCGCCGCCCCCGAAGAGAATCGGAATACGGAAGTTTTGCATTTGATCAGCGACACCCTGCAACGTCCGTTCGATTTGGCAACCGGGCCGTTGCTAAGGGCCCGGGTAATACGAGAAACCAGTCGGGCACATGTTCTCTTGATCGTAATGCACCATATCATTACCGACGCGTGGTCGCTTGACGTATTCAACCGAGAATTGTCTTTGTGTTACGCGGCTCTTTCCGAGGGGCGTCCGGCAACGCTAAACGTCTTGACGGTGCAGTACGCGGATTATGCATGGTGGCAGCGAGGGGGGCTCAACGGCACCGCGCTGGAAGATCAATGGGCCTACTGGAAAGGAGAATTGGTTGGGCTACCGGACGTGCTGGAATTACCGGCTGACCGGCCCCGTCCGCCGGCGCGCAGCAACAGAGGGGCCGTCGAGCGATTTGAGTTAAATGCGAAAGCGAGCGAAAAGCTGAAAGAGATTAGTCATGGCGCGGACGCGACCTTGTTCATGACGCTGCTGGCGGCCTACGGCGTGCTGCTTGCGAAGTATAGCGGTCAACGTGTTATCGCGATCGGCTCGCCGGTGGCGAATCGCCATCCCGCCGAAGTTGAGAATTTGATCGGGCTCTTTGCCAACACGTTGGTGCTGCGCGTCGATCTGAGTGGCAATCCTTTGTTCTCGGAGTTAGTCGGGAGGGTGCGGGAAACTTCGCTGGGGGCATTCGCGCATTCTGATCTGCCTTTCGACAAGTTAGTCGAGAGATTAAAACCGCCGCGGGACCTCAGTCGCACGCCGCTGTTTCAGGCTTCATTCATTCTGAATAACGTGCCGCGCACCGGTTTCGCTCTTGCGGGCCTCATGTCGAGTCCGGTGGCTCTCGACACTCACACGTCAAAGTTTGATCTGACGCTCGGGATCACAGAAGTCGATGACGAATTGCGCGGAGCGTTCGAATACTCCACCGACCTCTTCGATGCCGGCACCATTCGACGAATGATCAAAGACCTAGTCATGCTCCTCCGAGAGATTCCACGGAAGCTGGACGAACGAGTAGAGAACCTGTTGTTGATGGATAAACCCGACGAACAGCCCGTGGCGCCGGCAGCGAAGGCTCCCGAAACGTTTGCTGGCTGGACGCTCGAGAAGAACGGCGACAGTTCGTATGTGACTGCCGATCGACTGATTTCAGAGCAGCTTCAAGTTTGCGCCGCCCAGCTTCAAGTCATGTCGCGGCAGTTAAAGTCGTTGCGTCGCGCCGATGAGAAGCCGACTCATAGCTCGCGGCCTCGTTAGCGATTTTATCCGGACGCAAGGGAGGAGTCCTGCAAAATGATCTACCGCATCGAGCCGAGAATTTTCGAGCAGTACCCAGCCTTTTTTCGTGGGGTCGTGGTAGCCGCGAGCGTCGACAACACCGCGACGGCGAACGCCGAGCTCGACCAACTCCTTAGGCAGAGGGCACAGGAGATCGAGGTTGACCCGGAAATTTCGGTGGACCACTTGAGAATCAAAGGGTGGTCCGATGTTTACCGCACGTTCGAATTTGAGGAGGCGCGCAAACTGCATCCATCGATCTGGCAGCTCGTGAGCCGGATTAAGAAAAAGAAGACAATTCCTTTTATCTCGCCGCTCGTCTGCATTTCGAATCTCATCTCGCTCACCTACCTGACGCCGAGTGGGCTGGTTGACGCGTCAAAGGTCATAGGCGACCTGGTGCTGGGTTATGCGCTGGGGTCAGAGACTTTTGTTCCCATAGGCGGCGGCGGGAGTTGTTCCCCGTGGCCAGGTGAGATCATTTACTGCGATAGCGGATCGGGAAATGTCATGTGCAGGGCATGGAACAATCGCGGCGGAATGGAGACGGCGGTATTACCGACAACGCAGAACGCTATCATAGACGTCGATGGACTCTTGACAGTGATCCCGCGAGAGGAAATGGAAGTGGCAACCTGCGAGGTCGCCGAGTTGGCCCAACGCTTTTGCGGGGCGAGCACAAGCGTTTACTTCTTGAGCGCTGCGAATCCGACTCTAGAGCTGTAGCACGGCTAAACGTACTGTCGCAGCGACCCACAGGAATTTAACTTTCCCGAATCATATTATTGTCGAAGTCCCAGTATGATATGCGGCGGTCGCGACCCTCGAAAGCAAGCGCGGCCGCAAAACCAGAACCCAAGTCAATAGACTTCAATAGCCACCGCGGAGCTTCAGCCTGATCCCACTTGGTTCCCAGCAAGGCCGCCGACTCGTCGGGACTAACTGTCACCTCAAACTGATCGAGTGCCTGTGAAAGTCCGGTGCTCTTCGCCTTTATAAATGCTTCCTTACGGGTCCAACAGTTGAAAAAAGCCTCCTTTTGCTTACTGATGGGAAGCGAACGCAAACGGACTACTTCATTTGGCGAAAAAAAGTGTTCAGCAATCTGGTCTGTGGCAAAGTCGGCGCGAATCTGTTCGAGATCGACCCCGATCTCACACCGACGTGTGATCGCATAAAGCGCCAGCCCTGCGGAATGGGCCAGGTTGAACTTCAATTCGGCGGATCGCGCGGAGGCGTTAGCGGCCGAGGGTTTGCCGTGCGAACCATAGCTGAAGCGAATTTCCGAAGGGCGAGAGGGTACATATTGGGCGAGGATGATTCTCAGACATCCTCTGGCTGTGATAAAGCGATGGCGATCGATCTGAAAATGAAACCGATCTGCCCGGACCCTCTCGTCCAGGGAAAGAATTTGCCGCAGCCTTTCAACCATCGTGTCGGGAACGTCGAGACTGGTACGCCACACGTGGAGATCGTCGTCGCCAAGCACTATGCGTGAAGGCGGTGAAAACCACAAAACTCTATTCTGTGATGTTTGAGTCTCCAACGTGTGTCAGAAATGCCAGCTATCCATGATAGCGTCCTTGCGGAACTCTATCACTGATATCTATCCCGAGGTTTCATCGAAAATGCAGAAGTAAGAAGCTAACTAAAGAATTTAACTTAGTTGTCCGAGCGGCAGGGCCGGAGTAGTGGAGAGGGCCTTAACAGGAATGCCCATTACGCTGCATCCACGATTCGCCAAGACCGACCTGGCGATCAATTTTGCCTTGCGGCTTCCATCTTCTTTCTGAGGCTAAGCGGTCTCATGTCAGTCCACACTTCCTTGATGTAGGCTAGACATTCCGTTTTTGATCCAACCTTGCCCGCATCACTCCAACCAAGCGCATTCTCGCGATCAGCCGGCCAAATAGAATACTGATCCTCGTGATTTACGACCACCTTGTAGATTGTGTTGTCTTCTTCCTCGTCGGACTTCATATGCCAAATGCCTCCTCCGATACCTCGAAATTATAGTGGCCTCGCAGACCTCTCGTCCAGCCTTTGGGCCGTTTGGTTAAGGCTGTGGAGGAGATTGAAATCAAACAAATCGGAGACGGGTTGTTCGCGGGCGTTGGTCTGCCATGCGCCAACTCCAGCAGCAGCTTGATGATCTCTCCATCACCGTTCGGTCGTGGCCGATATCGATAAACCGACCTTCTCAGCTCCAGGGCTTTGCACGCCTGACGTTCACTCGCTTTAAACTGCTCGATTAAGCCGGCAATCACCCTTCTCTTAATCGCCGGCTTTACAGCTTTTTTGTGAGCACCTCCTTCAACATTACGTGTTCGAGTGAAAGTTCCGCGTACATCTTCTTTAAGCGCCGATTCTCGTCCTCGAGTTCACGCAGCCGCTTGATGTCCGACGCCTGCATCCCGCCATACTTCGATTTCCATTTGTAGTAGGTCGCGTCACTCACTTCATGCTCGCGACACACGTCACGCACACTCCGACCGGCTTCCACCGCTTTCAAGATCGAGATGATCTGCGTCTCACTGAACTTGCTTCGCTTCATAAGGTCTCCTTCGGGCCTGCTATGCTGCCCCGGAAACCTCTACTTTTCAATGGTCCTGTTTTTAGGGAGGGTTACACGGTGAACTCTACGTTTCGTGATCTCCTCTGATTGGCGTGCGTGAGATTGCTGGTTCAGAAATCCAGTGGGCCAAGAAAATTTGATCGAAAGATGGCCTTTCGAAAAATCTGAAAGCGTTTTCTTTGACAGCACCGACCTATAGAGTCTTGTCTTAAGACGCTATCTCAGCGAAGCTTACCGCTTCGTGTACTTTGAGTAAGAAACCCGATCCTCAAATCACCTCGTAATGGGCTTTTTCGGGCGAACCCGTGGCGAGCCACACGCTCTCTTTTTGTCTTCACCCACTCTGTCAGCATCCAGTCGGGCGGCACAATGGCAAGTTCAACGCCAATCACAGTTTCAAGCGGCACCCGCTGACCGGCTTCAGGCGATTGTAGCGTTATCCGACCGGGCGCTAGCTTGGTGTACCATGTGCTCCCCAAGACTTTTGTCATGAGATGGGCGGAATGCGCCCGCTGTGTTCCTGTCATTAGGGGCATGCCAACCAAATCGGGAACGACTGTTGTTGGTGACTGGCTTCTTTCCCATTGGTAGTTGCGGACGATGGAGACCAAGAGCGGTAGTAATAAGACTCCGACGAGGCAAAGCACGCGCAGTAGAACTTTAGGCCGTCGATTTCTCTTCGCATTCCCCGTCGATATCACACGCCTTTGCCGCGCGCGTCTGAGGGACGCAAGTGTGAAGCCCCATAGATAGTAATTGTGTGAGCCATAAAGATGTCCTCTTGAGCTATACATAAATACCCATGACTACCGACAGCTTTTTTATTCAGATTTTTTTCAGGTGGGATGTTGGAGAACTTCCGGCAACGCTTAACTTCCAATTTGTACTTCCGGCAAGTTTAGCTTCCGAAAACGATCCTATCTTCGGATCGTGATTGGTCTATTTACGGGGTTTTGGAAAACTCGCGGCAAATAATTGCTTCCATCGGCGGCCAACTAATGGGTCAAGTCACACGGTTTTCACTTGAACCATTAAGTTGCCGCTCCGGCAAGTTATTGGCTCCAATAGAGGCCGGCAAGTTATTGGTTCCGATTTTTCGAAGAAGTACACCTGGTCGAAATTCAATTCGTAAATTGTTAGCCGCTCTCCTTTAGAAGCACTCGTGGCAACTTTAATGGTTCCAAAAGCGCCCGGCAATTTAATGGTTCCATTTTGGCAAGCCCAAAAGTATCTTGAAATCATTCGTAATGACTTTCTATCGCCTACTTGTATGGATGTACGAACGTGTAGCTGATGAGGGATTGATCCAACGTATCCGCAGCGACGTTCGGAGTCCCTCAGGGGTTTGGACGGTGTTCAACCTTGTGCGCTTAATGAGTTCAGTGGGAATTCGATGGGAAAATAATGCCCGAGCGAAGAGAAGATGGACGCGTTTGAGGCGAGAACCGAATTACTCTTATATGCGTTAGGGAATGCCTCGTTCCAACAGCTTGAGGAACTCGGGCTCCTGACGGAGACAGTCGAGTTCCGGGCTGTATCTGATCAGGCCCATCATTTCGTTTGGATTATTCAACATCCTTATCAAGCAGAGTAAGGCCCGTTCCTTCCAACCCAGCCCGGCATATATAAGCGCCAAAGCGAAAAGCGCCACATGGTGACAATCAGCTCGTTGCTCCAACGACGTTACGATCTTTAGCGCCTGTTTTGGCCGGCCCATAATAGCGTAGGCATAGCCGAGGTATCCCAGGTTCCAGGGCACATCAGCAATGGCGACAGCCTTCTGTAGTTCGGCGACCCCTTCAACCAGGCGCACTTTCTGGAGGCTGGCCATCCCTAATAGAGTGCGTGCCGGATAGAAGTCGGGTTGTAAGTCCAGCGCGACATGTGCCTCGAAAAGGGCTTGCTCGTATTTTCGCGCAAGATGGAGAATGATGCCGAAGGTAACGTGAAGCTCGGCCGATCGCGGTTCCAGCTCGAGGGCCCTTAATAATTCTTTGGTTGCCTCGTCGAAGTCTCCAGAGATTCCCAGGGCCCAGCCATACCGCTTGTGCACCAGAGGGCAGTCCGGCGCCAGCATTATCGCTTTTGCAAACTCGCTCTCAGCACTAGACCAATTTCGTTCGCAAACCTGCTTGATGAGCCCAAACAGCGCGTGGGCCTCAGCCAGCGAGGGATCCAATTGGAGCGCCCTCAGCACGGCTGCTTTGGCTTTCGGCATTGCCAGGCCCGGCCGCATACATATATTTGCCAGTCGGTAGTAGCAGTCAGCTAACCCGGAATAAGGCAAGGCGAAGCTGGAATCTGCCTGGGTGGCCGCCTGAAAGTGTTCAATCGCTTCCTTCAGTCCCGCCACCGTGTACTGTGCGCAATAGTAGCGGCCTCGCAAGTATTGATGTCGTGCTTCGGCGGACATATCTGATGCGTAGTCAGAGTGACCGCGCGCGCTGAGCAGTCGGCTCGCATCACCGGATTCTTCAGTTCGTGGTTTGCCATTCCCATTGGTTGCCGCATCCGTGGCGGCACGGTCTCTGACAACCACGGCTGCCTTAAATCGATAGCCACGGCGCGACACGGTGTGGATGTATTGACTCTTCCGGCCGCTCTTGCCGAGCGCTTTGCGGAGAATGCAGATTGTCTGAGGTAAGTTAGCTTCCTCGACGATCGCGTCCGGCCAACACAGGCGCATCAATTCCTCTTTTTCAATGACCCGACCCGAACTCTGCACGAGTACATAAAGTACGTCGATCGCCTTGGGTGTCAGGCGTACCAAATTATTTGCGCGCATGAGCAAGCCATCGGCTGGATCCAGCGTGAACCGTCCAAACTCGTAGAGGGGAAGATTCTGTTTCATGGTCATCGATCCACCGTCTCAGAAACATTCGTTGCTTATTTTCCGAAAGGGGTCACCAACGTTCGAATTTCCGCTTTACTGTAAGCGCTGAGAATAGGCGGTAAGCTCTACCTGGCTTGAGAAGTCCCAGAAGACTACTAAAAGGGTTCAAATCGAGTAGACGCAACATCGGGCAGGATATTCCGCCACAGCTCATCGGAGTCGGCTTATATCCGTTGCGTATTTTCTTCTAAGCGCCCTTTTAGCATTTTTTTAGAAACCTCTAAGACGCGCCCGCCTTATCTCACATATTTTCCGCATACACTTGGCGCGTTACCTCATGAGAATCGTTCTTCAAATAATTACGGTTAGTGTGGTTTGACATTTCGGCGAAGGCTACGCTCGCACACCGCTCTGCGCAACAGCTTCCTCTTGCTCAGCCTGGCTATTACTTGCTCGATGCGGCTACCGAGACGAACGCGCCCCACTTGATTGAAAACGAAACCATTCAGGTCTTTCGCAACTGCGAAGGCGGTCTGCCGTGAACCCGTCTACACAGATGAGCGAAGTAGCTGTCACTGCCGAGACCGACGGCGGCTCTTACTTCCTTAACGGACACGTTCTCGTCCTTCAGGAGATGGGCAGCAATTCTCATCCTCACCTTTTGCACGTAAACAATCGGCGTGGTGCCAACTTCAGATTTGAACTTATGGCGAAAGCGCGAAGATGACAGACGGGCAATGCGCGCCATGATTGTCAGCGACAATTCCTGATTTGGATTGGCTTCGATGGTGGCGATTACCCTCTCAATTCGCGGGTCCAGCCGTGTCGGTTCAGGCCGGCCAGGAGAGTGGTCGTCGTTCCAGCGGATCAAGTTGGGACCGTTCACATGAGCGCTCCTTGCTTTGCTCAAATCTGATTCAGAGCTACAATGCCTGCCCCAGTCTCCCCCGAATAACTAGAACAACCGAGGACTCGTTTCGCTGCTGGGAAAGATACTTGCGCGCACCAATGGACGTACTTAAAAAGTCGCAAAAGTTTTCCAAAAGAACTCCAAGAGCCGAGCTTTTGTCAGGAAGCAGCGGCGCGGCAAACTCTGTCTATGAATTTGGAGTCTTCCGTCTGAATGAGAGAGAACGGGTTCTGTTTCGAGATGATCGGCCGGTGTCGTTGACGCCCAAGGTTTTTGACATCTTACTTTTCCTGGTCCAAAGGCCAGCCACTTTGATCGACAAGGACACGCTGTTGAGTGAGATTTGGCCGGACGCGTTTGTCGAAGAAGCAAACCTCAGCGTCAACATTGCCACGTTGAGGAAAGCCCTGGGGGATGGACCTTCCGATCATCAATACATCGAGACGGTGCCGAAACGCGGCTACCGTTTTGTAGCCAACGTACGGATAAGTGAAATCGATCCGCCGCCGGCCGAGAGACTGAGTGCCACGCGCACCAGGCTGGAACCAGCCTACGTCCCCGTAACGTCGAAGAGTTTCACCTCGCTTGCGGTTCTCCCTTTTCATAACGAGAGCAACGACCCCAACGCCGAATATCTTTCTGACGGGGTAACCGAAAGCATCATCAACAGTCTGTCACGGTTGAGCGGCCTGCGGGTGGTAGCCAGGAACACCGTCTTCCGATTCCGGAAAACGAATCTCGATCCGGCGCAGATTGCCGAAGAGCTCGGAGTGCAGTCAGTAGTTACCGGAAGAGTCTTGCTGCTTGGCGACCGGGTGATCATCAGAAGTGAGCTGATTGATCCTGTAAACGGATGGCAGCTTTGGGGTGGACAATTTCATAGAGAACTCTCAGACGTCTTAGCCGTACAGGATGAGATATCTGAAGAGATCTCGAAAGGACTCGAGTTTCGCTTGACCGGCGAAGAGAAGAAGCGGTTAACCAAACGTTACACCGATAACAATGAGGCTTACCATCTCTACCTAAAGGGGCGTTATCACTGGAATACGTGGAGCCAAACTGCACTGCTCACCGCGGTCGATTATTTTAATGAAGCGATCAAACTCGATCCGGGATATGCGCTGGCCTATGCGGGGCTTTCCGATTGTTATTACCGGGTTTCCGGCATCTACTCGCAGACTCGCGACGCGATGCCTAAAGCGAAGACGACCGCCATGACTGCGCTGGCCATTGATCCCAATCTTTCCGAAGGGTATGCAGCGCTGGGCCTCAGCAAGCTGTTCTACGAACTGGATTGGTTGGGCGCCGAGCAGGCGTTTCGCCGCGCGATCGAAATCAACCCCAGCTATTCGGTAGCGCATCAACGACTGGGACTTTACCTCAATCTGCGCGGCCGTTTCGATGAGGCGGAACAAGAGTTGGAGGCCGCGCGGCAAATAGATCCACTTTCTCTACACACGTCCTGGAGTTTCGCCTTAATGTTCTTCCTGGCACGTGACTATGAAGCCGCGCTCGCCGAAATCCAAACCACGCTCGACATCGAACCCGGCTACGTCCCGACGATTTATCTGCTCGGTCGCACGCATGAGCAACTGGGAAATCTCGACGACGCTTTGGAGACCTTCAAAAAAGGGGTGGCTTTAACCGACGCCACAGTATTTCTGGCGGCGCTGGGCCACACCTACACGATGTTGGGGAATCCCGAGGCGGCGCGAAAAATCCTGAATGAATTAGAAGAGCGATCGAAATACACGTACGTGTCTGCGTACGGCAAGGCAGTCCTTCATCTGGCGCTCAATGATAAGCAGCGGGCTTTAGCATGTTTGGAACAAGCCTGTAGTGACCGGTGCGAGATGATAACTTGGCTGAAAATCGATCCGCACCTCGATGGCCTTCGGACCGAACCGCAGTTCATGGATCTACTGGGTCGGGTGGGCCTGCTCGAGCATCGTCCGACCGAACTCAGCCTCAACAGACAAGACGATGCACTCAAAGATCTCACCTGTAGGTAGAACCACTTAGGCCACATGCGTAGCTCAGCGGTCGTCCACATCAAGCGCAGCCAAGGGCGAGCTCGTCGGGAGGGCCCGAGCGGCGCGGGCATTTCTTGCTATCAATCGATGTATTTTCGGAACGCCGCTCTCGTCGAAGCAGGTGTTGGCGATCGTGATGAAGTGCTTGCTGTCTTTGAATCCGTACTCCTCGCCGAACCACGTGGTCAAACTATCGGACTCTTCATCGAGCGAGGCGCGAGATAAATCTGGATAGGCGGTAAACCAGCGTTGGCAGCTTCTGTTAGCAACCCTCCTCCGAACGAGTGAGCGCAGACCGAACGTGTTGGTGAAGATCGAAGGGTTGAGCGCTTCGTTGAGATGATTTGAGATGAATGGCCGAAGCAGGACGAGTCGCAATCTGGCGCGGGAATTAAAAGCCCACTTCCCATCTTTGAGCACCACTATTGCGGGCCGGTATCTATCGCCAATCTTTATGTCGTGCGTCAATCCCTCGTAGAATTTCATTCCCACATAATTCCCGAAAAGGTCTCCATTCGAGTAAACCCCAGTCAGCAACGTGCCATAGAAAGTTTCTTCCATATAGCTGCCCCATCGGATTGCTCTCTGACGACCGTCAAGGGGCGTCATCCCATCCGCCAAAGCGTCCGCGTAAATTTGGTAATACGTATAACCTTGCTGAAAGATGTGGCCAAACTTGTCGGTGCCAAATTCGTAACCGTAGAGTTTGACGGTCGGACTCATGCTTAGGCTGTCGACTGGCCAAAAAAGGAAGAGCGACTTCCAAAGTGTAATCTTATAGCGCGAGGGATGAACCTGGAATTTATGGTTGTCCATCCAGTTCTCGATCTTCGAGAATGGCGCCATGCCTTTGCCTAGTCTCTCATATACAGCTCGTGTTAGGGCTTTATCGGATCGCAGGTAGAGCAGTTGACTGTTCGCCCGGTCCTTGTTGCTGCAAGTTTTACCGTTCAGGTCAGCCGAGGAGCGGAAACAGGACTCGTAGCGGTCGATTTGCACGTTCAAATCGTCAAAGGCATCCTGTACGCTTTGTTGGACGTGGTCCGACACCTCATCCCCAATATCCGCGAGCGGTTCGGGTGGCAGGTCGTACTGGTCGGTTTCGAATGCGTTAATGAGCGGTGGGTGCGCCATTACGAAAAGACAAATCAGCGATGTGGCAACGAACCGAAGGAATCTACACATAGCGACACACGTCGGTTGCCTGGATGAAACCCTTTCCAGATTCTAGGTGGCATGTTCCGAGGCCGAAATTCTCCTGCGGCGTCTGCCGACTTGAACACTTGCGCGAACTGGTAACAGCATCCACAAACCCGCAGCTAACAGCACTGCGCAGCCGTATTGCGCGGCCGTTAGTCCCGCGTACCTTGGATCGGCTCCGATTACATCGTCAGCGCGCAGATAGTCGAGGGCGAATCGGAGCGTGCCATAGGCCACGAAAATCGCAGCGACATAGAAGCGCGCCGCCACCGCTCGCTGGCGTGAAATGATTGTGAGCGGAAGCAGCACCAGAATAACCATCAGAAATTCGTAGAGCCCCAGGTTGTGGCGAGCGCCCGTAGGGTATTTGACGGCTAAAAGAAAATTGGTTTTGGTTCCCAGATGGTCATGCGAGAGGGCACAACCGAGACGTACAAATGCCCACCACACGACAAAACCCTCCACCACAATTGCGAGGTAGGATAGGAAGGCGAGATGGCGTCTCTTGCAGAAGATCCAGAGGCCCAAAAGCCCTCCGAACAAAGCTCCGATGGAACTGAGTCCTGTCAGGACACGAAGCAGTGCTGACCATCCTTCCGCGAGTGCCTGCGGCTGATAGAAGAGAAGTTCAACGACGTGAGCGCCGACCAGACCAGAGCAGAAGGTGCAAAGTAAGGCCCTGCGCATCTCCGGCTCAGGAAATCGATCGAGTCTGACTCGGCGAATGATCACCTGATAGCCAACCAAGATTCCAACGGCCAACAGACCGCCATAGACCTGTATGGAAATGGGCCCAAACAAGTGAAGCGGAGGGATGGTGAAATATGGAATCATTGAAATGGTCCTCTTGGCGAGCCCGGGAGGCACGGGTCTTATTCGGGTTTTCCCCGAGCCAGAAAATACCTTCGCGACGCAACCGTTAGCCCTACCCTTCTGGAAACTACTTCTATCTTGCGCACCTCGCCCTCGGGTGAGTTGACTACGTTTCGTTTTGGCGTGTAAGTCGCAATGTATTCAGCGTCGATCAAGCGCCCTGCTTCAGAGCCCATGGCAACCATCTCTTTTATGGATTCAGGTAGCCAAAAATGGCCGCCAGTTTCGGAGCTAAGAAACTTGAGCGCAATGTCAGATCTGCTCATAGCTTGTTCATAGTCGCGTACGCGGGTCTGCCGGACCGGATCCACATCAGCGATCTTTCCGCCGGGTTTATGCAGATCTCTGAGAGCCTCGTAACCTTTGTCGGATGGCAGTGAATTAACCACGTCGTCCGGCGTGGTACTCTTGTCGCGATCGCGGAAGATGGATCGGCTATCTCGCACGGCGCCGCGCGACACGATGGTGTAACTGATTACGTGCACCGCGATGTTGGCGGCGCGCAGACGTTTGAGGGCTTCATCTCGATTGAACTTACCCTTAGCGGTTTCCACTCCGTCGCTTATCAAGACGAGGTGGCGAGCTCCACCTGGTAATTCTTCGAACTGCTGGGCGGCCAGGACTAACCCATCCGAGAGGTACGCATGCTTTCCCGATAGCAATCCGGTCTTCAGGGTCTCAGCCGCAACTTTAAAATCATTGGTCCACGCTTGCACCACTTCCGCTTTGTCGCTGACCTGCATGATCGAGACTCGGTCCTGGTCATTAAGCGCGGACAGAAGGTTTCCGGCAATTGCTCGACTCGTCTCCAGGCTCTTGCCCTTGTTGATTTCGACGCCAACGTCAAGAAGTAGCAGAACGTTCGCAGGCACGTGCCTAAGGCTCCTGACCTTTTGCGGGACCCCATCTTCAAGCACCAGCAGGTCGTCAATAGTGACGCTCGGATCGAAATGACCGTATTGGTCAATCGCTGTTATTGGAAGTTGGATCTCCTCGATAACGATTCGTAAACGATCCTGGCCGGATAAGGTGGCGGCGCCGCATCCAATCACCAGCACCATGGTCCACCAGAATTCAATTTTGTGTCGAAGGCGACCCTTGAAACTGTAAGCGAAATTTTTCATGACTTTTCAAAAGCGAAATCCAAAACCTACGCCAGGTTGAAGCCGGTGTGAGTAAACCGACCGAAACAAAGTCGCGCCATCAGGAAGATGCGTGAACTGGATGCCGGGGTAGCGCACCACCGTGTCGCCGAGATCAAACCGCAGGATCGTGCGGCGGCTGGGATACCACTCAAATACACCGCCAACATCCAGTGCGAACTGAGTTGCTCTGATTTTCTCGAAACCGAAAGGATTGGTTCTGTCCGGGCCGTCGCCATTGAGAAAATGAGGAACCTCAGCATGGCCTGAACTTTCAAAACCCGGACGAAACTTGCCAAACAATCCGAATCGTTGCCTCGTTAAGCCAGCCCTGGCGCCGAAAAGACCCTGAGTGACCCGACCGCCAGTGAAGTTACTGATTACCTGGCGATAATCGCGAGGAAAAAAATTGATTTCAGCTTCTACGGCTAAGTACTTTTTAAGCTGGTAACCGACTCGGCCGCCACCGCCGAATTCGTGCCTCGGCTTCAGATCGCACAGGCCGTGCGGATCGCAAATTGGCAGAATCGAAAACGAGCCGCCAACCTCGAATCGTTTTCTTTCTTGAGTTGGCGACTGTGCCATGCCCACCCCTGTGGCAGCAATCAGGAACAGAATTGCAATCAAGCATTCCGGCTTCATTAACTCCCCTTCCGTTTGTTCTGAACACGCCCCCGAGGAGGCGTGTTCAGATCGATGTGAGCATGCACTTGCAAAGCGCATCATTGGATGTTGCATACTCTACCATCACCACAGTCACCCGGATCTGGCGGCGGTGGCGGTGGTGGAGGATCTACGCAGCAGGCGCTAAGCGTGGCGACGCCTACGATGGAATTACTTCCGTCGGCCAGTTTGTTGCTGACGACGACGCTGTATGAACCGCTGTAAATGGACGAGAGATCGGGCGTCGAGGCTTGCAGGGACGAGCCGTCACCGGCAACCGAGTAAGCCGTCGTGCTGGCGACCAGCTCTCCAGTGTACTGATCATAATACTCGATAACCGGCATTCCATAATCAGTTGAGAAACCTCCGCCGCTAAAAGTTACGCTGGGCGGTGGGCTTTGCAGGTCGACCGAGTCCGGATTCGCGGCCAAGAATACGGTCGCCACCACGCACCGAGTCACCTGATTCGATCCAATGAACACGTCTCGGGCGTTTGGTTCGAGGTAAGTTATGCATGGTATGGGCGTTTGCAGAAACCATCGCGCCGGCGCCCTCCCGTCATTTACATGGCCGTATCCGTTCACTGCCAACAAGGCAAAGGATGTGGTGCTGCCCTGGGCGCCAGAATAATCATTTAGCCAAAAGCCCTGAACGGTGGTGGTGGCAAGAAACTGGACGCCACCAAAGGGGGCGAGTACCCACTGCTCGCCTCTAGCGTTGAAGCCGTTCGGCGGAGGCGTAGGCGATGAGTGCCCACAATCGATAACTGTGGCCAGCACGAGAAGTGCCGGTACGGCAAAGAGCGTTGTCAGAATTTTCGCTTTCATTGATTTGCCCTCCCTCCTGCGCGCGGCACGCCCAACTTATCGAGCGCACTCTGCGAAAGATTGATGAAGTCTTCGGCTGACATGGTCTCCGGTAGGCGTTGGAGGCTCTGGTCAAACTGCTGGCGGCGTGGTTCGCTAGCAGCATCCGGAGGATCCCCTTTAGCCTTGCCTTTGCCGTAGTGTTTCGCCAGCCATTCCGTCTGAGTTAGCTGAAAGCTTGGATTGAAGCGTTTCTGCTGAATCAGCAGACCTGCAATCGTCATCGCTTCCAGCGGCGACATGGTTGGGTTGAATGAGGTGCCGACGCGTTTGGGCCCAGCGTCGCGCGCGGGTTTCTCACTCATGAACTTGCCCAACCAGGGCACGAAATTGATCTCCATTCGCCGAACTTCAAAGACATTGGTTTTCGCGTAAGCCGGCGCGCCTAATCGATCGGCGAGCATGTTTACCATCCGCACCACGCCGAATTCGGAGATTGGCTTAAGGTCTCCTTTTCGATACCGGATCTCGGCCGCGATCAGACGATCCCGTGCCTCCGAGATGACCTCATCCGGAACCTGATCCAACTCAAAGGCTTTAAGGATCTCGTCAGCAACCTCACGGGTCTGCTCTTCGGCACCCGAATTCAGCAGGTTTGCTTTTTCATTAATCCTCACAATGGGATTAGTCTCGTCCTTCGCGGGCGGTTGACCACTGGCACGTCGACCGATGACCAACAGGGCTGTGACCAAAACCGCGGAGGTCAGCAAGACGAGTAACAATATTTTCCGATGACTCATGTGCTTTCTCCTTTCGTTTCGTCAAACGGCCATTGGCACCGCGACGTAATGAACATTTCAGTGAGATGTCCAACGCTGCGGCACCGGACCTTCGACTATGGTTGAGCCTCTGTCACGTCTGCGCTAGTATTCGCATTTGCACAGTACGCATCCTTTGCGCTTAGGCGACAGAGGTTGCTTTGACTGAGTTACTCCGCGGTGTCGTTAGGCGCCGCGGAGTCGCTTTTTGTGGGCGCCGGTTAATTCTCGCGACCGTTTGTAGCCGCCTTATTTGCCTGCGACCACATCGGCGGGTTGCTGAGAGCGTCCGCGCCAAACACCTCTAACTCGGCATTAGACTGCGCACGCTCTCAATTCCCTGCGTAAACTCACAAGCTTCTACAGCAAGAAGAATCGAGAAGTCTTTAGGAAGTTCTCAAAGAGTTCTTGAAGCGTTCTTGCAGAGTTCTAAATCGGCTGGCAGTAATTTGTTGCGCCAGCCGCAGGCTCACTGCTTGAGAACCTGCGATAACTCTTTGAGAACTCTTTGAGAATTCTCTAAAGACTTCTTGTTCTTGCTTGCTGTAGAAACGCTGTCGGACTGGGGGCAACAAGATGGACCATATCCCGTTCATCAAGTGAAGGAATGGCAGATGACGCCTCGCGACAGTTGCGGACAACGGGACGCCCGGGACTTGATCTCCCAGAGATAGCGTTGCGCGATATTCGCATACAGATAGTCCTCGATTTCATGCATCACAATCTTGAAAAGCGTCCTACTCTTTCTGAATTGGGTCAATTATTAGATCTCTCGGAATCACGTTTTCGATCAATCTTTGTCAAGGAGACGGGCGTCTCGCCGCAGGCCTACCTACAAACCCTCCGCCTCGAACGTGCCAAAGAGCTGTTAACGGAGAATGGTTTCAGCGTTGAGCAGATCGCAATGAAGGTGGGATGGCAGGACCGCAGTCACTTTGAGCGAAGATTCAAGAAACTCTATGGCGTTACGCCAGTGCAATATCGGAAAGAGCAATCGCAAGTCCTGATGAATCGGCTGAACTATTAAGCCGGCGATGCGCCAATCAGAATGGCCATAAAATAGGCGGAACGGCCATAGAATACGTCTTGTGCTCAAAAATGTATTTGCGTACCTTGTGACTCACTTAAATTCAGCCCGGTTGAGGAGGACCTTTCAATGAGATACTTCAAGCTTTTGGTCTTGTGCGGAGTCATGACACTGGCCGCATCTAGCTTGGCACCGGTAATGGCAGAAGAGGAAGGGTGTCCGGACTATCCGGTGTCGTGCAGTAAGAAGGTATGTTCTTGCCCCGGAACCCCGGACGGCCACGGTCACTGTACTTACGATGCCGCGTGCCAGAACGGTGGTTGTTGCAGCAGCCTGGAAGACTGATCGAATAGCCGCAGGGAATTGAGGGAAGGTGGCGCTTCACGCCCTGCCGCGCCTGCGACCTTTCAACTTCTTGGTAGGGCGCTTGGTGAAACAACAATGACAACAGGAGGTCAGTGAAATGAAGGTTCTTAAACTTAAGTTCCTAGCGCTTTGTGGGTTGATGATACTTGCTGCGGCTTTCATAGCGCCCGTGATGGCGGAAGATCCCACCAATTGTCCTCTCTGGCCGCAAGATTGTGGAAAGGGCAGGTCATGCGGTTGTGCCGGGACCCCGGTTGGAAACCAGTGCCGTTATGACGAATCATGCCTCAACGGGGGCTGTTGCAATTATTTGGACGACTGACGCAATAAGCCATCAGTGTGTGCTGGCTTGCCTGTCGGAAGCGTCATGGGCGCGCGGTTCTGTGACAGAATCGCGCGCCCTCGATGACTGAATTCCTTTTCATTGGATAAGAACCTGCCCGGCCAATAACGGTCGATTGGGGGGCCTTGCAACATGCGACGACTAACTAGATTTTTGCGGCTAGGCGCAATCCTACTCATAGTTTTTTGCGTAAGTTCATTTTTCTTCTATAGACGGGCGAAGCAGAAGCAGAATCTGGCGAAGCAGAAGCAGAATCTGACGAAGCCGAAGCGCGATCAGTCGACGCTTTTGTTCCTCACGCCTGCGGTTCTAAATCAACAATTACCAAAGACTGCTTTGATCACTTTTGCAGGCCAGAAAGTCGATGACGAGGAACTCAGACACGGTAAGCTCGTTCTGGCTTTGATGATGCCGGATTGCAAACCGTGTAATCAGGAAAACGAATTCCTCAAAACGGTTCTCAATAGTCGCCCGGATGTTCCATTCCGGTATATTATCCCGTTCGGGAGGGAGGATGTATTGCTTAAGTCGGCTCAAGGCAAGTATGCTCTCGAGGCAGCTTATGATGAAGGTTCCAATCTCTCCAAGACCCTCGAAATAAATGAAGTTCCAATTGAAGTCTTTGTCGTAGACGGAGTCATAAAGCGAATTTGGACCGAAGGGAATGACACTCCTGAAAAACAGGCCAAGTTCAAAAACTGGTTGAGGGATCTATGACGCGATTGTGATCTTAGGGTGGCGCGCCCTTTTCCCGAACGCGATCCGGATCCGCCTTGCCTTGGGTTAGAAAGAGACGTCATGCAATTGTCTCGTTTATTTTCAATCCTCGCTCTGTCCCTGACTTTACTGACGAGCTCTGCGTGGTCTCAGGTTTCGTACGCCGGCCAAAAAACTGCGGCAGACAACCGGGCCGAAAGCACTTCACCGTCAAAGCGGGAAACCGAACGGCTCCTTAACGAGCGTCGGTCTCGGGCGCGGTCTATCTTGATCTCATTAGCAAACGACGCTTTGAGCTTTCCGGACATGCCGCTTAGGGCTCGCTGTCTGGCGCGAATTGCCGATGCGCTGTGGGAGGCTGACGCCGAGCAGGCCCGCTCGCTCTTTCGCAAATCCTGGGCATCCGCCGAAACAGCAGATCGCGAAAGTAAGGAGCCGCTTCGCATACGCAGACAGGTGTTGGCGGTATTGGGCCGCCGTGACCGCGCCCTGGCCGAGGAGTTGCTTCAGAAACTCAAGGTTGATCTCGAGGACCAGTCAAAACAGACAAAGCGCAGCCTGTGGGAGCTACCGGAAGCCCTTCAGCAAAGATTGAGCCTCGCGTTTTCAATGCTTCGGACCGGCGACACTGAGCGCGCGCTGCAATTTGCCGATCCAATACTCAATACCGTAAACATCTCAACCATCGACTTTCTGGTGCAGCTGCGGGACAAAGACGCTGTGGCCGCCGATAAACGGTACGCCGCGATGTTGATGGCCGCAGGCACAGACCCACTGGCTGATGCGAACACGATATCGTTGCTGGCATCTTACATTTTCACGCCCCAGACTTATGTCGTCTTCAATACAGTGGGTGCTGCGAGTTATTCCTGGATGCGCACCACTACGTTTCCGCCAGCGAACGTTGACTCGCAGTTACGACTCGCATTTTTTCAGACTGGCGCGGCCGTCTTGCTGCGCCCGCAAGTTCCGCCGGATCAAGACACAACTACCTGTGGAATCCCCGGCAAATATATGGTTATCAAACGTCTGCTGCCGCTCTTTGCGCAATACGCTCCCAAACAGACAACAGACGCGCTGCTTGCTCAGTTGGAAGCTCTTAATACTTTGGTAAGCGATGAGTTGCGTCAGAATGAGGGAGCCTCGTTACGAAAAGGAATTGCTCCCGAGAAAGACATCGCGGCAAATCAGGAAAAGTCGCTACTGGATCAAATCGAACATGCGAAGACATCAGCGCAACAGGATGAGGCCTATCTTGGATTGGCTTTGCTGGCCTTGGATAAAGTTGATGTACGAGCACGAGACTATGTGAGTAAGATCGAGGACAGCGAGTTTCGCGAGCAAGCGCAACGCTGGATAGACTGGGGATTGGCTCTGCAAGCTGTTACCAGGAAGCAAACCGATATGGCCCTTGACATAGCTCGCAAGGGGGATTTGGCTCATATCGAGCGGGTCTGGGTTTTCACTGAATCGGCGAAATTACTAATCAAGACAGATCACGAGCAAGCTCTCTCACTAATTACTGCTGCCAATACTGAAGCAAATCGTATTGAAAAGTCTGATCTCGATCGACCCCGCGCATTCCTGGCGATTGCGAATGCCGTGCGATTAGTCGAGCCCGCAAGGATCTGGGACGCGCTCTTCGATGCCGTCGCGGCGGCAAACTCGACCGACGGGTTTGTCGGCGAAGGTGGTCGGATCAATCTCACCTTCCGAAGTAAGGGTAAAATGATGACGGCGACGGAGCCTATAGCCGACTTCGATATTAAGGGAATCTTCGAAGAGGTAGCGAATACCGATTTTGACCGGGGGGTCGAATTAACCCGCGGGTTTAAGGAAGAAGCCGCGCGCGCAAATGCGACCATCGCGATATGTCGTTCCTTGCTGACACAGCAGAACGTGAGTTCCACGCCACCCCAGCCCGCCAAAAATTAGCGAGCACACAAAGCCGCCGCAAGAGTTCAGCCTCTCGGGCGCGTCCCCGAGCACCTTCGCCGGATCACGCTTGCTGCGAGAGTCGCTTCCACCAGACTTCGGAAAATCCCTTTCACTACTCGCCTATGCAGTCTCACCGCTTGAGAACCTTCGATAACTCTTTGAGAATTCTTTGAGAATTCTCTAAAGACTTCTGGTTGTTGCTTGCTGTAGAAACGCTGTCGAAATGTACAGCTCGGTTGCCGCTCAACAAGCAGGCGGCACGATTTCGAGAGGATCAACATTGGGATTCAAGGCTCTCTTCATCGGACTGGTAATGCTCGCGCTCTTGCTTGGCGGAGCGGGCTTAGTCATAGGCCAGTCGCCGTCTGGCAGACTTCATTCCCTGGCGACGATTGCGGGTTCAGGACCTTATTCGTTTCCAGGCAAGGCGGCCATGGATCGATACGGCAATATTTATCTCCTCGATCCGGTACTGTCCAATATCTTCGTGGTGAATGCGGCAAAGCCGGGCAGCGAACCGCGCGCTTTGTGCTCTCCACGGACGCCCAGTACCGCCTCTGATATTTCAATTGCGGGCGGTGGGATTTGGATATTGGGGGATCACGGATCGAAGGCAGTCAGGCTCGATCATAGTTGCCACGTTCAAAGCAGCTTTGGAACTCAGCGCCCTGGTTTGTCGCTTCAGGCTAACTCCGCCGGCGAAGTGATTGTGCTAACGGGAGCTGGAGCCGCGCTCTTTGATGTTTACGACCAGAACGGGAAGTTGCTTCGTAGCTTCGGGGAGCGTCTTAGCTACGGCAATCCCATTGCCGATACGGTGCTGAGTGAGGGCCGAATTGTTTCAGATAGGATGGGCGGTTTCTATTTCAGTTTTGATTATCCGCCGTTGGTTCGGCACTACGGGCGCGATGGCAAGCTGCTCGGGGAATTCAAGCCCGCTTCCGATATTTACATTGGCCCACCAAATATTACTTCGCAGCAGGCAGGCGGCCGCCTCACGGTGCGCCCTAACTATCAAGTCCTGGTATTGGACTTGACGCTTGACGATCGTGGCCGGCTGATATTCCTGCTTTCCGGCAAATCGAAGTCTCAAGCTGTGAGCGAAGGCTCCCAAAATCTGCTGGTTACTAACGGTGCCGGAAAAGTCTTGCGAAAGATCATCATCGAGGACACGTTCTTTCATCGTCTCGTGGCCGGAAATGGTGCTCTCTACCTGCTGAGAAACAGAGATGGCTTGCGGCTCGATAAATATGCTTTGCCGTGAGCTCGCTGGAAGTGCTCTTGGTTGATTCGAAATGGCCTGCGATTTTGTCCGTCGAGTCTATTCGCTTCGGACAAACTCACCCTAACTTTGGAGGAACGTCACATGATTAAGAAATCAATCTTGTCTGTTTTGGGAGGAATAGTTCTCGCACTCACTCTTTCCATGGGAACTAATGTGCGAGCACAGGGAGTGGACTGTGGCAGCTTCGGCTGTCCTGATCGGATTGGTTGCTATTACGCATCCGGGTGCATTGTCTACTGGGTTTGGGGTTGTGGCGGTGGCTGCATAATTATTACTGAAGTGCAATGCCAGTATGCCAGTGGCCCTTGCGGTGTGGACCCGAATATCGCGGAATAGAATTGAATCGCGGCGCGTTGGCTACCCATCGCCCGGCATCCTCGGCGATGGGTATGTCCAAATCTGGGTTTCGTTCTCTGCGTCTCGGCGGCGAGAAACGCGCCATACTTTGCGGCGCGGACGCAAAAGCTGCAGCGCGCAGAGGATTCGGATAACGCGATTGCGCGCGTCTGCTGAAAGCTGGGAACTATGAATGCTAGCGGAAGAAAATTGATCCGGGCCGGTTTGCCGGTGCTGCTTTTCATCGTCGCCGTCGCCGGTACCTTGTTGCTAATCCAAAGGGGGAGGCGCAATCAAGCAACTGCGGCCCCATTTCATGTGGACGCAGGTGATAACACTCCTGGACTCACCGAGGGTGAACTGGTCAACTTGCCCAGCTTGCCGAGTCTGCACAACCAGAATGTTGAACTGAAATCGGTGAAACAGAAATATCTGCTCTGTGCATTTATCTCGGCCCAGTGTGCGAACTGCGCACAGGATCAGCCTTTCTGGAAGGACTTGATGAAGGAGACCGCCGCAAACGCAGGTTTTTACGTGATTTCGATCGACGATAATCAATCCGCGGTCGAAAAGTACGCCCGCGCTTATGAGTTCGATGATCTTCCCGTCCTTTTCGATCCCGCCCATCAAGCGCTCGCAAACTTTAATATAAGGTTCGTTCCGCAGTATATTTTGCTGACGCCGGACGGCAGGGTCGTGGCCCGCTGGAATGGCCTCAGACGTTATGACCCTAAACAAACGAAAGCCATCGATAAACTCGAGGGTCTGCGCGGACGCATCTAAGTTGGGCCCAAGTTCGTGAAGGGACTTCTGAAAGAATGATAACCAATGCTCTGGTGTCGGACGCGGTGGTCTCGGTCTCAAGGCTTTGGCTCAAAGCTGCTTGTTTATCTTTGATCGCGATCTCTTATTCATTATGGCCGGCAGACATGTGGGCGCAGCAGCCGTCCGGCAACGTCCGTCCCAAAGCTCCTGCCGCGAATTCAAATGTCCCGACTCATCAACAGGAAGTCATTGCTCGATTGTTTGGCACCGCGAATGATCTGAAGAGTGAATCTGACAAGCCTGCTGCTGCTCTCCTTCAATCCGAAATAGCCGACGTGCTCTGGCGGTTTGATGAACCTGCGGCCCGGACAATTTTCCGCTTGGCATTCGACAGTATGCGTCAGTCGTTATCGAATGACTCCTTGATTACTGATGCTAAGGCGAAAAGTGAGTCGCGCCAGCGGACCGCTGCGCTCAAAACGATTTTGAAGCGGTATGGTTTGCATGACCGGAAGGGCGCGGCAGCCTGGCTTAAGGAATTTGAGGACCAGCTTAAGGCCGAACGCCCAACTTCCAACAACAGCAACCGGATGTCACAGGAACAGGCGGAATTGTCAGCGGAAATGGCGTTGGCGGCGGTCGCCCAGAACCCAAACGAGGCACTACGGCTGGGATTGCTCTCCCTTTCAGCAGACGAAACTCCAGCCGCTTTCGGTAGTCTGTTGATGGCCTTGCGACGTATTGACAAGACTCTCAGCGACGTTCTAATGAGGCAAGCGTTTATGTCCATGAGAAACTGGGGGTTCAAGTACGATCAGTCCCTGGTCATTTTGGCAAACTATGGTTTCTTCTTAAATGGAAGCCGGCTTCCTGACACCTACCCCGCTGACGCGCAAGTTTTCACTCAATACTTCGTCGATGCGGCCGGCACCCAAGCGGCACGTTGGCGGAGCGGGGCTGTGCGCGACGATGGCGAACAATCGTCAATGGGAAATCTGTATAGCTTCTTAACCAATCGGGCCTTGCCCATCGTGGCGCTCAACGCGCCCGCCCAGCTTACGCTCTTACAAACCAACATCGCCGAATTGGCGCAGGGCCTGAGCGTAGACCAGCGGCAACAAGCTGACATGTTGGCTGACATGTTGTCGCAGCGCGACGGCTCATTCGATGGAAAAGACTCGGACATTGAATCTCGTATTCGCCGGATAGAGCACGAAAAGAATGTTTCAACGCGAGATTCTCTCTGGCGTAGCCTGGCGCTCCAACTGATGCGAAACGATCCGGATCAGGCCCTTTCAGAAGCCAGGAAAATCGACGATCAGGAGATGCGAGCCCAAACCGAGGACGATATCTATTTGGTTCAGATGCAAAAAACCTTCGCCGATGGCTCTTATGACGAGGCTCGGGTGCAAGCCCTCAAATTCAATGACGTGAACCGGCGAGCAAGATGGTTGGTCCAGATAGCCGAACGCGTATCACTCCGGTCTAAAGATCATTCAGAGGCGGTCGACCTGCTTTCTCAAGCGTATACAATTGCGGCTAAGAGCGACAATACGCCGGTTAAGCTGGACGTGTTGTTGCTTATCGCGAAAGAATTTGTCGGCTTTGATCAGGAACGGGGTTTTGACACGCTTTCGAAAGCGGTTGACATTGCCAATGGATTGGACCCGAAAGCTTCGTCCGAGCAGAATCATTCCTCCAAGCCAATCATACGGATGACAAGCATTTCGATGGTTGGCGGAAAAGCAGTAACCAACGACGACCGACCAACTTTGAAATCAATCGATTTCAATCAGCTTAACGCTTTCGCCGAACGTGATTATCTCAGGACAAGTGGTTTGGGAGACGACTTGAAGGATCATTTACTTCGGGCAAAATATTTTATTGCCGTGGCGAGGAGCATCTTGCATCTGCCGCGTCAAGGCGCAGGCTATGAACGCACTTTGGAAGAGGTGCTTTCGAATTAAGTGCTGCAGCCATTCGAATGTCGCGTTCGCAATGCGGCCGACGTTCATGCTTCCTGACATCGAAATCGATGGGATGGTGATTCTTCTATTTACGGGGTTTTTGGAAAACTGGCGGCAAATAATTACTTCGATCAGCGGCAAAATTAATGGGTCAAGTCACATCGCATTGTTCAAATCGTTGCGGCTGTTATTGTGAACGGCCGGATAATTCCATTAGCCGTACTGAGGGGATGATTGGGGAGGGCCGTCTCTTTTCGATTGTCAGGTGCGTCGATCTCAATCAGGAATGTTTTGGTTCATTGATTCATTAGTTCATTGAGTCGATTAAGACTCAATGAGGAAATGAGTCAAAGACTCAGG
>Ga0207511_100065_pt1 | contig 26034 bp, 16 predicted proteins | sample NitcycUWRSCHO22C_FD_188265 | JGI IMG/M metagenome (GOLD analysis project Ga0207511, IMG submission 188265) | Soil microbial communities from Arlington Agricultural Research Station in Wisconsin, USA - Nitrogen cycling UWRJ-SCHO22-C (SPAdes) | ecosystem: Environmental > Terrestrial > Soil >... | reverse complement strand
CGAAACACGCTCCCGCCGCTCGCGTCCAACGATTTGTTATGCTGCCCTGGCGATGAAGCTCTGAAGCGGTTTAGTTTTCCGCGCAACCGCCAACCTTGTAGAACTGAATCGGGCGCATTCCGGTTTTTTCACGGATAACCCATTCGAGGCATTCGAAGAGATCACGGAAGTGTTGACCGGTCATCCATGATTTTTCGTGAAGCTGAAAGATCCAGTCTGTGAGTTGTTGCGGAGTTTGGATTTCGTCAAAAGGAATATCATACGTCGTAAGACCATTTCGTACGTCGAGGACGAGGGCGTTGTATTGCGGATCGTACGAAACAGTTCCGACGCGTCGTGTTTTCAACCATTGACGCTGGGCTTCGACGTATTCACGAGCTATGTCGGCCATTGTGCTGATGTGTTCCATTTGTACCTCCTAATGAGTGCGCGAGTTTTATATCACAGATGAGCGAGTGTAGGCAGCATAACGTCTGAGTTGACCGGGCGCGGCGATTACATTCAACCTTCGTTCCAATCAATCAAGTTGTGAATCACGCTCCCCGCGCTCCGGTCCAACGATTTGTTATGCCGCGTACCGTTCACGTTCAAGACCTTCACCCTCTCGACGATTTGTTCAAAGAGAAAATACTCTTCCCCGTAAATGGTTTCCCAGTTTAGTCCAAGGGCCTGAAACTCAGGGTCAGCGCTAACATCCATGCGAGTTCGGTAGTTACTGAGCTTGAAAAGGGTGCAGTCTACTTTCTCCCACAGTGCTTGATACTCATCCGTTTGAAGCGTTGGTAGTCTGCGAACGAGATCGTGTGCGAGTTCGTTACGGTGTTTCCTCAAATCCTGGATGGTACACATGTCTACTGAGTCAATCGCTTCCATGAAGTCGCGAAGATACAGAAGGCATGCCTCGAACTCGTTTGAGTGGCGAACCAAGACATCCTCATTGTAGGAATGGAAGGGCCCTCCGTGAAAAGTGATGTCCGCATAGAAAGTCCTGATCGGGCCAACGATCATGCGTTTTAATAGTTCAAAGCCCACGAGAACGAACCCTGCATAAGTCAAACGTCGGGTTAGCTCCTCAGAAGAAACATTATCCAGCATCAATCGCCTCCAAGCGGCATAACGGTTGAGTTCACGCGGCCGCGCGGTAGCGGCAACGGTGAACGCATAAAGCAACTTGAGAAACACGCAATCGCGGCTCGCGTGCAACGATTTGTTGGGCGGCGTCGTTTATTTGAAGAGCGTTGCGACGAACCCGAAGGCACCGAAGATCAATATGGCCGCAACCAAACTGAACACCGAAACAATGAGCATCATGAAAAGACGAACCACCCACATTAATCCGACGCTGCCAGAGTAAGCGTCTTTGAAGTAGCCATCAGATTCCTGTCCTTCTTTGTGAACGACCCAGAGAATGTAAGGCGTTCCAACAAGAGGCAGGAGCAGCGAATAAAGCGCCGCAGTCAAACCCACCATTCGTGAACGGAGAAATACAAAATAGAAGACCATAGCCAAGAGTAAGCTTGGCGCGTAGACGAGTATCGGCACCTTTGACTTCTGTTTCATTATGTTGGCGTGTCACATGGGAGCGGATGATGTTCCGATAACAAATCCGCGCACTGCGAGTACGCCACGGGTGAAAAATAGAATGCAATGTAACCGAAATTCGGTTCGTCGTCAGATTCCTTTGTCCTGAAGAACCGGAAGTCTGGATGACAGCCGCGCTCTATTCGACGTTGCTCACAAGAGTGGTCGATACCAAACGCTATTTCGTCTGACCGTTCGGTGACCGGAATTCGAAATGAATACCAAGACATGATTGATACACCTCACAACAGCCGAAGCCGCCCAACTAAGTATTATACGGAACCGTTCCGCATAAGCCTCCTTATACAGCGTCTTATACCGCCTGCCAAGACGAGTAGACCTGGTTGACAATACTGATACACTTGGGGCTCAGATGCTTGAACGATTTACTGGGACATTACTGGGACAGAGGCGATTCATTCAACGTCGTTCTCAGAATTTCTCTGTAAATGCTGGTACTTCTTAAGTGAGCGGGCGTAACTCAATGGTAGAGTGTCAGCTTCCCAAGCTGAAAGTTGCGAGTTCGAGCCTCGTCGCCCGCTCCAAAATCTTCTAGTTGTTCAAAGTAGGTCCTAAACAGGCGTTGCCGATTGTGCCCGTTTTGTTTAGTAGACGTTGAATCACGATTCGGCCAGTAGTATCCAATTTGAAATTTCTCTGAGCCTTCTCTGTGGCCCTGCGTCTCAGCAGTGAGGTATCTTTTCGAAGCCACTTCACCGCCAAGACGCACAGTCGCAGAGATCACACAGAGAAGGGGACCAGGACAGAACCAACTGGTCGCAGCCTAGAACGCACTCGAAAGCGTTAACTCTGCTCCCTTCCCGATCCGAACGCGCTTGCCCACGAATGATCCCGTCGCTTTGGTATTGCTCTTCAGCCACACCGTGCCGTTCGGCGCGACAATGTTGAGGAATGCAGTGTTCCGTTGCCCAATCTGTACCGCCGTCGGGGTGAGATCGTCGTCTTCGTCGTGGTGTCGACCCCGATCATCCGGGCCGGCAACGTAAAAAACTATTTGCGAAGCTTTGAGGCTTGTGGCCGACGGGTGCGGACCGATATAAGTCCGTGCGTCAGTGTCCATCTCGTTCTTGACCCGCACTTCCGCAGAACCGTTGAAGAGAATGCGTGTGTCCTGACGAATGTCCAGGCTGGACAACTCGTAAACCCCACCAGTCAAAATCAGGACGCCGTGATCTTTGACCGTAATCTTGTGATAGCGGCCTGGCGCGAGAGTCCTGGTCTGATTTGCCGCTACCTCTATATCCTGGGTTCCCGGAGTGATGGGCGGTAGCGCCGGCAGAGTTATCATCGGTAACGACAGCGGCGAGAAGCGGCCACCCAAAATGTTGCCGCGCAGGTTGTAGAGTTCGTTGTAGATTATGTTCTGAACTTGCGAGTTGGCCAGCAACCTCACCGTATCGCCGACGAGGAACGAGCCGGCCCCCAGCATTTGCACGTCCTCGCCAATCACCACCTCCTCCACATCATCCGGAAGACCATTCGGATCCGGAAGACTGGTAGCCGTCCCCAAATTGCCGCTGATGACTTTCACGTGTGCGAGAACCTGTGAGAACTCGCTGCTGAGCACGACAAAATCCCCAAGCGAAAAGCGAGAGACATTGATCGTTGCCGTGCAGGCAGCAGCGTTGTTGGCGGCATCTTTGACGGTGAGAGTCACGGGGGTGTTACCGATGCCAATCATTGTGCCCGGAGGTGGAGACTGAGTGACAGTCAGGGATGCAGGTGGAGTGAAATTGTCCGAAGCCACAATCTCATTGGTCAAATCGGGAAGGGCCAGCTGGGAGCCGGCGTTTGTGGAAAGAGACCGATTGGCGGCGCATTGGGTGATTTTCGGGGCCTCGTTGTCGTTGACGGTGACGGTAAACGGACAAGTTGATTGGGCCCCCGCTGAATCAGTTGCGATGCAAGTCACCGCAGTTGTGCCGATGGGAAACGTCGAGCCTGAAGCGCGAGAACAACTGACGACCGGGGTCGAACAATTGTCGGAGCTGACCGGCAACGGATAGTTCACCAAAGCTGAAGCCAATCCGGCATCGTTGGCGCGCACGATGTTGGCGGGACAACTGATCGCCGGCGGCGGATTGGAAGCTGAGACCTTCGCCTCAGCAGAATTATTGTTCGGGTTAGGATCAGTGTTGGAAGAATTCACCGTGGCAACATTGCTGAGCAACGTGCCGTCAGCAATCAGGCAGTCCAGCCGGGCCACGATCGTAAGGGTCGCCGAGCCGTTCGGAGGCAGCGCCGGGAAACTCACAGTACGCACATTGCCCGAGCCGCCGCAAACCTGGCCGTCACCCGCCAGGCAGGATACGAGCGAGGAAGCCTGCGGTAACTGATCGGTTAGCTGCACCGGCGACGCCGTTGCTGGACCATTGTTGAATGCCGTGATCGTATACGTGACATTCGACCCGGTCACTATGGTGTCAGTCGATGCGACATTAGTGAGCGATAAGTCCGCGCCGGTTACTACCTGAGTCGTGGCCTCGGCGATGCTCTTGGAATTTTCCAGATTACCCGTTAAATCGCGAGCGATTGAATAGAACGAATAGGTGCTGCCGACCTGGCCGGTGAAGGTACCGTGGGTTACTGAGACGTCGCTCAGCCAAACCGTGTAGGGTTTTCCGTCCTGTGAGACAAACACCGTGAAGTTATCGATCCCGGAACCAAAATCTGATCCGGTAAAATTCACTGCGAAGCTGGTCGAGTCCTGAGTTGCGGACAGAGGCAGGACCCGGCTGGTGGGGTTTGCATTGTCGATGGCGTTAGTCCACGTGGGCGTCACGATGGCCTCGTTATCATCAAAGATGATCGAGGCCTGGTTCCGCACCACAGTCCCCGTGGCCAGACCGGTTTTCGGACTCACCGCGAAAAAGACGCTGCCTTCGCCATCGGGCGGATTTAAATTAGGCGGCAAAAACCCGGCCAGCGGATCAGTTGTGGGCAAACCCGTGATCGGATCGATAGACGTAAATTTCCAGGTCAGAATTCCGGTGTCCTTGTTCAAGCCGACGACGACCTTGACGATGAGATTGTTCGCGGGCCGGAGGTCGATGGTGCCGGTGAATGAACTTGAAGCGGGCGGTGGAATCAGCGGTCGGGTTCCGATCACAATCGGGCCGAGTGCGATCGAATTCGGATCCAACGTCGATAGATCGAACTGATCGGTAATGATCACTTCTTGAGCGGCGGCCGTGGCTGATGCTTGGTTCTCGAAGATCACCCCATAACCCATTTGTTCTGTCCCGGAAACAGATCGTTCTGGGCCGTTTCCCTGAGATCCGAATTTGTCGTTTGGATCGCGCGAGACTACGCTGGCGACATTCCGCGACTTCAGTAATTTTGACAAGCCGAAAAGAACTGCCTCCAGCGGGCTGGTAAATCTAATTGCGAAGGGCGTTGGATTGTAGGTGTCGCCAGCGACGAAACTGCCGTCGGTAAAGCCGTCCGGTGCGCGAGCGAAGGTGATGCTAACATCCAGTAGACTGGTGTCGCCTTTATTGAGTAATCGCAAAAGGAGTTGCGGCCCGAGGCTGTGTAGCTCTTCAGCATTTAGTGTCGGCGATGAATCGATGTTAACCAGGTAATCTGAAATATTCTTTTGTCTCGAATCCGTGAACGAGTCCGCCGTCACATCCACCGAATGCAATGCGTAAGGCCTCACATCAATGGGTCGATAGGAACTCAGGTCACTGGCCACGTTCAGGCCCACCAGTCCACGGAGACGGAAGCCCTCCGCAGCGGATTCTCTGGCGTATTCGGCGCACCCATCCCGGCCGAAGCTATGGCCGACGCAGGTTGTAACTGTCGGGTTCACTCCGAACGCATGTAGTACCTGGGTGGCCGTCTTTGCGGTCGGCTCGATCAGAGGAGCCGAGCTATTGGGGAGCATCGGCGGGGCCCCGGGCGCGGTGTAAGTAGCGCCTTCCGTCCAGTCTACAATGAAAACATTGGCATTAGATTTTACGGCACGCGTCGCAGTTGCAAGTTGATGGATTATGTCTCCGGCGGAAGTGCCCCCGCGCCCGTGCCAGTAGATGATGTTCTCGGTCGCCTGTGGATTGAATGTCCCTTCGACCGAGACGCAAACCTGAGTTGGTATGTTGCCGGCAGATTGTGCACAGACTTGAGTGGTGGAGGCGGCTGCCGCAGCAGCCTGTCGCTGGGCCGCAATAATGGTCTTGGCAGCCGGCGCGCCGCCTTGTGGCGCTAGCTGGCCACCGGATCCGAAATAGAGCACGAGGTAGCGAAGATAATCATCAAAGACGAGCAGACTGCGTCTGTCGGCGCCGCCTGAAGCGGCGGCCATTCTCACCGCAGCCATCACGTCAGCCCACGACTCTCCAATTCGCGAGCGCGCGAGGGCGACTCTTGACTGCCACTCGGCAGCGCCCATATCGACTGGCGCTCCTTCGGTAGCAAACAGATTCCAATTGAAGGACTGACTACCCGTATCAACTATTCCGACATTCAGCGTGACTTGACCGACGCCCGGAGGAGCCACGACTCCGACTCTTATGTGATTGACCGTATCGGGCGGAACAACTGCCGCAACACCTGACTGAGCTACGGCGAGAATCTGAACCGGTGATTCCCTGAGAATCCTTGAGTCTCCAAGGGTGAATTTAACCGCCTGCGGACTCGACAAGGTTAACAGCGGGATTGGTACATCGATGTTACCGTGAGTTCCAACCACGAGGTCGAAGGTTTGTTCTCTTCCTTGTCTGACTGTGTCGGGTCCTATGACGTCCGCCCATAACTCGGAGGCATGCCCTTCTTCAATCGTAAAGCCGTTGGGTAACTTCGCGGTGCGACCGTCGGTTTGGGTGACGACTACATCGCGTGGACCGATTGGGGCCCCACGCAAATCGAACGTCGCGGTCACGTTTGACGAGTCATTGACGAACGGATTCGCGCCTTCAATGTCCGGTTGGTTGGCGGCTTTCAGCGTCACGGTCGCGCCGGGTTGAAAACCTCCGCCAATAATCGCCGGCGAAACCATACCCGTGTTGCCGCCTTTGTCGGAGACAGCTGCGGTAACTGCGAAGACGGTCGAATCGACTTTCATAATAAAAGCGTCAGTCTGGCCGGCGTTAGCCGCTTGAAATGGCCGCGTCGTCGGAAAATTCGTAGATTGAGTCCAGCCCGCAAGGTAAGCATTCCCCGCTTCATCAACCGCAACCGCCGAACCGAAGTCGCCTGCGCCGCCGCCGACGTAGGAGGAATAGATCAGCGCCGAGCCCGCCGCGTTGATCTTGCAAAGGAAGGCGTCGTCGGACCCGCCGCGGGCCGGCTGCAGCAAATTGGTGGTCGGAAAATCTGTGGCCGAAGTGACGCCGGCGACGTAGGCATTTCCGTCTGCATCCACAGCAATTCCGGTGGCTGTTTCATTACCGTTTGATCCGCCGAGATAAGTCGAGTACACGATCGCCGTCCCCTGCGGATTGATCTTGGTAATAAAAATATCGCGGGATCCGTTCTTGTGCGCCTGTATTGGACCAACTACAGGGAAGTCGTTTGACGTTGTGTTTCCGACCAAGTACGCGTTGCCGAACTTATCAGCCGCGACGCAGTAGGCATAGTCGCCGTGCGCAAAGTCGCTGCCGGTGCCGGTGCCGCCAAGATAGGTAACATAGATGGGAACGCCAGTGATCGAGAACTTGGCCAGGTACGCATCGGCTTCACCGCGCTTGGTTGGCTGAAGCGCATTCACAACTCTTAGATCGGTTGAGAAAGTGTATCCCGCTACGTACACGTTCCCAGCCGGATCGATTGCCAGGCGACGACCCGGACTGGTGCTGTTTGAGTCGGCGATAGGATTTCCACCCTCGGTGCTGCTGCCACCGATGAAGGTCGAGAAAATGAGCGCAGATCCATCAGCGCGAATCTTCGTCAGGAACGAATCACGCAAGCCGCCGCGAACCGCTTGATATGCACTGGCGACCGGGAAGTCGCTATTCGTAGTCTCACCACAGACATAAATATTCGACTCACTATCAACGGCGATGCCGTTTCCAAAATCACCATGACCGGTGGCCTGGTCGCTGCCTCCGAGGTAGGTTGAGTAAACCAATGCGCCCGTGGTGGCCAATTTGGTGACGAACGCGTTCGACCAACCTCGCTTGCTTGATTGCAATGGATGCAAGACTGGGTAGTCAGTCGATCGGGTATAGCCGGTTACATAGGCGAACCCATGAGCGTCGACTGCGACGTTGTAGCCAATCTCGTCACCAGTGTTGCCGCCGAGGTAAGTCAGGTAAGACATTGCAGTGCCGCTGGCATTAACTTTAGCGACAAAAACATCTGCGCCCCGGACAAAACTGTAGCCCGTGATGTAGGCGCTGCCCGCACTGTCGACCGCGATGTCAAAAGCTTGCTCCTCGCCGGCGGTCCCGAAATACGTTGAATAGATTAATACCGGATCGATGATCAGGGCTCGCGCGTGATCGTACTTTGCGATCTTAAAGCCGACTTCCCGCGAAGAGGTCAACACATATCTGCCTTCAATGTATTCTTTGCTTCCATTCTTCTCCTGATAGACGACCGGCCGTTGCTGACGGACCTCGCCAGCCGCGGCGCGCAACACCAAGTCACCATTCTCGATCGAAATATGATCGGCGCCCTCGAAAGCCATCCGAATCATGCTCGGGTCGCCGCCCGGTGCAACGACGAAGTCGTATTCCAGTCTGCGATGGTCGCTGTAGTAGATCATATCCACTTCGGGATACACGTCGTCGCACTGGACCTTCGCGAAGTTGGGAATGTTGGCTTGCCATTTGTCCGGATCATTGCCGATGAAGTAGTTGGTCTTGCCGGGCAACTCATCGACACCTCGCATTTGCGCGGCCGGATTGCCGCCGACCAGCTTCATTCTCACAACGGAACCGATCGTTTGATTTCGATCGCCGGCGCCCGAGGCGGCTAGCGATTGATCGGCGCCTCTTGAAACCGACCGACGGCCCAGAGAGAACAGGGCTTCGTGCGCAGAGAGACCGACGAGGTAACCGCCGCTGCGAACGAGAAATTCTGTCTGGTAATCGCTCTGGCCCCGATTAGCCTCGAAACTCAGAGGCAAGTTGGCGTAGCTCTCACTGCCCCGGCTGGCCCGCGAACGATTTATCGCCGGCCGCGAGCTGGAGGACTCGGGAAACAAGCCTCTTGAAATGTTGGCGAGCACAGACGGGCCCGGATGCTCTCCTGTTCGCGAGAACAGGTTCGATTGGTTAAGTGCGCTGCCGAACAGGCAGTTTCCAAGCAAGAGCGTTATGGCGATGAGTTGATAGAATCGAGATTTGCGACTAAACATGATGATCTCCTTTCGCGTGTGCTGCATTAGTTCTCTGCAAGAGTCTGTTGGGAAAATAAGTTCCGTGGCTCTCTGTGCGATCCGTGTTTCTGCGGTTGGTTGTTTCTGAGTATTTTCACAGAGACAGATTCTGTCGCTTTCACTTGAGCGGGCTCCGCCTCAAACGATCCACAGAGGATCGCCTCTCAGGAATAAAGCGGAATCCGTTTTGCTTAAAAAGATGAAGGCTTCGCTCTCGCGGCGTTGCGCAAGAGTCTGACCGGTGAGCTTTCCCTGCGTTTTACGTAGGCCTTCGGCCACCTGATACCGAGTGCCTTTTGGCGAAGGTCTTCGCGGATACACTCAGTGTTGGTTATGCCGTGCGCCATTGCTTCCTCGAGGGCCGCCGCGCGGGCATCTTGACCTCCCTCGCATTCGGCGATGATTGAAACGAACCTGGTCAGCGCTATCTGCTTTTGTTCTTCCTGGATGTTCATCGCAATGGATTCTCCTTTCCGCTTCATTAAACCAATTGCGTTTCGCCGTCGCTCGGGATGGCTTTGCACTCTTCGATTGCCTCTTCGAGGCGTTTCAACTTGTCTTTCCACGGGTCGTCTTTCCGTTGACTGTGGCTGAGACAGTCACAAGCCTTGGTGTGAAAATCCTGCGCGCTCACATGATCTCGATCCAGTCGCAGGACGCTGTGGCCCAGATACAGATAACACCTTGCCTGGAGCCGCCGGTCATCGGTTGCCAGCGCGTGGCGCAGCGCTTCGTCTGCCGACGCCCACGCAGTGATGGTTTCATCCTGGGGTTCGTCCTGGCCGTACCTGGCCCGGCTTCGTCTCTCGTCCGTGATGCTCCACTGATTTCTCTTCGCCTTGCCCATGAGCAAGTGGTCATTCTTGAGACTGCCAAAGAAATACGCCCGCTCAGCTTCAGCTCTCGCGCGATCGAACTCTCCCGCGGCGGTGTAAAGAAATGCGCGCATGTTGTGTAGCTTCCCAAGGCCACGGTGGTTTCGCTCAGGCTCGCGCAGGTAAATCTCTTCGGCGGCTTCCAAATATTCAAAGGCTTGCAGCCGCAGTTGCAGCACTCGGGGCCGATTTACGGGATCGGAAGACAACCGCCTGGCGTGGAGAAAACATATGTCGGCCATGTTGACGTAGGCGCGCGCGATATTGCGGTGTTTAGAATCCCATCTTTGATATTGCCAGATGGCGTTATCGAACTCTCCGAGTGCCTGTTCGAAATGTTCTTCATTCGGCAACGGTTGTCCTTCCTCCGGCAGCAGCAGCAGCAGACGTCCGTTTAGCGAGCGTGCATCTCCTTTGCTGACGAAATCATCAGTCCAGCGCAGGGTCTGCTTCGCATGCTGCTGGAGGTGCTTAGCCTTTTTCAGATCTCCCAGGTGAAACACCGACCAGCCTTCGAGCAGGGCGATCGCGGCGCCCCTTTCGGGTCGGTCCAGTTTTTCGTTGCGTTTCCTGGCACGGCCGGCATAACGAAGCGCTTTAAGGTATTTCCCCTTCCGCAAATACGAACGACCAAGAAAATACAAGCACATCACCAGGAGATCGAGATCCATGATTGAGTGACCGCGCTTCATCGCATACTTAAGATGGACGATAGCCTTGTTGTAGTCTTCATTGTGAAGATGAACCAAGGCCTCGGCCATCTCGAGATGGGCCAAGTCTCTGGGCGTCAGATCATTGTCGAGCTGATGATGAAACTCCTGGATTGCTGTCTCGACGAGTTGCAAATAGGAAAAGTCAAAATCGATCCATTGCGCATACTGGTTCAGCAGGACCCCGGCGTTCGCTTGGGGCGCAGAGACGAGTACGCGACGATTGTCCCAAAGCTCCAGGATATCCCTGGCGTCACGCATTCGCCGTCTGCTGATTGCATAAGTTATGCGCTCGATTAGTCGGTTACTGATTTCTTTCCCCCTGACAGCCAGCGCCGAAAACCAGACCATGTTGAGGATGTATTCCTCGGCAGATTCAATCGCCGTGATTGTCCGGGAGATCATCGCGGCCAGCGAGGCATCATCCAACCCGGCTTTTTCCCGCCAGGCTTTATTGAAGATCGATATTTCCACGAATTCCCTCAACGAGTATCCAACCGAGAGCGCCTGTCGCAGTTCAATTCCAAGCGACGCGGTGGACAAGGAGTCGACGCTCCGCTTTAGCCGGACTGACTCTTCATCGTCCGTACCGGCGCAAACCTCGAACTCAGTGTCGCCAAAAACAGATTCGCGGATGAATTCCCGGATAGAACGGCCGGCCCGCGCTTCAGTCAGCGCATTGACTGCGTTGTTTATGAGAGCCTCGCGCGCCTTAGGCTCGATGTGGGTAAAAGATTCCTCATCAAAAACAAATTCGGAAACAAATTCGCGGAGGGAGAGTCCCAGCCTAGCCGCAGCCTTGATGGGCGAAATGCGACCTTGCGCAAAGAGCTCTTCGACCTCAATGACTTCCTGCTGGAAGAGTGCCTCCTCCGGATCGGCTTCAATTAATTCTTGAACGCCTTCGATGAAGTAGTTCAAGATCGCTTCGTTGTCGGCATCAGGATCGAGATGTTCAAAGTCCACGATTCTGTTGCTATGGTCGTGCCGCCCCCTTGATAGTTTGACCCTCACTGCAGCCGATTGTCTGGCCGGCGGGCTATTGCTCGTTTTCATCATCCCTCCCAAAAAATCGTCGACGTACAACTGGATATCTAAAGATTTGTTTGGCCTTATTCACTATACGGAAAATTCTTACCCTGGTGGTCCCGACCGTCATGCCGAACATTTGACCGATTTGCTCGGGGTGCAGACCTTCTCCGTAGCGGTACCAAAGAATCAAAAACCTCTCTTCACTCATCCTCGGGACGCCGTCAAATTCTTCCAGGGGTTCGCACAGGGCTTCGTGCAACCTTTCGTAAAACTTTTGAACCGGGTCCGGCTCAATGAGTTCAACAGGTTCAAGGTCTTGATGGTGGAGTTCGGATTCCGGAGTTTTGCTGACGCGGTCGTCCACGTAATCGCCATGCTCCCATAGATATCCCCGCTTTCTGGTGAAGTCGATCGCGATGTTCGTCGCCGTCGTCATGACAAATCCCTTAAGCCGGTTGCATCTTGATTCTCGGGACGGAAGGGCGGCTATTCTTCCGGCATCGAGAGCCCGCTGGACCCTGGCAAAGGTTTCGTCGGTGAGATTGTCGAGATCCGGATCGTCCTGTTGAAGTCCGAATGGAATTCTGATGATCCTCGCAATACGGCGCCGCACCAGACTGCCAAAGAGTTTTGGTAAAACCACACAGCGGAATCTTGGGCTGTCGTAATACGAGGGATCGTCACTTTCAAAGAATTCGAGCGTCTTGATGGGAAAGCCGGGGTAAGTTTCGTTCATATCTTTGTCCCCATTCGACAATGAAAGCATCAAGGGCGATGCTCTTTTCAAATCCAGCGAGGTTTCGCGGGCGCCACAGAGGAACTTTTCTGCTCCCCTAATCTATAGGACGTAGCGTTTGTTACATCACGCCACTGTGCGAGTTGGGAGTAAACCGATATTTGATCGTCGAACGTTAGCCGTCAATAACTATGGTTTGCTACTGGAAATTGTGATAAATAGATGCGAGATTAAGAGTCCAATTTTCTTGCAACAAGTTTTGTACTTCGGCGCACGGCCCACCGTATGACGAAAGACATCAACGCGACCAATCCGGGAAGCGGCCTGCAAGTAAAGCGAAGCAAACCGGAAGATGATCCCAAGCTACTGGCAGAGATTTGCCGGCTCCGCTTCCGTGAGGATCTGACTTACAAGGACATCCTTACTTCCCTCATAAGTTCAGGAATCACCGGAGTCCGCGATGAACCGCACGTCGCGAGATTAATAAGAGAAGCGAGAAAACGAGGCGTCGTATACTTCGACATTGATGAGACATTTGCGCTGGAAGGAACTGAGCTTGATCTCAAGGCCCGCAGCCTTCAAGAGCGGTTTGGCCTCGATCGGGCCGTGGTAGTCAATGTTCCGGGACGAGAGGAAATGATAGAACATCTCCAGCCCGGCACGAACGACGATCAACGGATCATGCGTGCGGATGACCATCTTCACACGGTGCTGGCAAATCACGCGGGTAAGTTCTTGAAGGATCGGTTCGTGGCACAGGATCACTGGGCCGTGGCGGGTGGCAGGGCCGTCAACCAAACAGTCAGAAGGATCAGGCGCGATCCCCCGAAGCGGCGCAGTGTGATGGTGACTTCCATGGGCGGCCGGCTATGGTCGCATAAGTGGTGGCGCAGCGGCTCGAACAGTATGTGCCCCCTCGATCCGGACGATTCCGCGTTCATTTTATTCCTGGCATTTGAGAATGAGCCGGGCGCGATGTTCGATCAAGTGGGCCACAGAGTATTTGCGACCTCGCGGGAACATGCGGCAGCCGTCATGGAGGAACATTGCATGTTCCAACAGGGTGGCAAGTGGTACGAGGATAGACAGCCCAAGCGCGCCATTGTCGGGATAGGAATAGTGGATCCCAATAGTGGCCATCGCGCAGTGCGACACTATGAAGGCCTGGGATTGGTCAAGGACTTAATGGACCGCCATCTTGCCAGAGTCAAATCGGAACTCGAAGAGGCTATTACGACAGTCAGAGAAAGCAAGTTGTATTTTGCGGATATAGCTAATCGCTATTTTCCGACCCTGCCGTTGCCCCATGAGCTAAACGCCGGCGATTTGGACGCATACAATGCCATCTACCAAAAGTTGATCAAACAACTTAACGATCTTAACGAACGGATGGTGGTTGTCGAGTGGGAACATATACGCGGAATACCGTCGGTGGCGGCCGTCGCCGGAGGTTCATTCAAGTTGCGCGCGCTGTGGACAATCCTCTTCGCCGGATTACAAAGCAACAGCAGACCGCTCATTAATACATTGGTTACTGACGCCAAGACCGCGGGCAGCTTAATGTCTGCCCTGGATACTTACCGCACTCTTGATCCTGCAGTCCGTGAATGGTACGAAACCCAGGTAGCTGCTTTTTTCCTCGACCCAAAAGCTGCGCCATAAACCAGGCCCATCGACGTTCGCGAGGTCAGTTCAGCTAAGTAAACGTTCGATTACCTGACGCCGCAAGCTATTTGTTCATGTCGGGAATCCCGTAATCCCATCGTGAGGGCTCTCGCTCAATATAGACGTGCTTCCACGGATGCAGGGTCGCGGCGTTCGGATACAGGCCCTTCACATACGGCTTCTTCATCATCCGCGTCGTCCCAACCGTCAACGGAATCACCGGCTGCGCATCGAGCAAAAGCTGTTCAGCGCGCGCCAGTAGTTGATATCTCTGTTGATGATCGACGGTGCGATTGGCCTCATCGAGCAAGGTTACATATTTCGGGTCGTACCAGCCGGTACCGTTTGTTCCGGCGGGCGTGTAGAAGATGCTAAGGAACGTGTACGGATCCATGTAATCAGCACTGAAACCTGTTCGCGACACGCCTTTATATTCGAGCGCGGCTTGCGTTTGAAAGAACATCTTGCCCTCCATTGTCCGCAAGGGAATCGTCACGCCGAGATTTTGCTTCCATTGTGCCTGAATGAATTCGGCGAAAATCAGATTGGCGCCGTCGGAGTTGGAGAGCAACTCAATCTCGCTGGCTTCTAATTTCTTCGGATCGAAATTGCCGCTGGCGTCAGCGTAGCCGGCTTCAGCGAGCAGCTGCCTGGCTTTTTCTCGATCAAAAACATCGGCTTTGGGTTCGGGATAGCCAGGAAAGATTCCGGTGGGAATTATGCCGTACAACGGTTTGACCTGCCGCCAATCGGCCAGCGCTTGTTTGTCGATCGCCATGTTCAGAGCTTTTCGGACACGCAGGTCTTTCGTCGGACCTTTGGTGGTGTTGAAGTTGTAATAGTCGATCGCGGCCTCCGGCGCGTCCATGAAATCTTTGCTCGCACGCAAAACGTTCAACCATGGCGAGGGTGCGGTGTGGTTGTAAGTCGCATCGAGTTCGCCCGCCTTGTACAGGTTCATAATCGTCTGGTTGTTCTCGATTAAATAAAAGACGATGCGATCGAGCTCTACATTGGCGGCGTCCCAATTGTGCGGATCGCGAACCACCACAATGCGGTCGTAAGCCTTCCATTCCTGCAAAGTGAAGGCGCCGCTCGTCACGATATGCGTAGGGTCAGTCCAGGATTTGCCGAATTGCTCAACTGTCCTTTGATGAATCACGCGGAAGAACTGATGCGGCATCATACTTATGAAGTAGGGAGCCGGCACCATCAGCGAGATGCGCAGCGTGTAATCATCGACGGCTTCAATGCCGACATCATCGGCTTTAACGGGAACGAATTGCTTGCCTTCGATTACAGCTTTCAGTTTTGGGTTCGCGTTGATTGCCGCTTGACGGGGTTTGTCGGGTCCGGGAAGAACAAGTCTTACTGGCGTGTGCATCCGACGATGGAAAGCGGTGTCGCCGTAAGGCACTTTGGTTTCCGAAGTCGGTGGATATTCGGCTACGACCGAATCAACTGGTTGTGAACTGAGCGGAGGAGGGGCAGGGGTCGCAGAGCCTTCCTCCGCGAAGTCTTTCTCCAACAGGAACGTTTGCGTCCTGGGGTCGTAAACAAAGACGCTGCCTTCGTTGAAAGCCTGCGCGTACTTGATCGGATAGGCAAGGGAAGCTGAACGCGAACCGACCGAAGGTGTCAGGCCGCGGCGAATTGAGTAGGCGAAATCTCGCGCCGTAATCGGGTCGCCATTTGAGAAGCGCCCGTCGTGGCGCAAGAAAAACGTGACCTCCGACCAGTCCTTGTTTACTTCCCAACGTTCGGCGAGCGCGGGTATGGGTTGGCTCGATTTCGGGTCGTATTCAGCCAGGCCGTCAAAGAGGGCCATGCAAATACGAGCTTCGTTTTGCCCATTGGGGATTTGCGGATCCAGCGTCTCAGGTTCGGAACCGGAAACGTAACGCAGGACGTTTTCGCGCGGTGGCGTGGTGCTGCCGAAAAATTCGTTGTGCGCCGAAGCTGCGCAGCCAACGGCGACCAGACATACCGCCAGCGCAATTGATAGCGCCGCAAAGTTCGAGCGCGATTGTCGCATATCCGCCGTCTCTGAATCCGAGAAACACTGCGAACGTAACATGAGAATCGCGCACCAGCAACGACCTGTAAATAAAAGCGGGACGAACTTTCGTTCGCCCCGCGCCCCCAGCGAGTGCCTACGATGCGTCGGCCCTCCACGTCCCGTGCCAGGGATTACCAATCGAACCTTTGACGGTATTCCGCCGAGTTCAGAAAGGCCTTCACCATTTCTGCTTCGACGAAGTTGCCCTGATGTTCGTTAAGCTTGCTCAGCCAGAAGTTGAACCCGCTTAAGTCGTGATCAGCGCCCTCATCAGGATTGCGATGGAGGTAGCCGAAGTACTGCATGAGCACGAATGCCGGATTCTGTTCCTTGCGTGAGAATTCAGCGTTTTCGGCAACCTTGCGGAGCACGGTCGCCCGGGTCTCGGCGCCTGAATCCAGACCCTTCATCAGTTTCTCACGCTCAGTCGCGTCGGGATTGATGCCGGCATTCGCAAAGAGCAAATTGACGAAATCGCGATTCGACTTGTCGTCAAAGCGATCGTGGAACTCCGGCCGCTGCACAAAGCGCTCGGCTTCCTGACGTTTGTTGTCTTCGAGTTTCTCAGCCCATCCCGGCGCGTTGACGATGACACCCTTCGCGATGGATTGCATTTCAACCATGAAGTCGTTGCGGCGCGGCATGGTGCCGAACGATTCTTTGTTGAAGCGATAGAGCAGGTAGCCGGTGTCGCGGAATTCAATCGAGAGGAAGAACGCTCCCGAAGTGTTGATGCGCGTGACCTCGCGGCAAGCCGTATTACTGCCGCAATTCTTGATTTGCTGTTCCCAGAAATCGAGACCGCTGTCGTCGCCTTCACGATCGAGAAAGTCGTTGTACTGTTGCTCAACAAACATTTCGTCATTGTCAATATCATTCGCTTCGACGTCTTTGCGAACTGTGTTGAAGACGCCGCTCAGGATCGTGGCGTTCTGCAAGTTTGCAATGACGATAGTCGACGAGGTCGTGACGCTCGGCACGGTGTTGCCTTTCTGTGTGTCGAGTTCAAGTTCGCCTTCGAGCCCCTGGCCAATAACGATCTCTCCGACCTTCACATTGTCGACCAGAACATTCAGCACCGTTCCCGGAGCTACATTAACTTTCTCGATTTCGACGTTGAGTTTCCGCCGACCATCCGGACGCACCAGGGACTTAGCTTTGCCTTTCGGCATCAGTTCGTTGATCGCGCCGCCGGCCAGACGCGCTTCGAGACGAATTGCGGCGTTCGGATTGACGGTCGGACTTGGCGTCGGAGTCGGAGTCGGCGTCGGCGTCGGAGCCGCCGTCGTGAACATTCCCGAAAGAATCGTATTCCCGGCTGCATTGGTAACTCTGACTTCAGTTCCCAGTTTAATGGTCGGAATGGTCTGTCCGTGTTCACTCTCAAGTTCCAATTTGCCGCCGTGCAGCGAGAGTGTCAGGCTCCCGACATTTGTGCCATCCACCAGTATGTTGAGAACGGTGTTGTCCGCGAGGTTGACGTCTTCGACCTCCACTTCGAACTTGCGATCGCCATTCGCCTTGGTCTCCAGCTCGGCCTTTCCTTTCGGCGTGACGCCGCCAATCGCGGCACCCGTGAGCGCCGCGTCAATTACGTTCGGCGCCGGCGTTGCCGTTGGACTTGGCGTGGCCCCTGGCGTGCCGGTCGCAGTCGGACTCGGGCTTGGTGGGATGTTTGAGAAGGCGCCCGCCAGAATCGTAGCGCCCGCAGCGTCGGTAATGACAATGCGAGTGCGCGAGCTGATTTGCGGCAACGCCGCCCCATCCTTCGTCTTTAGCTCCAGTTCGCCTCGGTGCAGAGCCAGGGTTAGCGTGCCAACCTTGGTGCCATCGACGAGCACATTTAGAACCGTGCCGTCGGGCAGGTTTACGTTCTCTACTTCGATTTCGAATCTGCTGCTGCCATCGGTGAAGCTCTCAGACTCGGCTTCCCCCTTCGGGATCAAGCCGTTCAGCATCGCCCCGGATAATTGAGCTTCGATCTTCGTGGAACCTGACCCGTCAGCCAGGACCGCGCGAAACGTAATGACCATTAATGCGGAAACCGCCAGCGCTACGATCATGAGCGTCGCGCCCGGACGATTCCGCAACCTCGTACCTTTGACTTGACGCGAAGAGTTACTGCTTTTCATTTTATTCCTTCTCCTCTTAACCATTCCATAAAGTAATGACCGTGAGCGGGGCCTCGCTAAACAGTGCCGCCAGTTCCGCAGTAAATACCTGGTTGTGAGAAAGAGAGGGATAGGATGTGATCCGGGGCACTAACTTGATTGCCTGATTGTGGGAGCCTATGCTCGCCTCATTCATTTCATGGAATTTAGTGATCGACAATTGTTAGCGGCATGCCGCCGTGGTGACGAGGAAGCTTGGGAAAAGCTAGTCCGTCGATATCAGCGGCTGATTTATACAATTCCGCACCGGGCGGGCCTTGACGAATCCGAGGCGGCTGAAGTTTTTCAGGAGGTATTCACGACGCTCTTTCAAAAGCTGGATGATATCGACCAGCCTGACCGTCTGCAGGCGTGGCTGGTGACAACAGCGCGGCGCAAGACCTGGCGCATCATCTCTCGGACGCGCTCGCTGGTGCAGGCCAGCTATGACGACGAAGCAGACGATGCGTTATTGGAATTGCCCGATAATACGCCGCTGCCGGACGAGGTGGTGGGCAAGCTCGAGGAGCAGCACCGCGTTCGCGCGGCGGTCGCCGAACTGGATGACCGATGTAAGAAGCTGCTTACGATGCTGTATTACGAGACTGAACCCCCGGCCTATTCAATGATCGCAGCCACGCTCGGGACGCCGGAAGGCAGCATCGGCCCGACGCGGGCCAGATGTCTCAAAAAATTAGCGCGTATTCTTAAGTTGTAACTGTCCGTTGGTATTTTTCTCGCGGATCGGGGGCACTGTTGGGGTGGAAAGGCGAATTGACCCCAGTGATTCGCAGGACACGATGAGCAAATCAGCCAAACATATTGACTTCGAAACGCTGCTGGATATTGCCGATCGGCGGCTGACGAAAAACCAGGAACATACGGCGCACTTAGCCGGCTGTAGCAGCTGCGCCGAACAGTGGCATCGGCTCGAGAACCTGCTGACGATCATGAAAGATGATGACAGCGTCGATGCCCCGCGCGACGTGTTGGCCTACGCTATCAACCTTTTTGCGCGACGCGAGCAGCAGCCGTCCCTGGTGCAGAGAATTGTGGCGGCTTTGAGTTTCGACAGCTTCGATCGCGCGCCGGCGTTCGGAGTGCGTTCCAGCGCGACCACGTCCCGGCAGATGATTTACACGGCCGGAGAAAGCGATATCGACCTGCGCATCAATGAAGACGAACAGCATCGATGGATCGTTGCCGGACAAATCCTGGGCGAGCATTGCGCCGGTGGTGAGATCATTCTGCACGGACATGAAGTTTCTGAATCAGCTTATCTAAACGAACAATGCGAGTTCGCGCTTCAGCCGGTACCGGCAGGGAATTACGAACTGGTGTTACGCCTGGCAAATGTTGAGGTAGAGGTGCCGCGGTTGGAAATCGGAGTATAGGTTCTGATTAATGCGGTCGCAGAAGTGGCGGCGCGTCTGGTGGAAGCTGGCGATGCTGAACGTGTGGCATTGCTGGTAGAGAATTCTGCGTCTGCCGGCGCCGACCTCGCGCGCGCGCTGAAAGACATCTGCCTCGACGGTTGGAGCACCCATCCGGCGCAGGCGCTCGGCGCCGCAACTTCTCTGCGACTGCTTGCCAGCCAAAATCCGGATCCTGAAATTGTCGCACTCGAATCGTGGACGCGTGGCCTCGCCGAACTGGTGGAAGGTCGCATGGAAGCGGCGATTGCTGCGCTCAACGAGTCGCAATCTCAATTCCTGGCCATCAACGAGTCTCACGATGCCGCGGCGACGCAGGTGAGCAAGCTGGTGGCCCTGGCCATGCTCGGACTCTACGACGATGCAATTGTGTGCGGGCTTAAAGCTCGCGACGCGTTACTTGCCCATGGTGACTTGCTGAACGCGGGAAAGATCGAACACAACATTGGGAACATCTACTTCCGGCGCGATCAATACAACGAAGCTGAGACGTTTCAGCGGATCGCGCGCCAGCGCTTCCTCGCAGTCGATGACGCCAGTCACCTCACCAAAATCGAAAATAGCCTGGCGCTAACTTTGTCGCAGCAGCATCGATTGCGTGAAGCTGAACAGCTTTATCAGCAGGCCCTGAGCCGCGCTGAAGGCGCAAACCAGCTGGCAACTCAGGCTGCGATTGAATCCAGCATTGGCACCCTTGCCCTTTATCGCGGCCATTACGACCGAGCCCTCGATTATCTCGAACGGTCGCGGCGCAATTATGCGCGGCTCGGCATGTCGCATCTGTCCGCCTTGACTGAGCAGGAGATCGCCGATGCATATCTCGAACTCAATCTGATTCCCGAAGCGGCAGAAATTTACCAACGGCTGACAAAAACGTTCGCCGATCTTGGAATGCGCGCAGAAGAAGCTCGGGCGCTGGCCTATCAGGCGCGCGCCGAGGTGCTCCTGGGCCACGACCAGAACGCGCAAGCGCTGTTAGTGCGCGCCGCGGAACTGTTCGGGGAAGAGAAAAACGAAGTAGGTTGCGCCGTCGTGAAGCTCACCGAAGCGCAACTTTCATATGCGCAGCGCCGTTATGACGAGGCAAGTGCGGCTGCGTCCGCGGCTGAACCTGCTCTGGCGGCCGTCGGAGCGCAGCGACGCCGAATGTTTGCGCGGTGGCTCCATGCTGAAGCTCAACGTGCTGCGGGATTGACCCAACAATCGCTGGCAGAGTTGCAGCAGACGCTGGCAGCCTCGGAATCCGATCAGCCTGATTTGGCAGCACGGTGCCTGACCTCAATTGGTTTGGCCGAATCAACCAACGGCGAACGCGCAGCCGCAGAGCGCTCTTTCAAAAAGGCCGCGAAGTTGATCGAGGAGTTGCGAGCGCCGTTGCCGGGCGAAGAATTTCGCACATCGTTTTTTGCCGACAAGCTCACGCCTTACCACGAACTGATGCGATTGTGCCTTGAGGATGGTCGCAACCTTGAGGCCTTTCACTACTCTGAGCTGTCACGTTCACGCGGACTGGTTGATTCGTTGGGCAGCGATCTTTCATTGACTGTCGAAGCGTCGGACGAAGAACGCGAACTCATACGGCGAATGGAACTTTTGCGCGAGGAACTGAATTTCCTCTATCGGCAGGACAATCTCGCGGACAGCGCCGGCGGAGAAACCAGGCACAGACTACGGCGGGAAATACAGAGTCATGAACGAGCACTGCTTGAATTAACTCGTCAGGTCCAACATCGTCGCCCGCCACCCGCGCACGGTGCGTTGGTCGAGGTGGGTAAGTTTCAGGAGCAGCTCGGCCCTGACACGACCTTAATCGAATACGGCGCAATCGACGACGAAGTGATCGCATTCGTCGTCACCTTTGATGATATTCAGGCCGTCAGAAATCTCGCCCGCGCCTCACACGTTGCGAATGAGATTTCCCAGTTTCGTTTTCAAATCGATGCGCTGCGATTCGGTTCGGCGGCAATTCGTCGCCACTTGCCGAGTCTAACGGCGCGCGCCCGCAAACACCTCAATTCTCTTTACAACCATCTGTGGGCGCCGCTGCACGGAAGGGTCTTGTCGAATCGTGTGGTCATCGTGCCCTACGGGACGCTGCACTACCTGCCCTTCCAGGCATTGGACGATGGCGAGAGATACCTGGCCGAGTATCACGAGATCTCTTACGCGCCCAGTGCGTCCGTACTCCAACAGCAGTTGCGGCGGTCGCGACCATCTTTTGATCGCGCGCTGCTTCTTGGCGTCTCCGACGAATCAATGCCCCAAATCAACGCCGAGATCGAATCGTTGCAGCGAGTTTTTTCCGCATCTGTGACGTTGCTGAACGGCGACGCCACGCGGGACGCGCTTTGGAAGAACAGCAGCACGGTTGACGTCCTTCACCTTGCTTGCCACGCACAGTTTCGTTCTGACAATCCGCTGTTCTCATACTTACAACTCGCCGACGGACCGTTCACGGTTCGAGATGCATATCGGCTGAAGCTGAATTGCGGGCTGGTAGCACTCAGCGCTTGCGAAACTGGCGTCAACGCTATTGTTCCTGGCGATGAGCTGATTGGACTTGCCCGCGGGTTTTTTGCGGCGGGTGCGCCGTCGGTGCTCTTGAGTTTATGGAGTGTGGACGATCAATCCACCCGGGAGGTAATGGAGACCTTTTATCGGGAGCTGATCAAGGGTAGTTCCCCCTCACAATCTCTTCGACTCGCACAGACGCAACTTATTGAGCGCGGCCAGCATCCTTTCTTTTGGGCTCCGTTCGTTCTGGTCGGTCGTTGGTGAGGGCGCCCTCTTGCCTGCTAAATAATTTTTCCTTGCGTGTATTTTGGAGCCCCGGAGTGAGACTGTTAGTTCGGTAGCCTGTCATTATCCGCGCTTAGTTAGTTACATGTTCAAGCGAAATTTCATTTCTAAGCTCGTCCCGTGGCGCCGCCTATCCCGGGCGATTCTCTTTTCAGCGGCAGTGCTCGTGCTGTTGGCGGCACGGCCGGCGGCCAATATTCAACAGGTCCAGGCTGATGGGGGCGAAGAATTCATCGCCGGCGAGGTAGTTGTAAAGCTCGCCACGACCGCCGATCTGCCTGGGGTGGCGGCGGCGTTTAATCTTAATCCGACGCCACTCGATCAGTTCGGGACGCGACCGATCTACCGGCTGAAGATTCTCGATAACGCCGCCGTCGCCGACAAAATAACGGCCCTGCTCACAGACAAGCGAGTCGTCTACGCCGAGCCGAATTTCAATTACAAGCCGCCGGAGGGTGGCGGACAAACGTGGAGTGTTGGCCAAACGTGGAGCGTCGGCGGTGATCTCAAAACGTATGTAGCCCAGTGGGCGCCACAGATGACTCATCTGGCGCGCGGCAATCAAATTAATCGTGGCCTCGGCGCCGACGGAAGGCCGATTCGGATCGCAGTGTTGGATACGGGAGTCGATGCCACGCATCCTGCGCTTCAGGGTCACCTCCTGCCGGGATTTGATTTCGTCGATATGGATAATGATCCGAGCGAGGTGGGCGATCAGACGATTGGTCCTTACGGTCATGGAACCCACGTCGCGGGCCTGATTGCGCTGGTTGCGCCCGAGGCGAAGATCATTCCGATCCGCGTGCTTGATTCACACGGCATGGGTAACATTTGGGTGCTGGCCGAGGCCCTCAAGTACGCAGCGGATCCTGATGGCGACCCAAACACCGACGATGGCGCCGACGTTGTCAACCTGAGTTTGAGTACTCTGCGTCCAACGCATCTGCTTAGCAGCGTGCTATCCAAAGTCTGCGGCGATGACAACCCCGACCCGGGCGAAGAAGACTTTCCGGCCGTGGCAAATCCAAATTTGGTGGTCGTGGCCGCTGCCGGCAATGGTGGCAATAACACGCCGCAGTATCCAGCCGCCGAGAACGTGCCGGGCCTGATCGCCGTGGCCGCCTCAAATTTGCAGGACTCGCTATCGACTTTTTCTACGTTTGGCTCCTGGGTCCAGGTCGCGGCGCCGGGTGAGGCGATTCTCAGCACGGTTCCCGGCAATCGTTTCGGCACCTGGAGCGGAACGTCAATGGCCGCGCCCATCGTCGCGGGCGAAGCCGCGCTCGTGCATGGCGCGTTCCCGACTCTGCGCAATAGCAAGATTGTGGACCACATCAAGAAGACAGCCGCGAAGATAAGCGGCGACGTTCAGGCCCGGGTAGACATCGGCGCCGCATTGAACACCACGCCCGAAGCCCCGTCTATCGGCAGCGCCATTCAATTCAGCTCAGCGAGCTATTCGGTCAGCGAGGGGGCCGGCTCGGTTTCGGTGTCGTTGACCCGCAGCGGTGATTTGTCCGCGGCCGTTTCGGTTGAGTATTCGACCAGCGACACGGCCGGATCTAATCCGTGCAACGTCGCCGGCGCCGCGTCTTCGCGATGCGACTATGAAGCCACCGCAGGCATCGCCTTCTTCAATGCCGGAGAATCCACGAGAACGATCACGATCCCAATCGTTGATGACGGTTATGCCGAAGGCAACGAGACATTCAGCATTAGCCTGCGTAATCCGATCGGGGCCAGCATCGGTTCGAACTCCATTGCTGCCATAACCATCACCGACAACGATCCCACGACGGTAGCCGACATCATTGACCAAACGCCGCTGTTCGTCGGACAGCATTATCTTGACTTCTTGAACCGGCAACCCGACCCCAGCGGCCTGGCGTTTTGGCAAAATGAGATCGCGCAGTGTGGCAGTAACGCTCAGTGCGTCGAGGTGAAGCGCATCAACGTCTCCGGGGCATTCTTCCTATCCATCGAGTATCAGGAAACGGGTTACCTGGTTTATCGAATGTACAAAACCGCCTACGGCAACGTGTCATCGGCCGTACCGGTGCCGGTTCGGCTGAACGAATTTTTGACCGACACCGAGCGAATCGGAAAGGGTGTGGTGGTCAACTCACTTGGCTGGGAACAGCAGCTGGAAGAGAACAAGCTTAGTTACGCGGCGAGCTTCACCTCGACGTCGCGTTTTCTAACGGCATATCCACTGACCATGGCTCCTGGCCAGTTTGTCGATACACTAAATCAAAATGCCGGCGGAGTTCTGTCACCGACGGAGCGTAATAGCCTGGTAAGCGATTTCACCGCCGGGAGCAAAACGCGCGGGCAAGTCGTGCGTGCGATTGCTGAGAACGCAAACCTTAAGACCGCGGAATTCAACCGCGCATTTGTGTTGACGCAGTACTTTGGTTACCTGCGGCGCAACCCGGACGATGCGCCCGAAGCGAATCGCGATTTCGGCGGCTTCAATTTCTGGCTGAACAAAATGAATCAGTTCGGCGGGGATTTCATCCAGGCTGAAATGGTCAAGGCTTTCATTGCTTCAACTGAATACCGCACGCGTTTTGGATCGCATTAGGCGCAGACGGGCCGCCGAACTCTCTTAGATAATATTCGACAGTTGAGGCTCCATTCACGCCGCGCCGGCGTTGCCAACCACGGAAATGGTTGAGCGACTCGAAGGCCCAGACTTGACCCGCCCGGCGGCACGATGCGACGAACTCGGCGGGCGCACGGGTTGGAAGGTTTTCCCGTGTACCGCACCTTACTATCCTCAAAGATTGTCAGAGGAAACCGTCCTTGCCAAAACGCGCGTGTGTCGGCCCGGAACAACCGACACACGTCCCGCAAAACGTCCCGCAACTACACACAATTCAGGCACTGCATGCACGGGTTTGCGTTGCATGCAGGTTGATTTTTCCGAAGCTATTTTGTAAGTATTGAAAATAAAGCGCGGCTGGTCTAGATTCCCAAGCTGAAAGTTGCGAGTTCGAGCCTCGTCGCCCGCTCCATTTACGCTGAGGATCCACCGGCATTACGCAACTTCGGAGCGCGTTACTTAACCCGACGAAACGTTATGATAGAGAAACACGGGCCGTTCATTTCGACTGCGCTGGGAGATAAGCCTGAACCTGACAGCGGCAATTGAGGAGCACAACTATGGAAGAGCAACGCGTCTTAAAAGTCGGAGATCGAGTCGATCAGAAGTGTGTTACGTGTAATGAAGAACGCGGGCACATCGTCGCCTCCGTCAGCAAGACCGGCAAGATTACGCGCGTGAGTTGCCCGGTTTGCAACTCGCGGGTTCCGTACAAAGGCGGGACGCAGCGCACACCTTCGGCGAAAACGGGGGCTCCCTATGATCGCGCGCTCACCTATCGCCGTGGTCAAACCATGATGCATCCACAGTTCGGCGAAGGCGAAGTAACGGCAGTCATCGAAACGGGAAAGATCGATGTGTTGTTCGCTGACCGCCTGCGCCGCTTGATTCATGGACATGGGTAATACTTAGCGCTCGCAAAGGAGATCAAAAGATGTTTGCGATAATTGGATGGATCGTTTTCGGTTTGGTCGTGGGACTAATCGCAAAAGCGATTATGCCGGGTAAGGATCCCGGCGGGTGCATTATTACAATCCTGATCGG